>Ga0255051_10000336_pt1 | contig 17388 bp, 14 predicted proteins | sample JV7_2_9_MG_FD_181719 | JGI IMG/M metagenome (GOLD analysis project Ga0255051, IMG submission 181719) | Seawater microbial communities from Jervis Inlet, British Columbia, Canada - JV7_2_9 | ecosystem: Environmental > Aquatic > Marine > Inlet | place: Canada: British Columbia | collected 2016-10-06
GCTGATTGCGTCGATTCTTGGCGAAAGCCGCAAGGCCTGTGTCACCGAAGGCAATCTGAACAACGAGATCGGCGTGCCGCTCAGTCTCATGCGGCTCGAAGATTCTGACCAAGCCATGGTCGTTGAGCTCGGCGCCAATCATGCCGGTGAGATCGCCAATCTTGGCAGTCTTGTCGAACCGACGATTGCCGTCATTACGAATGCCGGCGCCGCGCATCTCGAGGGATTCGGCTCCGTTGCCGGTGTCGCCGCCGCCAAAGGCGAGTTGCTCGACTGTCTGCCACAGGACGGTGTTGCCGTACTCAATGCCGATGATGAGTTTTTCGATGACTGGCGTCGACGGGCCGGCCGCCGAGTTGTATTGACCTTCGGTTTCAGCGAGACGGCCAACTACCGAGTTATTGCCGACGTCGAAACCAACGGTGGCTGGTCGAGCTTTGCCATCGGAACTCCGGACGGGCAGCAAATTGAGGTTCGGCTCGCGCTGCTCGGCCAGGCGAATCTTGCCAATGCGCTTGCGGCCGCGGCCGCCGCGAGCGCGGCCGGTGCCAGTGCCGACGAGATTCGACGAGGCTTCGAACGGGTCCGGCCCATCAGGGGTCGAATGCGCAAGCTTCCGGGGAAGGGCGGTGCCGCGCTGATCGACGACAGTTACAACGCCAATCCATCAGCCGCCAGGGCGGCACTGGATTTTCTCGCCGGCTTGAGCGGTCAACGAATTCTCGTCCTCGGCGATATGCTCGAGCTCGGCGATGAGGCATCGCGTTTGCACCGCGAGATCGGCGAATACGCCCTGGGTCGATGCGATGAACTGGTCGCCATTGGTGATCTTGCGGCGGAAGCGGCCGAAGCTTTCGGTGTTCGAGGGTCGAAACACGCCGGAATCGACGCGGCCGCCAACGCCGTGCGTGAGCGACTTGCGCCTGATGTGACCGTCTTGATTAAAGCGTCTCGTTCGATGGGGCTCGAAGATCTGGTTTCAGTGTTAGCCGAAACCGAAGGAGCTGATTCGTGTTGATGCTCCTGACGGAACACCTGACAGAGGTCTATTCTGGCTTTAACGTTTTTAGTTATCAGACGACACGTGCGATTCTGGGTGCGTTGACGGCGTTGACGCTTTCGTTTGCTGTCGGGCCCAATTTGATCAGCTGGCTATCGAGAGGCAATGTAGGTCAACCGATCCGTCAGCTGGGCCCCCGGTCGCATCTGCCGAAAGCCGGCACACCCACCATGGGCGGCGCACTGATTCTGGTCGCAATCGCGATCAGTACGTTGCTCTGGGCTGATCTTCGTAATCGCTTTGTCTGGATCGTGCTGGCTACGACAATGATCTTCGGCGTCATTGGGTTCGTCGACGATTACAAAAAGCTCAGAGTCAGAAACTCGAGGGGGCTAACGCCGGGGGTGAAATTCCTCTGGCAATCGCTGGCGGGGCTTGCCGGTGCGCTGCTACTGTATTACACGGCGCAGGACGAAGCCGTCGAGCATGCGCTGCTCATTCCGTATTTCCCAAACCTGACGATTGAGTTGGGCCTCGTTTCCTACGTCGTCTTCGTCTATCTCGTCATTGTCGGCAGTTCGAACGCGGTGAATCTGACCGATGGTCTCGACGGTCTCGCCATCATGCCGGCCGTGCTCGTCGGCGGTGCCCTTGGGCTTTTTGCCTGGGTCTCTGGGAACGTCATTGTTTCGGATTATCTCGGCATCCCCTTTGTCTCAGGGGCAGGCGAGATGCTCATTTTCTGTGCGGCCCTGGCTGGCGCCGGCCTGGGTTTCTTGTGGTTTAATACGTATCCCGCTCAGGTCTTTATGGGTGACGTCGGTGCGCTTGCGCTCGGTGCTGCCTTGGGACTGGTGGCGGTTGTGGCGAGGCAAGAACTGGTATTGCTCATCATGGGCGGTGTATTCGTCGTCGAAACCGCCTCGGTCATTATCCAGGTTGCTTCTTACAAGTTGACGGGCCGGCGCATTTTTCGAATGGCTCCGCTTCACCACCACTTCGAGCTTAAGGGCTGGGCCGAGCCGAAAGTCATCGTTCGCTTCTGGATCATCACCGTTATCTTGGTGCTGGTCGGCCTCGCCAGTCTGAAGGTTCGCTGATGGTCGCCGTCATGACAGCAACGAAGCATTTTGAACCCGCCGACTCCAGCAGCCAATCCGCCAGCCCCTATACGCTCGTCGTCGGTCTTGGTGCGAGCGGACTGGCGGCGGCACGTTACCTGAGCGATCGGGGTGAGTCACTGCTGGTGATCGACAGTCGTGCTGCACCACCGGCGCTTGAGGCGCTTCAGAGTGAGAGTCCCGAGATCGCGGTCGAACTCGAAACGCTCGATTCGAAATGGCTCAAAGGCGCTTCGCGCATTGTGTTGTCGCCGGGCCTGCCCGTCGACCTGCCGCTGATTGCAGATGCGAGACAGCGCGGAATCGAGATCGCCGGCGAACTTGAGCTCTTCGCGCAAGCGGCTTCTGCACCGGTGCTGGCCGTCACGGGCTCGAACGGTAAGAGCACGGTTGCAAGCCTCGTTGCGGTGCTGCTTGAGGCGCAGGGCTTCAAGGCGCCTGCCGGCGGCAATCTCGGACCGCCGGCCCTGGAGTTACTCAAACACGATCCGGTCGATGCCTATGTCGTCGAGATCTCAAGTTTTCAGCTCGAGACGACCCGGTCGCTGAAACCTCTGGCCGCCGCACTGCTGAATATTTCACCTGATCACATCGATCGGCACGGCAGCCTGGAACACTATGCCGCACTGAAGGGTTCGCTATTGGCGACTGCCGGGCGGGCGATTGCCAATTGGGACGATCCGCTCGTGCGAGAGATCGTGCGCCTCCATGCCAACGCGATTCCATTCTCAGTCAAAGAACCGCTGTGCCACGCCTGGTCTGTCATCGAACACAGGGGTGAGCGCTGGCTTGCGCATGAACTTGTGCCGCTGATTCGAAGTTCCGAGCTGAATCTCACCGGAGAGATCGGTGAGGCGAACGTCCTCGCGGCGCTTGCGCTCGCCCAGAGTCTCGGCGGTGAGCTGGATCTCGCGTTTGGGGCCTTGCGCCGGTTTCGTGGCCTGAATCATCGACTTCAATTCGTGCTCGAGAGGCAAGGCGTCAGCTATGTCGACGACTCCAAGGGCACGAATGTCGGCGCGACCGTAGCGGCCATCACTGGCGCTCACGCACCGATCATCCTGATCGCCGGTGGTCAGTCGAAAGGCGCCGACTTTGGAATCCTCGCGGAGGCGGTTGAGGGCCGCGTCAAGGCGGCCATCCTGATCGGCGAAGCGGCGAGCCAGCTTGAGCGGGCGTTCGAGGGTCGCACCCAGACGGTCATGGCCCCGAGCATGTCGGCGGCAGTTGCGGCGGCTGCAAGGATTGCGCAGCCGGGTGATCGTGTGATGTTGTCGCCTGCCTGTGCCAGTCAGGATATGTATGCGGATTACGCAGATCGTGGTGAGGCGTTCGCCGCTGCTGTCAGGGAGTTGCCGCAATGACGCCTGCGTCAACAACGCACACCCCACCGGACCCCGTACTCGTCGGTACTTCGCTAGCACTGGTCGGTCTTGGGACGATAATGGCAAGTTCGGCATCGGTTGGTATTGCCGATGAGGCCATTGGCGAGCCGCTGTATTTCTTCAGGCAGCATCTTGTCGCACTTGCGATCGGCTGTTGCGGGATGCTGCTCGCGATCAAGACGCCGATTGAATGGTGGAACCGGCTCGGCAGTTTTATGTTGTTCGGGGCATTTGCCCTGCTGATCCTGGTGCTTGTGCCGGGTATTGGTGAGACGGTCAACGGCGCGAGGCGATGGCTTGAATTGGGGCCAATCGGCTTCCAGCCTTCAGAGCTGGCACGGCTGATGCTGCTGATCTACGTCGCAAGCTACTGTGTTCGCCAGCATGAGGCGCTCAGTTTAGGTTTCGGCGGCTTCTTCAAGCCCATGTTGCTCGTTGGGCTGGCTTCTGTGCTGTTGCTTCTCGAGCCTGACCTTGGCGCAACCGTCATGCTGACCGCGACCAGCCTTGGCATACTGTTTCTCGCTGGCGCCCGGCTGCGCGATCTCGCGTTTGCCGGGTTCGCCGCCGGTGGTGCCCTGGCGGCGCTCATCTGGTACTCACCCTATCGTCTGGATCGTCTGCTGACCTGGCTAAACCCGTGGGAGGATGCGCTGGACGGCGGATATCAGCTGGTCAATTCATTCATCGCAATCGGCAGTGGCACCTGGTTCGGTGTCGGTCTCGGTCAGGGTGTGCAAAAAATGCATTTCTTGCCCGAACCGCATACAGATTTTGTCTTCGCCGTTCTCGCCGAGGAGGCCGGGCTGATCGGTGCGACACTGGTTATGGTTCTGTTCGGAGTGCTCGTCTATCGCGCCTTCGACCTCGGTCGCCTCGCGTTCCGGGACGGCTTGCCCTTTCATGGACTTCTGTGCACCGGAATCGGTCTGTCACTCGGGCTGCAGGCGGCGATCAGCATCGGAGTCAATACCGGACTTCTACCGACCAAGGGTCTGACTTTGCCGCTGATTAGCTACGGTCGCACGAGCGTCGTTGTGACATTGTTCGCTATCGGCCTGTTGTTTCGTGTGGCTCGCGAGCTCGACGAAGTTGATCTGCCGCTGCGTGCGAGATCTGATCGATGAGCGTGGCGCCGATTTTGATCATGGCCGGAGGAACGGGTGGACATGTTTTTCCCGGCCTTGCCGTAGCCAAAGTCCTTACCTCACGTAATCAGGCAGTCGTGTGGCTTGGTACGCGGCGTGGACTCGAGGCAGAACTCGTGCCGCCACGCGAGATCGAGATCGAGTGGATATCAATCACGGGCGTGCGCGGTCGCGGCGTCCTTGCCTGGCTCGCTGCACCATTCAAGATCACATGGTCGGTTCTGCAGGCACTTGCGGTCATGATCCGCCGCCGCCCCGGTGCTGTGCTCGGCCTCGGGGGCTTCGCTGCCGGGCCCGGCGGCGTGGCCGCATGGCTCGCACGAAGACCGCTCGTGATCCATGAGCAAAACGCGGTTGCGGGCACCACCAACCGTCTTCTTGCACGTTTTGCCAATACGGTGTTTGAAGCTTTTGCTGGCAGTTTTCCCGCAAGAGTGGGCGCGATCGAGATTGGCAATCCCGTGCGCCACTCGATTCTGGCACGAGCACGATCAGACGCGTCAAATGGGATTTCTGCCGATCGTCCCCTGCACCTGCTCGTCCTCGGCGGAAGCCAGGGCGCACTGATTCTGAACCGGACTGTGCCTGCGGCGCTCGCGAAAATACCGGCCGACGAGCGACCGATGATTCGTCATCAGGCCGGGCGCAGCCTTGAGCTCGCGGTAAAAGCGTACCGGCAGGCTGAAGTCGACGCGGACTGCGTCGCGTTTATCGATGACATGGCTGAAGCCTACGCCTGGGCCGACATCGTGATTGCGCGGGCTGGTGCCCTGACACTGGCAGAGCTCGCTGCCGCTGGGGTCGGAGCCATTCTCGTGCCTTACCCGCATGCAATCGACGACCATCAGCGGGCGAATGCCGATCACTTCGTGGCGGCCGGCGGCGCAGTCGTCCTGTCACAGGACCAGCTTGATCCTGAGCGGCTGGCGTCTGAGCTCGGCCACATCCTCGCAGATCATGACGCACTCGCTGAGATGGGGTCACGCTGCCACTCTCTGATGCGAGCCGATGCCGCAGAGCGGCTTGCCGACGCCTGCATGAGTCTTGCCGGAGGTCGGTCGTGAACGATCACATGGGACACATTCGAACAATTCACTTCGTCGGCATCGGCGGCGTCGGCATGGCAGGTATCGCCGAAGTACTGCTCAGCCTGGGATATCGCGTGCAAGGCTCGGATCTCAAGGCCGGCAAAGCGACGGCGAGGCTCGAGAAGCTCGGTGCCGCAATCAGAATTGGTCATGACGCCACGCATCTGGCCTCGGCCGATGTCGTTGTCGTTTCCAGCGCGGTGTCAACGGACAACGTTGAAGTCGTCGCGGCACAAGAGGCGAGAATTCCCGTGGTTCGAAGAGCGCAGATGCTGGCTGAGCTTATGCGTTTCCGCTATGGGATCGGCGTCGCCGGAACGCACGGAAAAACGACGACGACGAGTCTCATCGCGAGCATTCTTGCCGAAGGTAATCTCGATCCAACCTTTGTCATCGGCGGTCGTCTGGCGAGCGTCGACGCTAACGCGCGACTCGGCGCCGGGCGATATCTTGTGGCCGAGGCTGACGAGAGCGATGCCTCGTTCCTGCATTTGCAGCCGATGATCTCGGTGGTAACGAATATTGACGCCGACCATCTGGTTGCCTATGACGGCGACATTAGTCGCCTGAAGCAGGGATTTCTTGAGTTTCTGCACAACCTGCCGTTTTACGGTCTGGCTGTTATGTGCAGCGACGATGAGAATACGCGTGAACTGATTCCCGATGTCGGCAGAAGAGTTGTCAGTTACGGTTTCGGTGAGCGGTCTGACATTCGCGCGAGCGGCGTGCAGCCACAAGGGCTCGCGACACAATTCGATCTGACTCATCCCAGCCTGCCGGGACCGGAATCATTCGTTCTTAACCTGCCCGGCCGGCACAATGTGTTGAATGCTGTCGCTGCCGTTGCCGTGGCGGTCGAGCTCGGGGTCGAAATCGATGTTATTCGCCAGGCCCTGGCTGGCTTTTCCGGTATCGATCGCCGCCTTGAAGTGCTCGACACGGTTGAAACCGAAGTTGGGCCGGCCTTGTTTGTCGACGACTACGGACACCATCCGACGGAGATTGCGGCAACCCTGGCTGCCGCTGGAGATGCCTGGCCCACGAGAAGGCTGGTCGTCATCTTTCAGCCACATCGCTATACCAGAACCCACGAGCTTTTCGATGATTTTGCACAGGTTCTATCCGGTTGCGATGCCCTCTTGCTCATGCCGGTATACGCTGCGGGTGAAGACCCCATTGGTGGTGCCGACAGCAAGAGCCTGGCACGGGCCATCCGGGCCCGTGGATCGGTAGAGCCTGTTCTCGTCGACGAAGTTGAGGCGTTGCCGGAGCTTCTCAGCAACATTCTCGAGGCCAATGACGTCGTGCTGACACTGGGCGCAGGGAGTATCGGATCGGTAGCGGCCGGACTGCCGGATGCGATGCGTGCACGACGCCCGGTCGGGGTCAAGGCGTGAGCGTGGCGGTCGAGTCGATGAGCACGAAGTCAGCGGTGCGCCATTTTGAACCGATGAGCCGACACACTTCCTGGCGGGTCGGCGGAGTTGCTGATCTGTTCTTTCAACCTGAAAGTGTTGATGAGCTCAGGGCGTTTCTCGCTTCGCTACCCGATGCCAGTTCCGTCACCTGGATCGGGCTCGGCTCGAATCTTCTGGTGCGCGATGGAGGCGTTCGTGGCGCCGTCATCAGCACGAGCGCGCTGCCAAAGACGTTCGAGTTGCTCGGCGATGGCCGTGCACACTGCACGGCGGCTTTACCCTGCGCGACGCTTGCGAAGCGGGCTGCTCGCGAGGGGCTCGGGCCGGCCGCATTCTTTGCCGGTATTCCGGGCAGTCTTGGTGGCGCTCTGGCGATGAATGCTGGCGCTTTCGGCGGTGAAACCTGGGACAGCGTCGTCAGCGTTGAAACGATTAATCGCGCCGGCGTCGTCACGGAGAGAGAGAAGCTCGCGTACTCGATTGGCTATCGGTCGGTTCGGCGCGTTGACGGCGAGTGGTTTCTTGGTGCGACGTTCACCTTCTCCGACGCGCATTCAGCTGAATCGGAAAAAATTCGTGCCTTGCTCAAGGAGCGCGCCGACAAGCAGCCGCTGGGGCTGCCGAGTGCCGGGTCGGTGTTTCAGAATCCTGCTGACGCGTATGCCGGCGAGATCATAGAGCGGGTTGGCCTTAAGGGTTTGCGTCGGGGCGGCGCTGTCGTTGCGGATAAGCATGCGAATTTTATTATCAATTCCGGTACTGCCAGCGCTGCCGATATTGAGGCCCTGATCGACGACGTCAGATTGCGCGTCAGGCAAGCGACGGGCATTGAACTGAAGCCCGAAGTTCAGATCATCGGCGAGGCGGAGAGCTGATAGATGGCACGGACCCGACGAAATCGCCGAAAATCGACGAAGCGTTATCTGTCCAAGCTGCCGCCGATACCGCGGCCCAGCGTTAATTGGCGCGCCGTGTTTGCTGTTGTGGCCGTTGGCACGGTGGCTGTGGTCAGTGTCGCACTCGGGCGTGAGCTTCTGAAAGTGCCGGTCACCAAGCTCGAGATCGAGGGTAGCTTTCAGCGGGTCACCAAGCTTGAAATCACAGCAGCAGCACAACCGGCGTTGTGGCGCAGTTTTCTGACGCTTGACCTCGCGGACATTCGGCATCGTGTCGCGGCGATCGACTGGGTTGACAGTGTCCGCTTGCAGCGGGTCTGGCCCGGCACGCTCAAGATCTCGTACACAGAGCATCGTGCGGCAGCGAGTTGGGGAGATAGCGGTTTGCTCAACACGCGCGGTGAATTATTTGCCGAAGACTCACGGCGTGAGTACCCGGAACTGCCTCGCCTGGGGGGTCCCGATGGCAGCAATCGTCGCGTTGCTGCACGGTACCTCGACGTTAGGGACAGATTGTCGCAAGCCAATTTAACCCTCGAATCGATTCGCATGGATGCCCGTGGTGCCTTTTCAATCGAACTCGCCGGTGGCTTGAGTGTCCGGCTGGGTAGCGACGACATCAACAGCCGCATCAATCGCTTCTTCGGTGCTGCTGTGCCATTTCTCGAGCAAGACCTCGATCGTGTTGCTTACATCGATTTGCGCTATCCGAATGGCTTTGCCATTGGTTGGCGCGAGCGCCCGACTTCCGAGTCCAGCCTCGCGAGGCTCAGTGATCGTGGCTAGGCGCGACGACAGGAATTTGCTCGTGGGGCTCGATGTCGGCACGTCCAAGGTCGTGGCGATCGTGGCCGAAATCGCACCGGACGACCGTATCGAGGTCATTGGTCTGGGCTCGAGCACTTCCCGCGGGTTGAAGCGAGGCGTCGTCGTCAACATTGAATCAACAGTTCAGTCGATTCAGCGCGCTGTCGAAGAAGCGGAGCTCATGGCCGGATGCGAGATCAACACAGTCTATACAGGCATTGCCGGCAGCCACGTCAAGAGCATCAACTCACACGGAATCGTCGCGATTCGCGATAAGGAAGTCAGTGCGACCGATGTCGAGCGCGTCATCGACGCCGCCAGGGCAGTTGCGATTCCGGCAGATCAACGCGTTTTGCACGTCCTGCCCCAGGAATTCGTCATCGATTCGCAGGAGGGCATTCCCGAGCCGATCGGCATGTCCGGTGTCAGGCTCGAGGCGAGGGTGCATCTTGTGACGGGTGCCGTCAGTGCCGCACAAAATATCGTCAAGTGCGTGCAGCGCTGTGGATTGAGCGTCGAGGACATCGTTCTCGAACAGCTGGCGTCAAGCCATGCCGTTCTGACCGACGATGAGAAGGAACTCGGTATCTGCATCATCGATATGGGCGGTGGAACGACCGACATTGCCGTCTTCTGCGGTGGGGCCATCCAGCATACGGCTGTTATTCCGATTGCCGGTAGCCAGGTCACAAATGACATCGCCGTGTCGCTTCGGACGCCCGCCCAATACGCCGAGGACATCAAGATCAAGTACGCCTGTGCGCTGTCGCAGCTCGCGAACCCCGACGAAACGATCGAGGTGCCAAGCGTCGGTGACCGACCGCCGCGTCGGCTTGCGCGGCAGACGCTGGCAGAAGTCGTCGAGCCACGCTACGAAGAGCTGTTTCACCTCGTTAGAAAGGAATTGCGCCGCTCTGGATTTGAGGAGCTGATGGCAGCCGGCATTGTCCTGACTGGTGGCAGTGCCAAGATGGAAGGTGCCATCGATCTGGCCGAAGAAGTGTTTCACATGCCGGTGCGCCTCGGCGTGCCGCAGTACGTCGACGGTCTCTTAGATGTCGTTCGTAATCCGATTCATGCGACCGGAGTCGGGCTCTTGTTGTACGGGCGGGAAGCTCTGCAGACACGGGCAGAGGCCGCGCAGTCGAAAATTGGTTTCGGCAAGGTATTCGGGCGAATGAAGTCATGGTTTCAGGGGAATCTCTAATTGTTGTTTGAGGAGTTTGAGCATGTTTGAGTTGATGGACGGCTACAGCGAAACCGCAATCATCAAGGTAATTGGCGTAGGCGGCGGTGGGGGCAATGCGGTTGCCCACATGGTTCGTGTTGGTATCGAGGGTGTCGATTTTATTTGTGCCAACACCGATGCGCAGGCATTGAAGAATGCAAAGGTTAAGACCGGACTGCAGATCGGCTGCAACATCACCAAGGGACTGGGTGCTGGTGCCAATCCTGAAGTGGGGCGTCAGGCAGCCATGGAAGATCGGGACCGGATTCACGAGGTGATCAACGGTGCCGATATGCTGTTTATCACTGCGGGCCTCGGCGGTGGCACGGGTACGGGTGCGGCACCCGTTATTGCCCAGCTCGCCAGGGAGCTCGGGATACTGACTGTTGCTGTCGTCACGCGGCCGTTCGATATGGAAGGTACGAAACGCATGCGCATCGCCGATCAGGGTATCGCAGAGCTTGCCAAGTATGTCGATTCACTGATTACGATTCCGAATGAGAAGCTTTTGTCCGTGCTTGGTCCACAGACAACGTTGCTCGATGCGTTCCGGACCGCTAATGAAGTTCTGCAGGGTGCCGTTCAGGGTATTGCTGAACTAATAACCCGGCCTGGGCTCATCAACGTGGATTTCGCCGACGTCAGGACCGTGATGTCGGAGATGGGCATGGCGATGATGGGGTCGGGTGTCGCGACCGGCGAAGAACGTGCTCGGGTTGCAGCCGAGGCGGCTGTTTCAAGCCCGCTGCTGGAGGATATCAATCTGGCCGGGGCCAACGGTATCCTCGTCAATGTGACGGCCGGCATGGATCTGGCGATCGGCGAGTTTCAGGAGGTCGGAGATACCGTCAAGCAGTTCGCATCGGAGGATGCGACCGTGGTTGTTGGAACGGTTATCGATCCCGAGATGTCGCAGGAAATCAGGGTCACGGTTGTTGCGACGGGCCTCGGTCAGGGAGCCATTATCCCCGAGCAGGAGGAAGCACAGATGCGAATCGTCTCACCGCCTAGGGCGCCCGAGACCAACTATCGGGACTTTGACACGCCGTCAGTGCAGCGTAAGCAAGCGGTCGGCGGTGAGCCGGTAGGTGATGAGGAGGAACTCCAGGAGATGTTGGATGTCCCGGCTTTCCTCCGTCGGCAGGCCAACTGAGAGCCTGATTTCTTGCTGAGCGATAGGCCCCGTGATACCGTCCGGGGCCCGCTCACTCGAGCCGGGCAATAAGGGACTATTGATTGAAGCAGCGTACGCTCAAGGAATCGGTACGGGCGACCGGGATCGGTTTGCACAGTGGCGCCAAGGTATATATGACCCTGCGTCCGGCGGCGGCAAATTCAGGGATCATTTTTCGGCGCCTGGATTTGCCGGAGCCCGTCAATGTGCCGGCTACGGCACTGAATGTCACCGAAACCAATCTCGGCACGACGCTGCAAAGTGGGGACGGAAAGGTCGCAACCGTCGAGCACCTGCTCTCAGCACTGGCCGGGCTGGGCATCGACAACCTGTTCATCGATCTGACCGCGGCCGAGGTGCCGATCATGGATGGCAGCGCGGCGCCCTTCGTATTCCTGATTCAGTCGGTGGGTATCGAGGAGCAGGTTGCGGACAAGTGTTTCTTTCGCATATTGCGTCCGGTCGAAGTGACCGAAGGCGACAAGTGGGCCAGGTTCGAGCCCTATGACGGTTTCCGCCTCAACTTCGAAATTGATTTTGATCACCCGGTACTGAAAAGGCAGCGGCAACGAGTCAGCCTCGATTTTTCGACGACTGCATTTCTCAAGGAGATCAGTCGCGCGAGAACGTTCGGGTTTCTCAGTGACGTCGAGAACCTGCGCGCCAACGATCTCGCGCTGGGCGGCAGTCTCGCTAACGCGATCGTCATGGACGAATATCGGGTACTGAACGAGGACGGACTGCGATTTCAGGACGAATTCGTTCGCCACAAGGTTCTCGATGCTGTCGGCGACCTCTACCTGCTCGGTTCATGCCTCATTGGCGAGTTTTCCGGATTCAAGTCCGGTCACAAGCTCAATAATCTATTGTTGCGTGAATTGCTCCAACAGCCGGATGCGTACCAGAAGGTTGTATTCCAGGAGGGGAGCCCATCACCCGTGTCATACCAGCTCCAGCCCGTGGTGGCCGATTGAGCCGGTGAATTGCCGTTGTCAGCCGGTGCCGCTTCCTCGCACGGCGACCCGAACCTTAAGCCGCTTACCGAGCAGTTCCTTGGTCGAATAGCGCAGGCGCGTCGCCCATGCGGCCGAATCCACGCCGATTACGAGGCGGCCAACATCGTCGATATGCGCGCTGACAATATGCTCGGCCTCAGCCGTGGGGAGCTCGGAGCGTACCCGGGCCGCAAGTTTCCGTCGCTCGGCCGCCTCTGTTCTGAGCCTAGAAATGTCGCCTAACTGCAACAGTTCACCGATTTTTTGGGGCCGCCCGCCGCTCACTTTGAGACCAACTTCAACGTTTTGTGGCCTAACGCTTGAGGCGCCCCCGATCTCAAGGCGTAAATCCAAAGACAGCGGGGTTGCGAGGTGCGGGACATCAAAATTCGATATACTCGTGACGGTTCTGATCGCGTGTTTGGTCTTTGGCGGCGCGTGAAAATAATAACGCTGATAAGCATCGCATTCGAGGCAAGCACTCATGCAGCTAGTCATTCTATCCCAGGATAAGGGACATCTCAGTCAATGGACTGCCGGTCGAGTCTGGTGTGGTCTCGGCATCGTGGTGCTCGTAATCTGTGCTTCGACTTTTTATGCAGGATTCCGTGCTGCTGAAGTTTTCGGTGATCGTAATCCCGAGGCGCAAGTTGCCGAGTGGGAGGCGGGGCTCGAACAGCAACAGCGACAACTGTCGTCGACACGAGTTGTGCTGCAGCAGAACCTCGATGCGCTCGCGCTGCGCCTTGGTCAGATGAACGCTCATGTCGTCAGACTGGATGCGCTCGGTTCGCGGCTGACGCAGATGGCGAACTTAAGCGATGGTGAGTTTGATTTCAGTACCACACCGCCACTCGGCGGTCCTGAGGAACTGGTAATCGGAGCTGATGGTGATCAGCTCAGCGCGTTTGTCCAGACGCTCGATCGGCTCGATCGGCAATTGACTGATCGGAGTCGCCAGCTCGGTGTGCTTGAGGATTTGCTGCTCAACCGCAAGCTGGCCGACGAGGTCCATCCTGAGGGGCGCCCGGTCAATTCCGGATATGTCTCGTCTGCATTTGGTGAGCGTAACGATCCGTTTACCGGGCGTTTGGCTATCCATGAAGGCGTGGATTTTGTCGGTCGCCAGGGCAATGATATTGTTGCTGTGGCTTCCGGTGTCGTGACCTGGGCCGGTGATCGCTACACTTACGGTCAGATGGTCGAGGTCAATCACGGTAACGGCTACGCTACGCGCTATGCTCACAACTCGGAAAATCTCGTCAGCGTCGGCGACACAGTGAAGCGTGGCGACGTCATTGCGAAAATGGGCAGCACTGGTCGGGCGACGGGGCCAAATCTGCACTTCGAGGTCTTGCTTGATGGCCGTCCGATTGATCCGTTGACGGTAATTAATTAGCCTGCGGGCAGACCTCCCTCTTCCGCACTCGACACAACGTCGTCTCAATCACCAATCGATTGGCACGCCAGTCGCCCTGATATCGACACAAAATCGACTTCTGACCCCTTTCTTCCTGGAGTTTGGTCCCAATATCTGGTGGAAATCCCTAAAATACCGCCTCCCGCCTGCAAGTTTAAGGATCTGGATTGGCCAACTTTTTCACTCAGTTTCTGACGGGCATTTTTGGCAGCCGCAATCAGCGTCTGCTCAAGCAATACCAGGTTCAGGTTGATGAGGCGAACGCACTCGAAGAGACGATCAAGGCACTCAACGACGAAGAGCTAAGGGAAAAGACCGCTGAGCTCAAGTCACGCTATGAGGCCGAGGGTAGTCTGGAGCCCCTTCTGCCCGAGGCGTTTGCCGTCGTCCGGGAAGCAGCATGGCGGACACTCGGAATGCGGCATTTCGATGTCCAGCTCATCGGTGGAATCGCTCTGCATCAGGGCAAGATCTCAGAGATGCGAACCGGCGAGGGGAAGACACTGGTCGCGACCCTGGCTGCCTACCTCAATGCGTTGTCGGGCGGTGCCGTGCATATCGTCACGGTTAACGATTATCTCGCCCAACGTGATGCTGACTGGATGGGTCCCGTGTACCGCTTCCTGGGTCTCGAAGTTGGTGTTGTCAAGAGCGGGCAGACGATCGAAGAGAAGCGTGCGGCCTATGCCGCCGCCATCACTTACGGTACGAATAATGAGTTCGGCTTCGACTATCTGCGCGACAATCTGGCATTTCGCGTCGACGACAGGTCGCAACGGGACCTTTCCTTTGCCATCGTTGACGAGGTCGATTCCATACTGATCGACGAAGCACGAACGCCGCTGATTATTTCGGGGCGATCAGAAGAGAGCACTGAACTCTACGGGCGCATCAACACAATCATTCCGAAGTTGAAGGTGCACGATGTTCCGGCCGGGCCCGCCAACGACACGATCGAAGCGTCTCGGGTGGCGCTGATCGGGATTGAGGGCGAAGAGCTCGGCGACATGACACTCCTTGCGGCGCTGACGATGGCCGATGAGGACGGCCATCATGTCGTCGTTGTCGATTCGCAGGCGAAGCCCGTGAAATGCCAACTGTTCGAGCCGGGTGACTATACGATCGACGAAAAGGCCAAACAGGCGCATCTGACCGAAGAAGGTCACGACCGCATCGAAGGGCTGCTTTCCCGGGCCGGGATTCTCGGGTCCGGTCAGAGCCTTTATGACCCGGCCAACATCAAGCTGATGCATCATCTGACGGCCGCACTGAGGGCGCATGCACTTTACAAGCGTGAGGTCGACTACATCGTCAACGAAGGCGAGGTTGTCATCGTCGATGTCTTTACCGGGCGGACAATGCCGGGGCGGCGCTGGTCCGATGGCCTGCATCAGGCGGTCGAAGCCAAGGAGGGTGTGCGGGTCAAGGAGGAGAACCAGACGGTCGCCTCGATAACCTTCCAGAACTTTTTCAGGCTTTACTCAAAACTCGCAGGCATGACTGGCACGGCCGATACCGAGGCTTACGAGTTTCAACAGATTTATGGTCTGGAGGTTGTTGTCATCCCAACCCATATGCCAATGGTTCGCGATGATGGATCGGATCTCGTTTACCTGACCGAAGAAGATAAGTTTGGCGCGATCCTGGACGATATCGCCGATTGCTACGAGCGCAAGCAACCCGTGCTGGTCGGTACGACGTCGATTGAGACCTCAGAGCTTCTGTCGGACAAGATCAAGAAGCGTGATGTGCCGCACAATGTACTCAACGCCAAGTATCACGAGCGTGAAGCCGAAATTATCACTCAGGCTGGTCGTCCCGGCGCAGTGACTATCGCCACCAATATGGCGGGACGCGGCACTGATATCGTTCTTGGTGGCAGCCTGGCGGCTGAGAAGGATTTGCTCGGCCCCGATGCGGATGCGTCGCGCGTTCAGGCGCTCGAGGAAGACTGGAAACAGCGCCACGCTGATGTAATCGAATCCGGTGGCTTGCATATCGTCGGTACCGAAAGGCATGAATCCCGGCGCATCGACAATCAGCTCAGAGGCCGATCGGGGCGACAGGGCGATCCGGGTTCGAGTCGTTTCTATCTGTCGATGGAAGATAGCTTGATGCGAATCTTCGGTGATCCGGAGCGTACCAAGCGACTCTTGTCCGTGGCCGGAATGAAGTCCGGAGAGGCTATTGAGAGCCGACTGCTGTCGCGTCAAATCGAACGGGCCCAGCGCAAGGTTGAGGCGCACAATTTCGATATCCGCAAGCAACTCCTCGAATACGATGATGTGGCCAACGATCAGCGAAAAGTCGTCTACCAGCAGCGGAACGAGCTTATGGAGGCTGGCGACGTTGCGGACGCCGTTACCGGCATTCGCGAGGAGGTCGTTGGCGACATCGTTGCGGAATACATTCCACCTCAAAGTGTCGAGGAGCTTTGGGATGTCGACGGTCTGACCAAGGCGCTCGAGCGTGAGTTCAGTCTGCATATGGATATCACACAGAGGATCGAACGCGATGCCGATCTTGGCGAAGCCGGGATCAGTCACATTGTGCTCGAGGAAGTGTCGCGGGAGTATCAGGAAAAGACGGAATCGGTTGGTGATCGCGTCATGCGCGAACTTGAAAAGGGCATGATGTTGCGCCAGCTCGATTCACACTGGAAGGAGCATATCGGTGCGCTGGATTATCTGCGGCAAGGGATAGGCTTGCGCAGTTTCGCCCAGAAAAATCCGAAGCAGGAATACAAGCGCGAGGCTTTCGAGATGTTTTCGGACATGCTTGATCGCGTGAAGCGCGACACAATCACGCTGCTGTCGAGGGTTGCGATTCGTCGACCGGAAGACGCCCAGGCCGTCGAGGCACCGAGACCAGCCCCCGGCTCACTGAGCTTTCAACATGCTCAGGCACCCGGGATGGCCCAGGCAGCCGCGGCACGCCCACCCGGCGGGCTTGAGGCACCTCCGCAAGCCGCGAGCCAGCCACCCGGGGAGGGCGGCACACCGGCCACGCCTTTTGTGCGCGAACAGCCTAAGGTAGGCCGCAATCAGCCTTGCCCCTGTGGTTCCGGCAAGAAATTCAAACAGTGCCACGGACGGCTAAGCTGAATGCAGTGCCGTTTGCGGGGAGCACCATCGACGTAGTTGTCGGCGTCGTCCGGGACCCGGCAGGAAGAATTCTGATCGGCCGCCGACCCGAGGGAAACACATGGCTGGCAGCTGGGAGTTTCCGGGCGGCAAGCTCAAAGCCTGTGAATCGCGGTTGACCGGATTGAAGCGGGAGCTGCTCGAGGAGCTCGGCATCGCCGTCGATGCAGCTGAGCCCCTGGTGGAGCAGAGCTTTCGATACCCGGATCGAACTGTGCGGCTGGATGTCTGGTGGGTTCTGGCCTACCGGGGTGAGGTGACACCTTGTGAGGGACAGCCACTGCGCTGGGTTGATCCGACTGAGCTCACCGAAGAGTCGCTACTGCCCGCAGATGCACCGATCGTCGACGTCATCCGGAAACGGTTACGCTAGACACCAAGGCTGCGGTGTCGGTGGATCCTGAAGCGGCTTGTCGCTAACACAGTGCCAGTAAGAACGGCACGTCTTCAGTTGCCTGCCGTGCCCGATTCTCCGTTCCCTGCCATTGCGCAAACCGAACCGTAAACCGATGCTGGCCCGCACTGATCTCGGGATACAGGCCCGCCTCATGCGATACCAGAACCC
>Ga0255051_10000341_pt1 | contig 17252 bp, 13 predicted proteins | sample JV7_2_9_MG_FD_181719 | JGI IMG/M metagenome (GOLD analysis project Ga0255051, IMG submission 181719) | Seawater microbial communities from Jervis Inlet, British Columbia, Canada - JV7_2_9 | ecosystem: Environmental > Aquatic > Marine > Inlet | place: Canada: British Columbia | collected 2016-10-06
CTTTCGGGGCGGTGGTTTGGTGATGACGAGATGTCACGAACCGGGCTGTGCGCATTGACCTGGCTAAACACGATTCAACAGGATGAAAGCGGGCGTTATTTCGCGGCGATTGGTAATCAGGGATGGTTTAGCCGGGGAGGGGAAAAGGCGCAGTTTGATCAGCAACCGATCGAGGCGGCCGCGATGATAGCAGCCGGTATCGAGGCATTTAATGTTACCGGTAATCCGGAATGGATAGACTGCGCTTATCGATGCCTGAACTGGTACATGGGCGAAAATGAATTACGTTTGCCGTTGTACGATCACGCCACGGGTGGTTGCAGGGATGGTTTACAGGCAAAGAGCATCAATGAAAATCAGGGAGCGGAATCTACTTTGTGCTGGCTGATGTCTTTACTCGACATATACAGACATCAAGGGCAGGGAGAAATCAAGCAGACTGAAAATAATAAATCTATCTAGGAATCAAAGAAAAAACCTTTCATGGCATAACGCGATTGCTACGTTTTCGGTTGGACTTTGTTATCGAGCAGTCGCGCCATCAAATCTGGAACTTTGAGAATCGCGATACCGCAACGCTGATCGGCCACCGCGTAGGGTATGATTAATTCGTCCTGACATATCATCGAACCACAGCTGTAAACGACGTTTGGCACATAGCCTTCGCGGTCGTGTTCGTTCGGCACCAGGATTGGCTCATCGAGACAGCTGATGATCTTGGTCGGATCATTCAGATCGAGCAGTTCGACACCGAGACTATAGGTTCGCATGGGTCCAACACCATGGGTGATTAGCAACCATCCTTGCGGGGTTTCTATGGGCGAACCGCCGTTACCTATCTGGAAAAATTCGTAAGGAAATCTAGGAGAGCGTATAATCTGGGCTTTTTCCCAGTTGTGCACATTCTCCGAGAACATGATGTAATTGCTTTCGCCATCCTGGCGCGAGAGCATCGCGTACCGTCCTCCTATCTTCCGGGGAAAAAGGGCCATGCCTTTTCCCCTGGCCTGCTTGCCTAACAGGGTGCTGATCTTGAATGAAATGAAGTCGTCGGTCTCAATGAGCTGGGGCAGGACGGTGTCACCGTTAAAGGCCGTATAGGTGGCGTAATAGACCACCGAGCCATCATCTTGCGTGAAACGCACAAAGCGGGCATCTTCGATGCCACCGCTCTCGGTTTCCGACACCGGGAAGATCACACGCTCCGATATGCGGTGATCGGAGCGAAAAATGATTTCATAATTCGAACGCACGAGCCATCTGGCCATTTCAATGGCCTCTAATTTATTCCGCGCCCTTATCCGCCTGCCGTTGTTGTGCCCGTCAATTTTATTTTCTAAATCGGCAACCGTGAAATGGGAGGGCAAATCACCGAATAGCCATTTGATGATACTTTCGCGCGCGCCTATGTCCTTGAGTTTTAGCCGAAACAACTCGCGGTCGTAAGAAGGATTAATACGAATTCTCGGGGTGCGCACATAGTTGCTTACCGCGTCCAAATAGATGTCGTTGTGGGCATCGATTGTCCCGGTTCGGAATTCGATCGATGATATGTGACCTTCACCGACACCACGAAAACTCATGATGAAGCGGCAAGACCCTTCAGGATCAGTTTCGAGTGATGGAACCTGAACGATCGAAGGATTAAACAAGGCTGCCGCCTCCACGGAGTACTCGGCAGAAAAATAAGCCCCGATCAGCAGTTTCCTATGCGTGGATAATTTGACTTCTTCAGGTAAATAGCCTGCTACCAGGTTGAAGTTTTGCTCCAGCAATTCTCTGAAATAACGGTGGCGATGCGAAAAGTCATTAACGATGTCTTCCGCCAGGGAGACTACTTCGTCCTCGTTCAGCTTTAGTACCCGGTTGATAATATTGCGAATACGGTCCGTTGAAGAAGGAATATAGGGGCGAGTGATAACGCGCGCTACATTTGCATTGATCGTGATCGGTACGCGTCGAGCCTGTAGAGGGGGAAGAGTAGGGGATTTTTCGGCCATAGTCAGTTCGAAAGTATTGCGGATTACAGAATGTACAATTATATATAGGCTGCATTTTTCAGATGAAAAGCTGAAATTGCGCCAGAATGCATCCTCATTTCATGTTATCAAAAGAAATTATTTTCACATAACCAATAGTATTTGAACAGTACGGCTTCATGTTCGCGATGCCTATGTCTGTACACATTATGTAAATCTGTCGGCCGGATATGGTACGATTGCTGGGCTCAAATATCGATTCATTTGTGGCAATGCTTTGGTAATACCATGGGGGCAGGTCCGATATGAAAATTGCGATGTTAAGCCCGATTTCCTGGCGCACACCACCCCGACACTATGGGCCCTGGGAAAATATTGTCAGCCTGCTCACCGAACAATTAATATCGATGGGCAAGGAAGTGACCTTATTTGCCAGCGGAGATTCCCGTACCGCCGGAAAGCTGGTCTGGGTTAGCCAACGACCCTATTCCGAAGACTCTAGCATTGATCCCAAGGCATGGGAATGTCTGCATATTGCCGAGTTGTTCAAACATGCCGATGATTTTGACCTGATTCACAATCATTTCGATTTCCTGCCGCTCAGTTATAGCGGATTTACGCAGACGCCGATCCTCACTACGATTCACGGATTCTCTTCGCCCGCGATACTACCGGTTTATAAAAAATACAATAACAGCACCTATTACGTAGCCATCAGCGAGGCCGACAAAAACGCCGAACTTAATTATATTGCCACCATACATCATGGTATCGATATTGGTCAGTTCCCGTTTCATGGGAACAAGGGAGATTATCTGCTGTTTTTTGGACGCATTCACCCCGATAAAGGGGTTAGCGAGGCTATCGAGGTCGCGCGAAAATCCGGTAGGCGGCTCGTTATCGCCGGTATCGTGCAGGACGAGGTTTATTTCCGGGAACAGGTCGAGCCCCACATCGACGGATCAATGGTCGACTACATCGGTCCTGTCGGACCGGAAAAAAGACCGGAGATACTGGGGGGTGCATTGGCTCTGTTGCACTTGATTCATTTCGACGAACCCTTCGGATTGAGCGTGGTCGAGTCCATGGCTTGTGGTACACCGGTGGTCGCCTTCGGACGGGGCTCGATGGCCGAACTCATTGATGACGGCAGTACGGGCTTTATCGTAAACGACGTAGATGCAGCTGTTCAGGCGTTGGGCAGGATTGGTAAAATCGACCGACAAGTTTGCCGGCACGAGGTTGAGCGACGATTTACCTGTCGGCGCATGGCGCAAGAATATCTGGATGTATACAACAGCATTCTCGATCAGCGGGAGAACCACCGTCCCTGGGGGCATTACGAAGATTTGGTTGAACGGGAAGATCACAAGGTCAAGGAGCTATTCATCAACCCGGGAGAGCGGCTGAGTCTGCAAAAACATCGGTGCAGGACCGAGCATTGGACCCTGGTCAGCGGTGAGGCCCTGGTGACCGTAGACTCGAATGAGATTCTGCTCAAGCCAGGGCAATCTGTGGATGTGCCCAGGGGCGCAGCACACCGAATCGAAAACCCCGGCGAGATTCCGACAGTTCTGGTAGAAGTCCAGATGGGTGATTATTTCGGCGAAGACGATATCATTCGACTGGAAGATGATTATGAACGCGCTGGCTAAACCCCTGCCACTGATCGAGCGTTGTCCCTTCAATCCGATATTGACCAAAGACGACATCCCTTACCCAGTAGAGACCGTGCACAATGCTGGCATCGCTCATCACGATGGGCACATCATCATGTTGTTTCGATCACACCTGCGCAACGGTCGTTCGATTATTGGCATAGCCGAAAGCGAAGATGGATTTAAATTTACTGTTGGCCCAGAGCCTTTCATGGTTCCGTCCGAACGGGGGACCTTTGCAGAGTATGAAGCCTTTGGGGTGGAGGACCCCAGAATCTGCTGTATCGACGGTGAATACCTGATTACATACAGTGCCTATTCATGCCACGGAGTTCGAATCGGACTGGCAAAAACCAGGGACTTTCAATCTGTTGAGCGGGTTGCGCTGATCACCCAGGCGGATATGCGCAATGTCGTTATTTTTCCCCAACGTTTCAATGGCCGGTATGCCCGCCTTGATCGGCCCCACTCGGAAATCGATACGTGGTCGATATGGTTATCCTGGTCGCCAGATCTGGTGCACTGGGGCGAGTCCGAGGTAGTGATGAAGCCGGTTCAGTATCATTGGGATGAGAGCAAGATCGGTCCCGGTGCAACCCCGATACGAACCGGGCACGGTTGGCTTAGTATCTACCACGGTGTATTCGAGAGCATGGATGGAGCTATTTATCGCCTCGGCGTGGCGTTGCACGATCTTGCCAATCCGACGCGGGTTATCGGTGTTGCGGACGAATGGGTGCTGGCACCGCAGGACCCCTGGGAAATTACCGGCTACGTGCATAACGTAGTTTTCACCTGCGGCGCGGTAGAGAATAGTGAAGGTAGCTTGATCATTTATTGGGGAGGCGCTGATACCGTGATGTGTGCCGGAACAGCGCAAATCGACGATCTGGTTGATCTGTGCCTCAGTAATAGTCGATCACCCCTATAGTGGGCAGGCGGCAAACGGGGACGGCGGCATGGGGTATGCGAAGGAATTTCATGTCGAGCGGCTATTGCGCGAGGTGATGATCACCCGGCTTGCGCCTGTTAGCCCACAACTGATTCTATGCAATATTGCCGAGAAAGCACTCGGCCTGCCCAAGTCTTACTGAGATCCGTTCGGCACAGGCTAGCAATCCGGAACCGGCAATACTCTTTCTGCGGTCATGGGCAGCCGGTAGAGTGGTTTACCGATCGCATCGCATATGGCGTTACGGATGGCGGGTGCGGTTGGAATGATCGGTGCTTCCGCGATTCCCTTCGCGCCGAATGGCGCACCGAGAGGTTCGGGTATTTCGAGCACCTCCATTTCGATTTCAGGTATGTCGAGGGCCATCGGTATCACGTAGTTTTCCAGCGATGGATTTCGGGTATGACCCTGTTCGACGATAAGCTCCTCGGTCAACGCGTAACCGATACCCTGTGCAACGCCGCCCTCGATCTGGCCATAAACACCGCCCGGATTGATCATTTTTCCCGCATCGTGAACGGCGATCAGTCTTTCCACCTTGACCTGGCCGGTTTCGCAGTCGACCAGTACCTGTGCAATCTGGGTGCAGAACTGAAAAACTTCCTGGCTGAAACGATAGCTGGCTGCGGGAACATCGTCCGCATACTCGAAGTGGGCCAGGCTCTCGGCATGCAGAGGTTTGCCCCAGTTGCTGGCCCGCAGGGCGAGATCCCCGACGCTGAGTTCGTGCGGTTCGCCATCTACGGTCAGTTTGCCCGCTTTCAGGTCGAGTCGGTGTTTTTCGATTTTGGTCTTGCCGGCCGCCATCGTCAGCAACGTGTCGCGGATTGTGTCGGCTGCTTTTAACACCGCGCTGCCTGATACCATCGTCTGCCGGCTGGCGGATGTTGAGCCGGCATCCGGCGATCGGGAGGTGTCCGCCCTGACGACACGTACGGATGACATGCCGACTCCCAGCCTTTCGGCCGCGAGTTGCGCCATGACGGTTACGATTCCCTGGCCCATATCCGCGGCGCCACTGCGCAGGATCACGGAACCATCGCGATGCATTTCCAGCACCACGCCGGCGTGATCCGCGAGGCCACGCCCCAACCCCGAACCTTTAAGGATGGTAGCCATTCCAAAACCGCGCCTGAGATGGGGAGCGGGTTTGCGCTCGCAGCTGTCGCGTTTATCCCAGCCGATCATTTCCGCGGCCCTGTTCAAAGACGTCTTCATCGCGCTACCTTCGCGGACCACGACGCCGGTGTACATTTTTGTGCCGGTTTCGACGCCGTTTAACAGGCGGATTTCGAGCGGGTCCATGCCGAGCTTTCGCGCCAGGTCATCCATCTGCGACTCATAAACGAATGCCGCCTGCGGGGCGCCAAATCCACGAAATGCGCCACAGATCGGATTATTGGTGCGCACACCGATCATCTCGATTTCCACGTTCTCTACTTTATAGGGGCCGCCGATGAGCTCACAGCACTTGTTAATCACTTCGTAGCTGGAGTTCAGGTACGGACCCGCATCGGCAACTACGCGCGCTTTCACTGCGAGAAGTTCCCCCGCTTTGGTTGCCGCGGTTGTGTACTCGACAATGAATGGATGCCGTTTCACATGCGTCAGAATCGATTCCCGGCGCTCGCGTATCAGCCGAACCGGGCGCTGGGTGGCCTGTGCGAGCAATGCTGCATGCATTTGTACATGTGCCTCGTCCTTTGCTCCGAATGCTCCACCGATATAGGGTGTGACGACACGTACCATGCTCTCCGGTAAAGCGGTTGCCCGTGCGATTTGCATCCTGTCTCGGTGCGGGGTCTGACAGGAGGAATAAACTGTTATTCCGCCATCATCGTCAACGATGCCGACAGCTCCTTCGGTTTCGAGAAAAGCGTGTTCGGCCCACTGGGTTCGAAAGGTATTCTCGATGACTACATCCGCCGAGGCTATCGCTGCATCCACATCGCCTGCGCTGTAGGACTCGTTCATCACCACATTCTCTTCACCCTGCACAATCTGATCGGCACCTGCTTGCATGGCCTCGAACGGATCAAAAATGCCCGGCAATTCTTCGTACTCGATTTCGATCGCGGCCAATGCCGCATCGGCAGTGCGATCATCAACCGCGGCAACCGCGGCAATCGCGTCCCCCTGAAAACGAACCTCGTCGATAACCAGCAGTGGTTGATCGGGTTTTGCATACAGGTAGCTATTCTCACCCGGAATGTCGGCGTGGGTGATTACCGCAAAAACACCGGGCATTGCGCGTGCCTTGTTAACATCGAATTTTACTACGCGCGCCCGTGCGTGGGGGCTGTACAGGAGTTTGCCGCAGAGCATCCCCGGCAGCTGGATATCCGGACAATAGCGGGCCTGTCCGGTGACGATATCGCGCGCACCCGGGGCGGCGGTCCACTTGCCGACTATAGCCGTATCAGGCATTTCGGCCGCCTCCATTCAGAGCTCTGAGTTCCGTTGCCGCCTGTTCCACCGCCTTGACCACGGCCTGATAGCCGGTGCAACGGCAGAAATTGCCGGCAATCGCGGTGCGGATCTCGTCGCGGGTCGGGTTATCGTTGAACTCGAGTAGGGCGTAGCAGGAAACCAACATACCCGGCGTGCAGAATCCGCATTGAAATGCCCAGCTCTCGGCGAAGGCGCGCTGCAGTGGATGCAGTTCACTGTCTTGCGTAAGCCCCTCGACCGTCATCACGGATGAACCTTCCGCCTGCGGTGCCAGCACCATACAGGAATTCACGGGCCTGCCGTCCAGCATCACCACGCAGGCGCCGCAGTCTCCGGAACTGCATCCGTCCTTGCTGCCCGTGAGTCCCAGGTTTTCGCGTAACAGGTGAAGCAGTGTTTTACCCGGTTCGACAGAAACTCGTTCCTGCCGGTCGTTGACTTCAAGCTCGATTTCCACGTTAGTCACTGGTTCCACCTCCTGCCAGTTCACGTCTGGTAGCAAGTAGCGCACGGCGAACGAGAACCTCCGTCATCTGCAGGCGATATGCACGCGAGGCGCGAACATCTGAGATCGGCATTGCCTCTTCCCGTGCCTTGCGTGCTGCCGCGCAGAGTAGTTCCTCGGACAGTTCCTTGCCGGTGAGCATTGCCTCTGCCGCAACTGCCCGCATCGGCACCGGCGCCACGGCGCCCAGCACGATGCGCGCCGCGCTGACCAGGCCTCGCCCGTCTAGGTCGAGCCGCGTCGCAAGATTTACCTGGGAGATCGTCATGGAGCGTCGCTGACCCAGCTTGATGAAGGTTGCAGCCGTCGAAGCAGACGTCAGCGGCAGCCTGATTTGCGTCAGAATTTCGTCGGGCTCGATCACGCTTTGGCCAGGGCCCAAAAAGAATTCTGCTAATGGCAGGATACGTTCTCCCGCGGATGATCTCAATACGATGTCTGCATCGTAAGCGATCATTGGCGGCACCAGGTCGGCGGCCGGGGAGGCGTTCGCGATATTGCCGGCCAGGGTTGCGCGGTTTCGAATCGGTGGTCCGGCAAACTTACTGCAGGCCGCGGCTAAAGCCGGAAACATTCGCGCGATGTTGGCGTTTTCGAAAACCTCGGACACCGACAGCAAAGCGCCGAGACCCAGGTGCTCGCGGGAAAGCGCGATGCTGTCGAGCGAAGCCCGCCGAAGATCGATCAACACCGAGGGTGACAGGACCTTGTCACGCATCTTCAGGATCAGGTCCGTTCCGCCTGCTATTATCCGTGCCTCCGTTCCATGCTCGCGCTTGATCTCCAGACCCTGATCGAGAGAGGCCGGGGTTATGAATTCGGGAAACTTCATGCTGGCTTCGTCATTGGCTTAGCTAATGCTTCTCCATTCGTCCCGCAACTGGTCACGGAATTGTGGTGCGGCAATTTCGATTAACGCCTCGGCCCTCGCCCTCAAGGGCAAGAAACGAACTCGGCGCACGCCATATTCAGTAACGACATAATCGATATCGGTGCGTAAAACAGTGGCCGCAGTATGAGGAGCCAATGCAGTCACGATACGCGATACCGTACCACCGGCCGCCGTCGCGCTAAATGCAACGATAGAGCGTCCACCCCTGGAACTGGTTGCAGCGCGCATCATGTCGACCGAACCACCGGTACCGCTGACCTGACGGCCCTGCAGAACATCGGCATTGATCTGACCGAACAAATCCACTTGCAATGCGGAGTTGATGGAAACAAAGTTATCCAGTCTTGCGACGACACTGCAATCGTGCGTGTAGTTTACCGGCCTGAAGCAGATAGCCGGCGCTTCGCCCGCCCAGGCAATCAGGGATTCGTCACCCAGGGTTGCGCCGGTAACGATCTTGCCCGTTTCCAATTGTTTACAGGCACCGGTTATGTTACCGGCAATCGCCAGGTCCTTTACCCCGTTGGCGATCATTCCGGAATGGAAGCCCAGATCGTTTTTATCGCCTAACGCGGCAAGGGTGGCACTGGGTATGGCGCCGATACCGATCTGAATGCAGTCGCCGTCAGCCACCAAATCTGCCACATGGCGGCCAATCACAGCCGATTCTGCGGTGATTTCGACGACGGGCAAGGTCGGCACCGGACTTTCGCATTGGACAGCATAGTCCAGGCGGGAGGAGGGCAACTCCGGTGCGTCCCGGGGGGAGGGTTGCAGGCTGTTAATTTCTGCGATGACCCGTTTTGCCTTCGGCACTACGGCGGAAAGGAAATCGCTGCTGATACCGTGGCTGTATACGCCGTTTTTGTGCTCTGGCGGCAGTTGTACGATGACCGTATCGATGTTTGCCTCATGCGAAAGATAATCGTAAATGGCGCGATATTGCAGGGGTAAAAAGTCGATTTTACCAGTTTTTATCGAGTCACGATTTTCTGCCGTGGCAAAAAAAACGGTGGCGCTCGCTTGTTGGCCAAAGCCTGTGAAATCGCCTGCATTGACACCGGGCACCGGAACGGATATGAATTGCACGCCGGCGCAGGCATCGGCCTTTTGTCCCAGGGCATGCAAAATAGTCCTGGGTTCAGCGGTGGCGCCGGCTACGAAAACCCGCATACCGGGTTTAAGCAGGGACGCAACCTCCTCGGCATTTATCCAGCTGGTCATTTTACAGCCGTGCAGACAGGCGGATGGCGATGCGACCAGGGTACTGCCTGTTCCAGTTGCGCGGCGAGGCACAGCAGCGTTGCCTCCTCACCGTAACGCCCGGTGAAATGCACGCCAATCGGCAAGTTATCGGCATTCCAGTGCAGCGGCAGCGAAATCGCCGGTTGGCCACTGGCATTGGCAATCAGGGTAAAAGCGGTAAAATCGCCAAGACGCGCATTGTGCTGGTGGCGGGTTTCATGACTATAGGCAAAGTAGCCCAGCGGTACCGGCGGTTGCAACAGGGTGGGTGTAAGCCAGAGATCATAGGTGGAAAAAAAGCGGCTGAAATCACGGCAAAGGGATTGTATTTGCTGTTGAGCCAGCAGGTAGTCAGCCGAATTCTGCTTTTGGCTGTGTTCGTACATGCGCCAGGTAACCGGTTCAAAATCCTCTTCCTGAGGTGTTCGACCGATACGTTGCGACCAGCTCCGGATCGACCAGCCGAGATAAGCGGTCATTACCTGGCCAAAGGATTTTAATAATTGCCCGCCATCGATGATGGGCGATGACTGTTCGACTACGTGTCCCGCCTGCTCCAGCAATTTGGCAACTTTTTGCGTCGCTGCGATACAATCCGGATGTGCCGTAACACCATTCAAGGCCACGGTTCCGAAGCCGATGCGCAACTGCCCCGGCTCCCGCTTGAGCGCATCGGCGAAGGGTCGTTGTGGCGGACTGGGGGCATAGGGATCGCCCGGCACCGTTCCCGCCGTGACATCCAGAAGCACCGCACTGTCTCGCACCGAGCGTGTCACCGCATGTTCACAGATGATTCCACCGGCGATGTCGCCATAGCCAGGCGCAAGCGAGTTGCGACCCCGGGTCGGTTTCAAACCGACCAGGCCACAACAAGAGGCGGGGATTCGTATCGAACCGCCACCGTCGTTTGCGTGCCCGGCCGCAACCAGGGCGGTGGACACCGCGGCGGCCGAGCCGCCGCTGGAGCCACCGGTGCCGCGACTCAGGTCCCAGGGATTACGCGTGGCGCCAAAACACAGGGGTTCAGTAGTCGGTAGCAAACCGAATTCCGATGAATTGGTCTTCCCCATTACGATCAACCCCGCCTGTTTGTAACGGCGCACCAGTTCGTTATCTTTTTCTGAAATATAACGACCCTTGACGAATCCCGAGCCATCGCATCTTGGAGCGCCGCTGCATTCCGACACCAGGTCCTTGAGCACGAATGGCACCCCGCAAAATGGCACGGTGGTATTGATATTTTTCGCCGCTGCGGCAGCCTGATCGTAAAGTGGAGTAATAACGGCGTTGAGTTGCGGATTCAGTCGTTCAATACGTTCAATGGATGCGGTGACCAGCTCCTGTGCCGATACTTCCCCATCGCGTACCAGCCCCGCCTGGGCCGTAGCGTCCAGAAATGCGATGTCGTCCAGATTGTTCGTCATGATCTACCTCCTAGCCCGCTAGCGAAAAACATCGGTTTCGTGCGGGCGCACCAGGTCTTTTGCGGAACCCGTCAGCAACGGCAGCGATAATCCACGGACCACGATTACCGGTGTACCCTCATCGGCCTGACCCATCAATAGCGAAGCCGCTGCCGCCAACTCGTCGGCGAGCCCGATGCTCGTTGCCTCGAGCAATCTTCCGTCGAGATCTGGCTGCCCGCACAGATCGACTACCGCGGGCAGTCCGGCGACTCCGATCGCAAAACCAACCGTGCCCAGGCGCCACGGGCGACCCCAGGAATCGCTAATGATAACGCCGACATTCTTTTCAGCCTCAATTTTTATCCCGCTGCGGAGGTTTTCGGCCGATTCGTCCGGTGCTTCGGGCAAGAGCAATACCTGGTCTTCCCCGGCAACGTTCGATGCATCGATACCGGCATTGGCCAGGGTAAACCCCAGACGGTGCCTGACGATCAACAGACCGGGTGAAGCACGCACAATTTCCACTGATTCGCTCAGGATCAATTCGACCAGCCGGGGATCTTTTTCGACCTTCAGCGCAAGCCGTTGTGCTTCGGCCGAAGGTTTAACCGAGTCCAGGGCTACCATTCTTCCTTCCGACTTGGACACGATTTTTTGCGCCACCACGAGAATGTCATCGTCCCTGAGCGGAAACCCGGCGACCAATTCAGCCAGATCATCCCCTGACCGAACCAGGGGGAAATCGGCAATCGCGATGAGTTCAATGGAGCGGTTAACCCGCATATCTCACCGTTTTACGTCGCGAGGGCGTCGCAAAGACGCTGTGGCGCGCCGCACGGACCAGAGGTCCGCGCCGGCGTAGTTTACACTACGTTTAGCGGACCGACGGGAGTACGGCGCGCCACAGTGCGCTTTGCGGCGTCCGCAGCAGGAAAGCGGTGAGATATGCGGGTTAATGGCCTACGCCCTCAATTCGCGGGCAAACTCGAGCACGGTCTGCGCCAGGTTTTCCCGGTCCTGCAAAGAAAGCATTACCGTGTTGGTAACCCGTACCGGGATTTGCAGGGCAGTGGCGAGCTCTGCATCCTGGGTATCGAGTACATACCCTGAAAGCAGATCCTGGTAACATCCGGCTACCGTCAGGGCATTCACCGGCAGTTGTTGTTCCGCCAGCATTTTCGCCAGGGGGCCCTTGATTGCCTGGCCGCCGACAATAGGGCTGACCGCCACTATCGGTGCCTGGCAGGCTTTGAGTGCATCGCGTATACCCGGCACCGCCAGCATGGGATCAATACTGACGTAGGGATTCGACGGGCAAATAACGATCGCCTGCAGGTCGGGTTTCTGAAGCAATGAAAGCAGATGCGGATTCGGTTGCGCCTGATCTGCGCCGACAAACCTGAATTCACGCGCCACCGGTTCCGCCAGTTCGCGCACGAGATAGTGCTGAAACATCAGCTCACGGCCGTCTGCCGTGACCACCACGGTTCGAACGGGATCGTCACTCATCGGCAGCAGGTCCGCCTCGACATCCAGGTGACGACAAAGTTCGGCCGTTACCTCGCTTAGGCTTTTGCCCTGCCCGAGCTGTTCGGTACGGCGCAGGTGAGTGGCCAGGTCACCGTCGCCAAGACGGAACCAGGTGGCGCCGCCCAGGCGTTGCATTTGTTCGATAAATGTCCAGGTCTCACCGGCCCGGCCCCAGCCTTGCTCGATATTATTTTCACCGGCGAGGGTATACATGACGGTATCCAGGTCCGGTGAGATATAGAGCCCGAAGTGTTCAAAATCATCCCCGGTGTTGGCAAGAACCGCAAGTTCCCGGGGATTGAGAATGCGGTACAATCCCAGCGCGAGCTTGGCGCCACCAATACCGCCACTGAGACACAATACTCGTGTGGATGTGCTACCTGCCGGTGGTTGCACCATCAGGCATTACCCTGGTATGCCGGTTTGTCAAACCCCATAGCCTGCCATAATCTCGCGGAACTCTGAAAGGTGGCTGTCAGGGCTGATGTCCAGTTCGCAAAGTGGCGCCTGTCCACTATCCAGGCGCCTGCGTTCCGGGGATCTTCCATCCTGTTTGAATATCAGGCCGGTGGCAAACCGGTTTTCCACCATCAGGCTGTTGACGGCAGCGAATGCGCCAATCCGATTGTCACAATCGTACTCCGCAAGCTCGTCGACATTAACCATGCGTCCCGCCCAGGCGGGGTAGGTATCGTTGTAGGTAACGCAGGGTGAAAGAACCTCGAGGAAGGCAAAACCCAACCCGGCCCGCGTATGTTCTATGGCCGCGACTATCAGTGCCTCCAGCTGTACCGGTGAGGCACTGGATCCACGGGCGATAAAGCTGCTGCCCGGTATCGACAGGCCGAGTTGAACGCCGTCCAGGGCCTGTTCGGCAGTGTCCTCGACATCGGCCGTGGGCGAGTGCTGACCCTTGGTCAACCCGTAGGTGCCATTGTTCATCAGGATATAGACTACCCCGGGATTACGTTTGAACGAGTGGATCAGGTGACCACAACCAATGGCATAACCATCACCGTCGCCGCCGACGGCAATCACATCGAGCTGGGGATTTGCCAGCTTCGCCCCGGTTGCCGTCGGCAATACACGGCCATGAAGCGCGTGATAACCATAGGCGCTCACATTATTTTGCAGCGTACCCGCACATCCGATACCGGCCAGGACCATGGCCTGGTGGGATTCGATCTGCATCTGGCGAAAGGCTGCCAATAGCGCATTGCGCACGCCATAATGGCCGCAGCCGGCACACCAGATAGGCTCGTTCGGTTGGTATGTTTTAGTCATTAACCACTTTTCCCCTGTCTGTCGGCCTCAGCCTGCCGGATTTCCGAATATAGATCGCCGGGGCTGAACGGTTCGCCATCGTATTTACGAATACTGCCGATACACGCTTTGCTTGCACCTGCTGCAAGCAGGACCCGGGCAAGTTGCCCCCCCTGATTGTGTTCGATGACATATACCCGCTCGCTGGAACGGATAAAGTCCAGGGTTTCATCGATTACCGGCCATATGGTTCGAGGCTGCAAGCATTTGATACGAAGCCCCGCGGCAGCCAGGCGCTGCTGGGCTTCCTCGATGACTCCCTGTTGCATGCCGATACCCAGCAGACCAATGGATGCATCAGCGTCACCCCAAAAGTTACCGCGCGGCAACAAGTGCAGATTCGAATCCAGCTTGCGCTGCCGCTTGTCAACCATGACACGACGGTTTTCCGGATTCGAGGAAACCTGACCCCACTCGTTTCTTTCATTCCCGGTGACCAGGCTCTCGCCGCCCGGCGTTCCCGGTACCGCCCAGGGCGATACGCCATCGGCGGTTACCTGATAGCGCCGGTATTCACTCATGTTGCGGAGCTCGGATGCATCCACCCGTTTGCCGTGCTGCAACTGAACCGCATCAAGGTCAAAGGGTTCAACCGTGCTCGCATTTTGACTGACCACCTGATCCAGCGCCAGAATCACCGGGCACTGCAACTGTTGCGCCAGATTGGTCGCCTGCACTGACAGTTCGAAGCAGTCTCGCGGCCCACCGGGCGCCAGTACCACCCTGGGGAAGTCCCCGTTGGCGCCGAATGCCATCATATTGATATCACTTTGTTCGGGTTTGGTAGGCATACCGGTGGACGGCCCGGCTCGTTGGCAGTTAACCACGACCAGCGGGATTTCGGCCGAACCTGCATGGCTGATCGTCTCCTGCATCAGGGCAAAACCCGGTCCCGATGTTGCCGTCATCGAGCGTACACCGGTCATTGCCGCTCCCAGGACCATATTGATGGCGGCAAGCTCATCTTCAGCCTGCATCGTCACGGCGTTAAAACGGGTGCCGTTTTTCTGCAGCCACTCCAGAATTTCGGTAGCCGGCGTAATCGGGTAGCCCGCGAAGAAGCGTCCGCCGGCAAGCATAAACCCGAATGCTATCGCTTCGTTGCCACTGATCAGCAACTGCTCGCTACGCTCCACATCAGCCAGCATCCATCGCTCCTGTTGCGGGTAATATCCGGAGGCAAATTGCCGACCGTTGTCAAAGGCGTTCGTGTTGGCCGCGATGGCATCTTTCGGCAATCGTCGGAAGGTATGGTGCAGGCAGTTTATCGCTTCCTCTTCATCGATGGACAGGAAATAGGACAGTACACCAAAGCTGAGGCTGTTCTTGAACAGATCCCGGCGCAGATCACGCACCGCAAAGCGGCCAAATGGAACTTCAATTGCGCGCACATCCTTCGCCAGGGCACTACGGCACAAGGCACCGTCCGAAGAGTCGAAAATAACAATGCTTTCTGCAGCCATCCGGGCGGCCGCCATATCTACTGCCTCCTGATCGAAAGCAACCAGAAGGTCTATGTGATCTCCCAGACAACCACGTTGAAGTAACGAACCACGCATCATCGCGGCCGCGTGACCGCCCTTGATGCGGGAAGCGACGTTACGCGCCATATACAAATGGTAGCCCCGACGCGCGAGCAGTTCAGTCAGCACCGAGATCACGGTCAGCGAACCGTCGCCCCCTTGCCCGGCGACCATGACATTCAGGTCCGTAAGCGGCTCATGGGCAGCCATGGTCAGCTTTCCTCCGATGGCGCGCCCGGCCCTTTGGTATAAAAGGTTTTCGGATCAAGGTAATTCAGTGCCTGACGTTCGGCCAGAGTGGGCATCTGTGCCGGCAGCGGTCGATTAATCTTCTTTTGAGCAGATAGCTTGTTCATCAGCATTTCACCCCTCGGTTCGTCATCCAGCGGCCGGGTCTCAAGCCAACCGTCCGCCAGCGCCGCCTGGAAAGCCGTGTGACCCCGTTCGGTTCGGATCAGGGTGTAGGTCCAACCGTCGAGGCCAATACCACCTGCCGCAATATCGGCATTCTCCGCGCCATAATCCAGGCAGTAAAGACAGGCCGGGCGCGCGAATTCCCGGTATTTTGCCAGTGACACACTGTGGGTTTCGCCACCATCCAGACGAACAATAACTTTACCCTTGATATTGATGTTTTCGATAGACAGTGGATCTACATCGATCATCATCGCCAACTTGTCGATACTTTCATGGGTGAAGGCCTCCGAACAATACAGGCCGATCACCAGGGAGATGTTCTTCCGATACCAATTGGCCAGTTCAAGACGAATGCTGGAGTGTTGTTGCAATCGTGTGCCATCCACCTGGCACGGGACACCAACAACCGCTATCGGTGAGATGTTTTCACGCACGGCCTGCTGCAGCGCGATCAGGTTAGGGGAGTAGGTGTAGCGGGACCCGGCGCAGGCCAATATCGAATCCCGGTCCGTGGCCAGCCGCTGTCTGCCGATTTGCCGGTTATCCGGGACAACATCGCCCAGTATTGCCCCACCCAGAGTGCCGGTTTCCATACCATGGATAAGTAATGCCGAAACCATTCCACCGTCCTGCCCCCTGCTTAAAATTTCAGGTTCCGTTGCCCGTACATACAGGCCATAGCTATAAGGGCCGTAACCTTCATCCCTTTTTGGCAGGCGAAAACCAAGCTGGTCCGGCAAATCATTATCGGCAGGTCGCAACACCGGGCAAACATCGGCGCACAACACACATTGCACACAGGCTCCAGTGCGGGTATCAATGGGCTGTTCATCCTCATAGTCGAAGACATCCACCGGACAAATGGTGACACAGGACGCGCAGCCAATGCATTTGCCCGCATCGACAATCGTCTGCATCAGAAAATCGACCGTCCGGAACCCACCGCGGTTGATCTCGGTTCGCCAGGCAAATGCCCATTCATGCGGGCTGTCGGCCTCTTCAATCAGTTGCCGATAGCGTGCGGCGACGCGCTGTAACCGATTTTGCTCATCCGCGGTTTTCACGTATTTTCCGTTACTCACTCTGCTCTAGTTGCCTTTATTGATGGGATAGTCCCGTTGATCGGAAAAAGAAATACGAACGCCGGGTAACTTTATTCCGATTCGTCCGGGGTTGCTGCCTTAGAACCTGCAGACCGTCATTTTTTTCCATAAACAGAATGCCGGTTGTATTATTTTCGTCATGGTTACAATATTTTCGACGCTATCAGCCGCACCCAAATTCACCCAGGGCATTAGATGGCGGCACCGGCATTGGAAAATACTACAAAAGAGGCGCCACGTCCCTGGCAAAAGCTTCCATCTGCGCCAT
>Ga0255051_10000344_pt1 | contig 17231 bp, 12 predicted proteins | sample JV7_2_9_MG_FD_181719 | JGI IMG/M metagenome (GOLD analysis project Ga0255051, IMG submission 181719) | Seawater microbial communities from Jervis Inlet, British Columbia, Canada - JV7_2_9 | ecosystem: Environmental > Aquatic > Marine > Inlet | place: Canada: British Columbia | collected 2016-10-06
TCGTCGTTCCTTTGAAAGGCTACGATGAACCAGAAATCCTCCTCTCTCAATTAGCCCAATTCTGTCTCATTGGTGCTGACGCCGAACAGGAAGCCGATCACGGTGTCCGCAAACGCCTGGATCGGAATGCCGAGCAGGCTTTCGCCCGAGAGCATGTGATAGGCCGTTGTCTGCTCAAGCGTGGACTGTGTGCCCCGGAACGGCCCCAGCCACTTTGCGTCTGCGAACAGTGGATAGAGTGTAAAAGGGAGTACGCTCAGAAGCAGGCTCCAGCCGCCGGTGCGGCGCAACGCTTCCATGAGAACGAACCACATCACAAGACCGGCGGCGATCACGTTCCATGGGGCTCCCTCAAATTCCCAGCCGAGCGCTGCGGCCTTGCGGATGTTCATCATCAGCCAGATCGCGGCGCCGCAGGTCAAGACGAATAGCAAGGCGTCATACCAGGGGATGCGGTCGAGCGGCGCCCTGCTGGAGCCGGGAAAGATCAGGAATGTGAACGGCAACATCAGCGCAATGAGCAGATAGAAATATTCGGTGTTGAGCTGCGTGAAATCCATGAAGAAGCGCAGCGAGAATTGCTGGTTGATGCACAGGAAGATCGTTGCGGCTGTTGCCACCAGCAACGCCCAGCGCCATGCCCCACGCAGGGTCCTTACGCGCGTGACCTCGGATTCCTGAAGGTCGGCAACAGCGGCGTGCGGATCGCTGATCTGGATTGTCTCTGGTGCGGCTGCTCCGGCAACCGCCATCGATGCGGAGGCCGGAGCGCCTTTGTTGTCGGACGTGGCTGTCATGATCGATCCCGGATTAAATGGTAGCGCCGTCCGTCATGCAGAGATCGAAGTCGCTAGTCTTCAAAGCCGTTCGGCATGTTCGCCTTCGCGAGAGCTGCCTTGCGTGCGGCCATCCATCCGGAAAGGAATGCAGGCGGTTCTCCTGGTGCGCTTGCGGTGTTGTAGGCCTTCCATGCGTCAGCGAGAACACCTTGCCGTTTGATCAGGTCGTTGTTGTATTTCTCGTCGGCGTCGGTCCAGTTGCCGGCTTCCTTCAGTGCCTTGGCCGCGCCGGGATGGAATGGGATAACCCACTGCTTGGTCTGGCGCTTGGCTTCAAGACCGACCGAACCGGGTGAAGAATCCTTGTAGCTATCGAAGCCGTCGATCATCGCCTTGGTGATGGAATAAACCTGATCCACAGGTTGCGTCGCATAAGTGGTCGCGATCGGATAAGGATAGGTGGCGAGCTGCTGAGGCTTGGAGGCTTCGATGGCTGCGCCGCAGGTCGTCACGTGGGGGTTAAAGAATGCCCCGACCTTCTTGACGCGTGCCCATGCCTCCTTGTCTTCTGGCGGAAGCGGCGGCCAAACCAGACCGCGGGGCGAGTTCTCAACTTCCTTCGCTGGGCCGGTCACGGTGGAGGCGAATGCGCCGTCGGCATCGTTGTTGACGAGGCCTTTCCACATCGCACCGTAGCTTGCGAATTCAACAATCTTGACGTCCTTCTGCGTAAGGCCGCCATAGGCGATGATCGCGAGTGCGTTCTGGTTCAGGGCAGGCGAGCCGACCACGAAGCCAAGCCGTTTGCCGCGGAAATCCTTCCACTCCTTGACGCCGGCATCCTTTGTCACGCCGACGGAGAGGCCGTTACAGTCGACCGTCGAGAGGGTCATCTGCAGCGCCTGCGGGCCCCATTCCTTGACGCCAAACTCGAACACGCCTTCCTGCGCAAAATAAACGCCCGTGCCCATCCAGGCCAGGACTGCGCGATTTGCGCGGAGTGGAGCAAGACGTGCGACGTCGTTGCCGGCCGGAAGTACGCGAACGTCGGAGCCGTATTTGTCCTTCATCATCTTGCCGACGCCAACGGCGATGTTGAAGCCGGATGTGCCGGTGTCGTAAGCGGTGAATGCCATCGTCGGCGCGAGTTTGACCTCTTGCGCCAGCACTGGCGAAATCGCCGTGCTCGCAACAACCATCGCTGCAACTGTCGTGATACCTCGCCTCATAACTCCCCCTCCCATTTGCTTTCGCTGTTCGAAATGCTTTTTTTGATTTTGCCGGATCATGTCATCGTGCAGGCACCAGTGCAACGGCTGCAAGCCTACTAAGGTGGACTAGACAGTTTGTCGCGGAGAGGCCGCGCATTACGCTTCGAGCGTCGCGATCGTCTGCCCCTCAGCCACGACGTCGTCGACGCTGACAAGAATGGATTTGATTTTTCCTGCGGCGGGCGAGGGGACGGGAATTTCCATCTTCATGGCTTCGACGAAGACGACGTCGTCACCGATTCCGATGCTGCCGCCCATGCTCGCTGCAATCGCGCAAACGCGCCCGGCAACCTCGGTGACGATCTTGATCTCTGCCACTGATTTTCCCCCATCCGCTTCGTGCAGGGCATGCACGCGCGGCTTGTTGTTGTGACGAAAGATTGCCCGAGGTAGCGTGTTCCGCAAGGGGAAACTTTACTCCGCAGAATAGAACAGGAATGTTCGCGGTGCGTACGCCAAGGAGTGACGATGAACTGGAAGCCTGAACTTGACGAACTCGCGCGGCGCGAAGCATTTGCGAAAGAGATGGGCGGCGCAGACAAGGTCAAGCGGCAGCACGATCAGGGCCGGCTCACCGTTCGCGAACGCATCGACAAGCTGGTCGATCCGAAGAGCTTTCACGAGATGGGAGCGATTTCAGGCACAGCCGAGTACGACGAGAAGAATGAGTTGAAGACGCTCACTCCGGCCAACTGCGTGTTCGGCCGCGGCAAGATCGACAAACGCCCCGTTGTGGTGGTCGGCGATGATTTCACTGTGCGCGGCGGTTCGGCGGATGCGTCGATCTCTGCAAAGCCGACAATGGCCGAGCAGATGGCGCACGATTTCCGGATGCCGATCATCCGCGTGATCGAAGGGTCCGGCGGCGGCGGCTCGGTCAAAACTATTGAAACGAAGGGCGCGGCGAATCTGCCGGGCGGCGTCGGTGGCACGACCTGGTATTGGTACACGACGGCGAACATGGCGCGTGTGCCTGTCGTGGGTCTCGGTCTTGGATCGGTTGCAGGTCTTGGCGCGGCGCGCCTCGCAGCCAGTCATTATTCAGTCATGACCAAATCATCTGCGATGTTTGTTGCCGGTCCACCGGTGGTTGCGCGTCTCGGACAGTCGCTCGACAAGCAGGAGCTTGGCGGCTGGCAGATTCAGACCAAGGCCGGCGGCGTCGATCACGCGGTCGATACCGAGGAGGAAGCGTTTGAGTGCGCGCGGAAGTTTCTGTCTTACTTGCCGTCGTCGGTGTTCGATGTGCCGCCCACCACGCCTTGCAACGATGATCCGGAGCGCAGCGACGAAGCGCTGCTCAACATCGTGCCGCGTAGCCGCAAGCAGATCTACAAGATGCGGCCCATCATCGAGTCGGTGGTCGACAAGGGATCATTCTTCGAGATGGGCCAGAATTTCGGGCGCTCGGTAATCGCCGGATTCGCACGGTTCGACGGCCGCGCCGTGCTGTTGCTGGCGAGCGATCCTTATATCTATGGCGGATCGTGGACCGCCGAAGCGTGCCAGAAGGTGGTGCGCTTTGTCGATCTCGCGGAAACCTTCCACCTGCCGGTAGTCTATCTGATGGATTGCCCGGGCTTCATGATCGGGCTTGAAGCGGAGAAGGCCGCAACGATCCGGCATGGCGTGCGGGCAATGACAGCCGTCAACCAGACGACCGTGCCGTGGTGCACGATCATCGTTCGCAATTCATTCGGCGTTGCAGGAGTTGAGCATCAGCCGGCAGGCCGGTTTTCGATGCGTTATGCATGGCCATCCGCCTACTGGGGTTCGCTGCCGCTCGAGGGCGGCATCGAGGCGGCTTACCGCGCCGACATCGACGCAGCAGAAGATCCCAAGGCGAAGCTCGCCGAGATCGAGGACCGGCTCAACAAGCTGCGGTCGCCGTTCCGCTCGGCGGAGAAGTTCTGGGTCGAGGAGATCATCGACCCGCGCAAGACGCGCTCGCTGATTTGCGAATTCGCGCGGCTCGCCGAGCCATTACGCACGCCGGGTGTTGCAAAGATGGCGATGCGGCCCTGATTATTTGGCGTCGGCGATGATCATCGCCGCGCCTTTTTCCGCGATCATTGCGGTCGGCGTGTTGGTGTTGCCCGACGTGATGGTCGGCATCACCGACGCGTCGATGACACGCAGTCCCTTGAGGCCGTGAAGGCGCAGGCGTTCGTCAACCACGGCAAGCGGATCGCTGGAGGCACCCATCTTCGCGGTTCCGACCGGATGAAAAATCGTGGTGCCGATGTCGCCGGCGGCTTTGGCCAGTGATGCATCGTCATCGCCGACGGACGGGCCGGGGAGATACTCCTGCGGATGGTAGGCGGCGAGAGCGTGCTGCTTCATCAGCCGCCGCGTGACGCGGATGGCGTCGGCAGCGACCTGTCGGTCTTCCGGGGTAGAGAGGTAGTTCGGCGCGATCGCAGGTGCCTCGTCGGGCGCATTCGACTTGATGCGCACGCTGCCGCGCGAGGTGGGCCGCAGATTGCAGGCCGCGATGGTGATGGCCGGGAAGCGGTGCAGCGGTTCGCCGAATTTGTCGAGCGACAGCGGCTGGACATGAAACTGGATGTTGGCGCGTTCCTGACGCGTATCGGATCGCGTGAAAATACCGAGTTGCGATGGCGCCATGGTCAGTGGTCCGCGCCGCCGCAGCAGATAATCGACGCCCATCCAGCCGCGCCGGAACAGATTGTAATACGTCTCGTTCAGCGTGCGGACGCCCTCGACCTTGTAGATGGCGCGCTGCTGCAGGTGGTCCTGCAGATTGCGGCCGACACCCTGACGATCCAGCACGGTGTCGATACCGAGCGGCGAGAGCCATTCCTGCGGGCCGATGCCGGAGCGATGCAGAACCTGCGTCGAGCCGATGGAACCGGAGCAAAGGATCACCTCGCCCTGCGTTCGCGCTTCGATGGTCTCGCCGTTTTGGCGGAAGCGCACGCCAACGGCGCGGCCGTTCTCGACGATCACCGTGTCGACCAGCACGTTGGTTTCCAGCCGCAGGTTTGGCCGCGCCAGTGCAGGCTTCAAAAATCCTCGTGCCGATGACCAGCGCCGGCCGCGTTTCTGGTTGACGTGAAAGTATCCGATGCCTTCGTTGTCGCCGGTATTGAAATCTGGTGTCTTGCGGATTCCCATTTCATGCGCGGCGTCAGCGACGGCATCCAGTACTTTCCATGACAGACGCGGCGCTTCGATCCGCCAGCCGCCGCCAATGCCGTGATGCTCGCTCTCGCCAAGAAAGTGATCTTCAAGTTTCTTGAATGCGGGCAGCACATCGTCCCAGCCCCAGCCACTCAGTCCAAGCTGCCGCCAGTGGTCGTAATCGGCAGCTTGCCCGCGCATGGAGATCATGGCGTTGATTGCGGATGATCCGCCGATCACCTTGCCGCGTGGATAGGCCAACGCGCGGCCGTTGAGACCGGCCTCAGGTTCGGTCTTGAACATCCAGTCGGAGCGGGGATTGCCGATGGCGAACAGATAACCGACCGGGATGTGAAACCAGATCCAGTTGTCCTTGCCGCCGGCTTCGAGAATGAGCACGCGTTTGCGGGGATCTGCCGAGAGACGATTGGCGACGATGCAACCGGCGGTCCCTGCGCCGACGACGATATAGTCGAAATCCCCCTCGATACGTTTCGCCATTCCCTGTCCTGCGTTTCTCTAGTCAAATTGAAGGCTTTTCTTCTTATGACCCCGGCCGGGGTTCGCTGTACAGTGTGGTTCCGCGCAAGTCCCGTTTGCGCGGATGTTGGGTCCCCTGCGGGCTCATGCTAGTTTTCCTTTTTCGAGCCGTTTTGTGAGGTTACCGCCGTGCCTATCCTCAACCGCATCGCCGATCTGCAACCCGAAATCATGGGCTGGCGCCGCGATCTGCACGCCCATCCGGAGTTGATGTACGACGTGCATCGCACTGCGGCATTCGTTGCCGACCGCCTGCGGGAGTTCGGTTGCGATGAAGTCGCGACGGGTCTTGGGCGCACCGGTGTGGTTGGCGTCATCAAGGGGCGTAAGCCCGTCAATGGCGGTGATCTGAAAGCCATTGGCCTGCGTGCCGATATGGACGCGCTGCCGATCGAGGAAGAAACCGGCGTCGCCTATCGCTCGACCGTGCCTGGCAAGATGCACGCCTGCGGTCATGACGGTCACACCGCAATGCTGCTGGGTGCCGCACGCTATCTCGCTGAGACGCGGAATTTCGCGGGTGACGCGGTGATGATCTTCCAGCCCGCCGAGGAGGGCGGTGCGGGAGCCGAAGCCATGATCAAGGACGGTCTGATGGACCGTTTCAAGATCGAGCAGGTCTACGGTATGCACAACAGTCCAGGCATGCCGATCGGCACATTTGCGACGCGCGTCGGACCTGCGATGGCGGCGACGGATCACATCAACATTCATATCGAAGGTCTGGGCGGGCACGCGGCGCGTCCGCACAAGAGCATCGACTCGGTGCTGGTCGGCGCCCAGTTGATCACTGCCCTTCAGTCGATCGTGTCCCGCAGCGTCGATCCGCTCGACGCAGCGGTGATTTCGATCTGCGAGTTCCATGCCGGGAACGCCCGCAACGTCATCCCGCAGACGGCGGAATTGTTTGGCACCGCGCGCACGCTGACGCCCGAGGTGCGTGATCTGATCGAGCAACGGGTGCGCGAGGTCGTGAACGGGGTCGCACAGCTCTCTGGCGCGAAGATCACGCTGGACTACGAGCGCAGCTATCCGGTGCTGGTCAATCATCCCGCGGAGACCGGAATCGCTGCCCGGGTCGCGGCTGATATCGCGGGCGAGAGCAATGTCAGTTCGGAGATTCCGCCGGTGATGGGCGCGGAAGACTTCGCCTATATGCTGGAAGCGCGGCCCGGCGCCTTCATCTTTATCGGCAATGGCGACAGCGCCGGGCTCCATCACCCGGCCTATAACTTCAATGACGACGCCATCATCTATGGCTCGTCCTACTGGATCAAACTGGTGGAGACCCAGCTCGCAGGCTGACCCGGGCGAGCGGAGGCGGAAACTGCTTCATGCCATTTACGCCGTAGGAACGAAGCGCATCACCTCGCGTTGAGAGGCGGGAAGCATCCTGTCACCATCAACCAGAGTGAGGACGCCATGTCCGCAGCAAAAGACAAAGACCTCAACGACCTGTTCCTTGATACCCTCAAGGACATGTATTTCGCCGAGAAGCACATCCTCAAGGCGCTGCCGAAAATGGCCAAGGCCGCGCATTCCAGTCAACTGCGCGCTGCGTTCGAGAAGCATGAAGGCGAGACAGAAGACCATGTGGAACGGTTGGAGAAGATTTTCGATCTAATGGACAAGCCGGCCCGAGGAAAAACCTGCGAGGCCATCCAAGGCATTTTGGATGAAGGCAAGGAAATCATGGACGAGTACAAAGGCACCGAAGCGCTGGATGCTGGGTTGCTTGCGGCGGCGCAGGCGGTCGAGCACTACGAGATTTCGCGCTACGGAACCTTGAAGGCATGGGCGAACAAACTCGGCATGGCCGAGGCGGCGAAACTGCTCGACGAAACTCTCCAGCAGGAACACAAGACGGACGAGGCACTGACCAGTCTGGCCCTTGCCGCAGTGAATTCCGAGGCGATGGCGGCCTGACAAGCCGTTCCGGCAGGCGATCATTCGTCCGGCATCTCATCAGGAACGCCGGACGTTGCCGCGTGGCCGGCGAAAGTGGCGCACCGCGATCTAAGTTATTGTTTAAAAAATGGAAAACTTAATCCGTGGAGTCCATTGACTCGCAGGCTTGTATTAGCTTTATATTAGAACATATCATGAACAAACAAGTCCGTCATTCGTTCAATCCGATGCGAATGACGGACCCGGATTTCCAGGAACGGCGCATGACCGGCGTACGCATGAACACGCTTGCGTCCCTGCGAGGGACCATCGGCCGCCTTGAGGGCGAACCGGATGGTCTTGCGCGCGTGGCGCTCGGCCATGCCTCGGCTGACGCTGTGCTGCAGGGCGGGCTGGCGCGGGGCGCGCTGCATGAGGTGTTCGCGGAAGGCGGCCGTCACGGTACCGCGGCGACAGGTTTCATCGCGGGTGTTGCCCATCGCCTGGCTGGGCGGCGGCCGCTGGTGTGGGTGCGGCAGGATTTCGCGGAACGGGAATCCGGCGCGCTGTCCATGAGCGGGCTGCAGGAACTCGGGCTCGATCCGCGTCTTCTGGTGACGGTGCGGGCGACAGATGCCGAGACGGCGCTGCGCGCTGCGGCCGATGCGATCGCCTGCGATGCGCTGGGCGCGGTGGTGCTCGATGTCTGGGGAGAGGTGCGTGCGCTTGATCTGGTGACGAGCCGCAGGCTGACGCTGGCTGCGCGCGCCTCGAACGTTGCGTGCCTGGTGCTGCGCACGGCGGCGATGCCATCCGCCAGCACGGCGGAGACGCGCTGGGCGGTGCGGTCAGCACCATCGCCATCCGCAATGGAGGCGTGGGGCGCGCCGATGCTCGATGCACAGCTTGTTCGCAACCGTCACGGCCAGACCGGACGATGGATCATGGAGTGGAAATGTGATGAGGGCCTCTTCCGTGAACCGGCGGCGTATCCTCAGCCTTTGGCTGCCGCGCCTGCCGACCGACCGATTGAAGCGCCAGCTTTCGGGGCAAGACGCCGCGCCGGATGATGCGCGTCCTTGTGTCGTTGTCGCGAAGCTGAACAACGCGCTGCAAATCTCGGCGCTGAACGACGCTGCCGCGAATATCGGCCTGGAGGTTGGCCTGCCGTTGGCGAATGCGCGCGCGGTCTGTCCCGACGTGCAGGTGTTCGACGCCGACGAGGCGGCGGACAGGAACCTGCTGGAAGCTGTCGCCGACTGGTGCGACCGTTTCACGCCGCTGGTGGCGCTCGATCGGTTTGATGGATTGCTGCTCGATATCAGCGGTTGCGCACATCTGTTCGGCGGTGAGGCCACGATGCTGCGCACGCTCTGTGCCTCGCTCGACCGGCAGGGTTTTGTCGTCAACGCGGCGATTGCGAGTACGCCGGTTTGCGCGCGCACCATGACGCGGGCCACGCGGGCTTGCATCGTGCCGGACGGCGAGGAGGCGCGCGCCGTCGCGCCGTTGCCGGTGTTTGCGCTCGGCGCCGATGATGCGATCACGCGCGGGTTGCGGCGGGCAGGCTTGAAGACCATCGGCGATGTTGCGTCGCGGGCGCCGCATGAAATTTCCGCGCGGTTTGGGGCTGCGTTCACCAGCCTGTTGCAGCAGGCGCTGGGGCAGGGCGATGCGCCGATCAGCCCGCGCAAGCCGCCGCCGGATTTCATGGTGGAGAAGCGTTTCGCTGAACCCGTCGCCACCGACAATGTCATTGCGGCGATCCTGTCCGGTCTGGCGCAGATGCTGGTCGCGGCGATGGACAAGCAGGGCAAGGGTGCGCGACAGTTAGAAGCGAGTTTTTTCCGCACCGACGGCGCGGTGCGGACCATCGCGGTGGAAACCGGACAACCTGTCACCAAGGTCAGCGTTGTCGATCGCCTGTTTCGTGAGCGATTGGATGCGCTGGCCGATCCGCTCGATCCGGGATTCGGCTTCGACCTCATTCGCCTGTCAGCCAGTCGCGTCGAGATCGTGGTCCAAGAGCAGCGCGACTTCGATACGCGTGCACAAGACAACGATGAAGTCGCAGCATTGGTCGATCGTCTTGCGGCGCGCATCGGCGGCAAGCGTGTCGTGGTGCATCTGCCGCTGGACACGCACATTCCGGAACGCGCCGTCGTTGCAACGCCCGCGCAGCAAAATCTTGCTGCGGCTTCTGTTGCCGAATGGCCTGTGCGTGCCGAGGCCGAGCCGCCGCTGCGTCCGTTGCGTCTGTTCGAGCGGCCGGAGGAAATCGAAGTGATGGCAGCGGCTGTTCCTGACGGACATCCGCCGCGATTCAAGTGGCGTCGTGCGACCCATGCGGTGGTGCGGGCGGAAGGTCCCGAACGGATCGCCATGGAATGGTGGAGGCATAAGGGAGAATCCCTGACGCGGGATTATTTCCGTGTCGAAGATGCGGAAGGAATGCGCTTCTGGATCTATCGCGACGGTCTCTACACCGAGCCTGTGTCTGAGAAAGATGAACCCATTCCTCCCAAATGGTTTATGCACGGACTGTTCGCATGAAAGCCACCGACTACGCGGAAATCGGCATTACGACCAATTTCTCGTTCCTGCGTGGCGGTTCGCAGCCGCAGGAATATGTGCATCAGGCAAGCGAGCTTCTCTTGCCGATCATTGGCATTGCCGATCGCAACACGCTGGCCGGTGTCGTTCGTGCTTACAAGGAACTCGAAAGTCCAGAGGTCACATGCAAGCCGAAATTGCTGATCGGTTCGCGTCTGGTGTTCATGGACGGAACCCCGGATATTTTGATCTATCCGCGCGACCGTGCCGCCTATGGCCGGCTGTGCCAGTTGTTGACGCGCGGCAAGCTCAAAGCCGGGAAGGGCGAGTGTCATCTCGCATTCGATGACCTGCTGGATTTTGCTGAAGGGCAACTGCTCGTTGTGACGCTGCCGCATCGCTTTGAAGTCACAGCAAACCTGAAGGTCCTCGATCGGTTGAAGCGCAGTCGTGCTGATGGGGTCTGGCTCGCGGCAAGTCTGCTGTATCGCGGCGATGACAGGCGGCGTTTGACGAAGCTCCAGAGGGTCGCTTCAACGGCCCGCATTCCGCTGCTGGCAACCAACGAGGTACTTTATCATCATCCGGCGCGCCGTCCCCTGCAGGACGTCCTGACCTGCATCCGGGAAAAGACGACGATCATGAATGCCGGCAAGCGGCTCGAAGCCAATGCCGAGCGGCATCTGAAGCCCGGCTATGAGATGGCGCGTTTGTTTCGTGACTACCCGGGCGCGATTGCTGAAACCATGTGCTTTGCAGAGCGCATCAGTTTTACGCTCGACGAGTTGAAATATCAGTATCCGGATGAGCCTGTGCCGCCGGGCAAGACGGCGCAGCAGCATCTCAAAGACCTGACATGGGCGGGAGTCGACAAATATTTCCCTAAAGGAACCGATGACAAGCTGCGCGCCACGTTGAACAAGGAGCTCAGGCTGATCGAAAAGCTCGATTATGCGCATTACTTTCTGACGGTTCACGACATCGTTTGTTACGCGCGTTCGCAGGATATTCTCTGTCAGGGCAGGGGATCGGCCGCCAATTCCGCCGTCTGTTACATGCTTGGCATCACCTCGGTGAATCCCGTCGAGACGGATGTGCTGTTCGAACGCTTTATTTCGGAGGAGCGGCTGGAGCCGCCGGACATTGACGTCGATTTCGAGCATTCGCGCCGCGAGGAGGTGATGCAATATGTCTACAGGCGCTATGGTCGCCACCGCGCAGCAATCGTCGCAACCGTAATTCACTATCGTCCGCGCAGCGCCATTCGCGATGTCGGAAAAGCTCTCGGATTGACAGAGGATGTTACCGCTGCGCTGGCGGATACGGTGTGGGGAATCTGGGGGACAGGCGTCAGCGACATGCAGATCAGGCAGGCAGGATTCGACCCGCAAAACGGGATGATCCGCCGCGCAGTCGAGCTCGCCACCGAGCTGATCGAATTTCCCCGACATCTGTCGCAGCATGTCGGCGGCTATGTGCTGACGCAGGACCGGCTCGACACCTATGTGCCCATCGGCAACGCCGCGATGGACGATCGCACTTTCATTGAGTGGGACAAGGACGATATCGATACATTGAAGATGATGAAGGTGGATGTGCTGGCGCTCGGCATGCTGACCTGCATCCGCAAGTGTTTCGATTTCATCGCGGATCACAAAGGCGAGCGCTATGAGCTGGCGGACATCAAGGCGGAAAATAAAGACAGCAGTGAAGTCTTCGACATGCTGTGCAGGGGCGAATCTCTCGGCGTGTTTCAGGTCGAGAGCCGCGCGCAGATGAACATGCTGCCGCGCCTGAAGCCGCGCACGTTTTATGATCTTGTGATCGAGGTGGCCATTGTGCGACCCGGACCGATCCAGGGCAACATGGTGCATCCGTACCTGAAACGGCGAAGCATGAAGCCGGAGGAGATCGAATATCCTTATCCAAAAGGTGGGAACAAGGACGAACTGAAGCAGGTGTTGCACAAGACTCTCGGCGTGCCGCTGTTTCAGGAGCAGGCGATGCGCATTGCCATGCAGGCAGCGGAATTCACGCCCGAGGAAGCCAATGGATTGCGCCGGGCCATGGCGACGTTTCGTAATGTCGGCACGATGCCGAAATTCGAAAGACGTATGGTCGATCGCATGATCGCCCGGGGCTACGATCCTGAATTCGCGGTGAGTTGCTTTGACCAGATCAAAGGGTTCGGAAGCTATGGCTTCCCCGAAAGCCACGCGGCTGCTTTCGCGCAGCTTGTCTATGTGTCGTCATGGCTCAAGCATTATCATCCCGATGCTTTTTGCTGCGGCCTGCTGAACTCGCAGCCGATGGGTTTCTACGCGCCCGCGCAGATCGTGGGTGACGCACGCAAAAATGGCGTCGAGGTGCGCGAGATCGATGTGTCGTTCAGCTTTGGCCAGAACACTCTGGAAGAGAGGTCTGGAAATTGTTGCGCCGTGCGGCTCGGCTTTCGTCAGATTGACGGCTTCGAAGTGTTTGATGTCGATGACAGGCTTTCCGAGAAGTTCGGAAAATCTGAGAAAAAACCGCGCCATGATTACTGGGATCAACGGATCGTTGCCGCCCGTGCGCAAAAGCCGTTCGCCTCGCTGGAGGATTTTGCGCGCGAGACGCGGCTGCCGAAGCGTGCCCTGATCCTGCTGGCCGATGCCGATGCGTTCCGCTCTCTGGGGCTCGATCGGCGCGAAGCCTTGTGGACGGTGCGGCGTCTGCCGGACGATGTCCCGCTGCCGCTTTTCACCGCAGCGGCGGCGCGCGAGCAGCCCGACGAAGCCGCACAGCCGTTGCCTGCGATGCCGCTGCCTGATCAGGTCGTGGCGGATTATCAGACCATCCGGTTGTCGTTGAAGGGGCATCCGATGGAATTCCTCCGGCCGATGTTGAACCAAGAGGGCGTGGTAGCATGTGAGGCGATTGCTCATGCCCGCGACAAGCAACATGTCCGTTGCGCCGGTGTTGTGCTGGTGCGGCAGCGGCCCGGCAGCGCCAAGGGCGTCGTCTTCATGACGCTGGAGGATGAGACCGGCATCGCCAATATCGTGGTGTGGCCAAAGGTGATGGAGAAATTCCGCAAGGAAGTGATGGGCGCTAGGCTGATCGAGGTGCAGGGGACCATTCAGAGTAGTCCGGAGAAGGTGGTCCATCTGGTGGCCGAGCATCTGTTCGACCGCTCGTACGATCTGATGAACCTTGCCAACGACGCGCTCGGCGGAAAACATCCGATCCCGCCCGGCGCGGATGTGATCGAGCCGCTGGAGGATGATCGCCGCGCGCATCCTGATAATCCTGCGCAGAGGGGGCGTCATCCGCGCAATGTCCGTATTCTGCCGCGCTCACGGGATTTCCATTGAACATCCTTGATGCAACGCACTTTCGGCGCGATGCTCCGTGGAATTCTGCCGGAGGCGTTCATGCAGTCACCTCGCGAAATCCTCTCTGATCTCTGGATTCTCGGCGGTGGTGAACCGTCCGCGATCGATATTGTCACATTGACGGGAAGCGAGCCCATACTGCCGTCGTCGTTCCGCGTTGGTGCTGCGGCGCAGGTTACGATCGCGGCCGCCGGTCTCGCCGCGGCGGAAGTATGGAAAGCCCGGAGCGGTGAGGCGCAAGGCATTTCCGTCGATATGACGCATGCGGCCGTTGAATGTCGCAGCGAGCGTTATCTGCGCGTCGATGACAAGCCGCCCCCGCCCGCCTGGGACGTCATTGCCGGTGTTTACAAAACCGGCGACGGCCGCCTTGTGCGTCTCCACACCAATTTTCCGCATCACCGCGACAACGTCTGCGAGGTCTTGAACTGCAAGCCGGAACGCGACGACGTGCAACGCGCGCTGATGCAATGGAAGGGCGAGGAATTCGAAACCGCCGCCTATGCCAGTGGCTGCGTCGTCTCGATGATGCGCTCGCATGACGAATGGCTCGCAACCTCGCAGGCGCAAGCGATCGAGCAATTGCCGCTGATCCAGATCGATAAAATCGGCGAGGCTGCACCGAGACCTTGGCCAAACGGTCGTCGTCCGCTGGCGGGATTGCGTGTACTCGATCTGTCACGCGTCATCGCTGGTCCGGTCGCGGGCCGCACCTGGGCCGTGCATGGCGCCGATGTCATGCTGATCTCGTCGCCGAACCTGCCGTCGATTCCATGGCTGGTCATCGACACCAGCCGGGGCAAGCTGACGAGCTTCGCCGATCTCAAAACGGGGCAGGGCCGGGACACGCTGCGCGGTCTGCTGGCGTCGGCGGATATTTTCTCTCAGGGCTATCGGCCACAATCCATCGCCGAACTCGGCTTCTCGCCGGAGGATGCGGCCCGGATTAGTCCCGGGATCGTTTATGTCTCGCTGAGCGCTTATGGGCATGCCGGGCCGTGGGCCGGTCGGCGCGGCTTCGATTCACTGGTGCAGACCTCGACCGGTTTCAATGACGTGGAGGGCAGGGCAGCCGGAGTCGCGGGACCGAAAGAACTGCCGATGCAGATTCTCGATCACGCCACGGGCTATCTGATGGCGTTCGGCGCAATGATGGCGCGGCTAAGACAGGCCCGTGAGGGCGGAAGCTGGCATGTCCGGGTCTCGCTGGCGCAGACCGGACGCTGGCTGCGGAATCTCGGCAGGCTCGAAAAGGGCCTTGCCGCGGTGGACCTCGCGGCGGATGATGTTTTGCCGTTCATCGAGCAAAGCTCTTCGGGTTTTGGTGCACTGCGGGGCATCCGTCACGCCGCTGTGATGTCGGCGACCCCCGCATTTTGGCAGCGTCCGGCTATGCCACTTGGCTCAGACGCCGCGGAGTGGCCGTCACGGGTCTGACGTTAACCCAAAATAATGTCCATACGGACGTTTTTGGATTGTCCAAAATCTGAAAGTGGCACTATACGCATCTGCGTCAGCTTGTCGCAAGAGTGGTTCCGTGACTGATAGAAGCTCCAGATCGCCACCCACCGCCCGGTTTCAGGGCCTGACCCGGCAACGCCTTATGATCGGTGCCGGGCTTGTCGTCCTCGCGGGTGCCGCCGCGTTCAGCTTGATGGGTGTGTCCGGCACGTCAAAACATCATTCAGATGTATCGAGCCAATCGCGGAAGGGGCTGCTGCGCTATACGCCGACGGCCGCTGAATGGGCCAGTCTGACGGTGCAGCCGGTGGTGGAGCGAGCCTTTCGCGCGGAGCACGTCACCGAAGGCAAAATCGCGGTCGATGAGGATCGCTCGACTCCAGTGTTTTCGCCTTATGCCGGCCGTGTCACCAAGCTCTTGGCCCGTCCGGGCGACAAGGTCACGCAGGGGCAGTCTCTGTTCATCATTGAGGCCGCGGACAATGTACAGGCGCAGAACGATTTCATCACCGCGTCGACCGCGTTAAACAAGGCGACGTCGCAGCTCGAACTGGCGCAGATCCAGGACAAGCGCGCCCACGATCTTTATGAGGGCAAGGCGGCGCCGCTGAAGGATTATCAGCAGTCGCAGGCGACACTGACTTCTGCACAGAATGACATGCGCTCAGCCACCACGGCCTTGGAGGCCGCACGCAACCGCCTGCGGATTCTCGGACTGACTGAAGAGGCGATTGCTGCTTTTCAGGAGAAGGGCAGCATCAATCGCGAAACGACAGTCTTCTCGCCGATCGCCGGAACGGTGGTGCAGCGCAAGGTCGGTCCGGGACAATACGTCAATGCAGGTGCGAGCGACCCCGTGTTCGTCGTCGGAGATCTGTCCACGGTCTGGTTGACGGCGTTTGTGCGTGAGACCGAAGCACCCGCCATCGAGGTCGGGCAGGAAATCGCCTTCAGCGTTCTTGCTTTCCCGGGACGCACCTTGACCGCGCGTATCAATTACGTTTCGGCTGCGATCGATCCGGCCTCACGCCGGCTGATGGTGCGCGCGACTATCGACAATCCCGGCGGTGCGCTGAAGCCGGAAATGTTCGCCAATGTCACGATCTACTCCGCCGGCGACCGTGCCGCTGTAGGCGTGCCGAAGCAGGCCTTGATCTACGAGGGCGATCAGGTCCGGGTCTGGGTGGTGCGCGACGACAAGTCCATCGAGCTCCGCCAGATCAAGATCGGCCTCGCCAATGGCGATCTGGTCGAAGTCAAGAGCAATTTGTCCCCCGGCGAGCAGATCGTTACCAAGGGCAGCCTGTTCATCGATCGTGCTGCATCCGGAAGCTAGTCTGGTCCGTGTCTTTCCCTGACGTCATCCGCTCTCGCTGAAAGACCCGGTCTCGATGGATCGTCTTGTCGCTCTCGCTGTGAACCGCCGCTACCTCATGGTGGCGCTGTTCGTCATGACGCTTGTCGGCGGCGTGATCGCTTTTCAGCAACTCAACATCGAAGCCTATCCGGATCCGACGCCGCCGATGGTCGACATCGTGACGCAAAGCCCCGGCCTGTCGGCTGAGGAGATCGAGCGCTATATCACGATCCCGATCGAGACTCAGGTCGCTGGCCTCAAGAACCTGCGCACCATCCGTACCATCTCGCTCTATGGCCTCTCTGACGTCAAACTGCAGTTCTCGTTCGATTACACCTATGACGAAGCCTTGCAGCAGGTGCTCAATCGCCTGTCGCAATTGAGCCCATTGCCGGGCAACGTGCAGCCGCAGATTTCGCCGCTGAGCCCTATCGGTGAAATTTTCCGCTACCGGCTGGTCGGCCCGCCGAACTACAGCGTGCTCGACCTGAAGACGTTGCAGGACTGGGTGTTGCAGCGCCGGTTCCGCAGCGTGCCTGGCGTGATCGACGTCACAAGCTGGGGTGGCAAGACCAAGACCTACGAGATTCAGGTCGATTTCAACAAGCTGATCGCCTATGGCCTGACGCTGCCGCAGCTGCTGCAGGCCGTCGGAAACGCCAACATCAATGTTGGTGGCAATACGGTGAACATCGGTGCGCAATCCGCCGTGGTGCGCGGTGTCGGCCTGATCCGTTCCATTGATGACCTTGCGACCACGATGATCGCGCAAAGCGGTGGAAACCCTGTTCTGGTCCGCGACGTGGCCAACGTCACCGTCGGCGAAAAACCGCGTCTCGGCATCGCTGGCATGAACATGGACGAC
>Ga0255051_10000345_pt1 | contig 17221 bp, 14 predicted proteins | sample JV7_2_9_MG_FD_181719 | JGI IMG/M metagenome (GOLD analysis project Ga0255051, IMG submission 181719) | Seawater microbial communities from Jervis Inlet, British Columbia, Canada - JV7_2_9 | ecosystem: Environmental > Aquatic > Marine > Inlet | place: Canada: British Columbia | collected 2016-10-06
GATCAGTGCGGTCGCGTATCCGGCCGACTTGAGTACTTCCGCTAACGTTATTTCGTCTGATCTCAGGTAAACGCCGCTGTCCTTTGGGATCCAGCTTTCAATACCAGTTCGGTAGGGATAACGGCCTGTGAGTACACCCGCCCTTGACGGAGAGCATAGCGCTGATGGGGCATAGTAATTTGTCAGCTTGAGACCATCGTTAGCGAGCTCATCGAGATTCGGAGTCTGGATTACTGGATGTCCAAAGCTCGCCAGGTCGCCGTAGCCCAGATCATCGACATAGATAAACAATATGTTGGGCTGCAATTCTGCGCGCGTGTCTGAAAATGCGATCAACGCAACTAAGGTCAATAGCCAGAGTTTTGATCGGATTACTGAATGCGTTTCCATTATTGAATCTCCAAAGCCATGTCGGTCAATACGGCCGTAACCTGTTTCATGTAATCGTTAGCGGCATCCAGAATCTCATCCTGATCCAGAGTGAGTAGTGACCTGTTCTTCATGACGAACCGGCCATTGATAATACTGTGCTTAACATTCGAGGGGTTGGCGCCATACACAACAACGGAATAAGGATTGTAGACGGGCGCGGTATTCGCAGCTTTTGAATCGATTACGATGATGTCCGCAAACTTGCCATTTTCAATTGACCCAATTTCATCGTCCATGTGCAATGCAGCCGCGCCGCCAATGGTCGCCATTCTGACTACCTGCAACGACGAAATGGCAGATGCTGAGGTGCTATTGAGTTTGTGCACCTTCGCAACGATATTCAATTCGCTCAAAGTACTCAGGCTATTGCTTGACATGGGCCCGTCCGTTCCCAGGCCAATCCGCACCCCTCGTTTAACCATTGCCATGGCCGGCGAAATTCCTTTCGCAGACTTAAGGTTAGAGCTCAGGTTGTGCGAGACACCGACCGAATGTTGGAAAAGAATTTCGATGTCGGAAGCATTAGCAAACACGACATGAGCGGCGATCACTCGGTCGTGTAGCGCCTCGATCGAGTCCATGTATTGAATCGGGGACATGCCGCTTCGTTCGAGAATCGAAAGCCGTTCTTTTTCGGACTCCGCCAAATGAATGAGTACCGGAACGTCCATAAGCTTCGACAGGCGCGTGATCTCTTGAAGGGTTTCGGTCGTGTTCGTATACGGTGCGTGGGGTGCGAATGCAGGCGTAATCAGGGCGTGATTTTTGTACTTGTTGATAAACTGGATCGCATAGTCTATTCCGGCATCAGCGTTTTCGGCGTCTGCAACCGGAAATTCGATCACCGTCTCGCCCAGTACTGCACGCATTCCGGCTTCGTCAACCGTTTCCGCAACGACATCTTCGAAATAGTACATATCCGCATAAGTTGTGACGCCACCCTTGATCATCTCAAGATTGGCGAGCCTTGCCCCGACGCGTACCATCTCACGTGACACAAGTTTGCTCTCAAGTGGAAACACGTAGTTGTGCAGCCGGTCCTCCACATCGTCGGCAAGTGACCGAAATACAGTCATGGATGCGTGCGTATGCCCGTTTATCAGGCCGGGCATGACAATATCGCCATCGACATTCAGAACGTCATCAGCGATGAATTGATCGCGTTCAGAGATGGGCCCAACACCCGCAATTAGTCCGTCACGAATCGCGATAAATCCACGTCGATAAACCGTGTTATCGCTGTCCACCGTCAAGATAATTCCGTCTTCGATTATTAGATCGACTTGTGTGGCTGTGCTGTTCGAACAAGCTGCGCTAGCCGGGAAAAGCAAAGAAATTGCCAGCAATGTCGATGCTGCCGGTAGCTTGAAGTTTAAGTGCCATTCGATCGCGCGGTTCTTGGCTAGCATTTCACGCTGCTCCGTGGGGCGGTTTGGGTGTAGACTTTGAAGCGGATTTTGAGCAGTACATCTGTTGCAGAAAAACGGCTGGTGGCCGGATGTATAGCACAATCAAAATTGCAATTATATGTCGGTAATATTCGGGTTCATCGCGGCAAAATTTCTTTCGCGTGACAGGTTCGCAAAACGCTAAGTCATCCGTCTAGAGTAAGTAACATGCGAATATTCATTACATTCTGGCAATCGAAAATCAGCTCGAGATTGGCGTAGGTATGCCCGCCCGCGATTCAAATGTTGTGTCTTTGGGCTTGCCCAAGGACAAGAGTGTCGATGACAGACAAGCAGCGATCACCCGGCTGGTAGAAAATCACGAACTCGAGTTGCGCAGGTATTTGAGGAACTCTTTGTCGAATTCTGCAGATGTCGACGATGTTCTCCAGGATGTTTTTTGCCGGGTGTTGCGAGACGAAAAGGTGCTGGAAGCGGCTGTTCCAAGAGCCTATTTGTACCGGATAGCCAGAAATTTGGTGATCGATCGGTATAGGCAAAACAAAATGCGTTCAGTCGCCGATAAAAATAGAGCTGAGTACATTGCGGCGGTGTCGGATGCTCGGCCGAATCTTGACTTTAATGAAATGACAGTTGCTTATCGGGACGCGTTATCTGAGTTACCCGATCAGTGCCGTAAGGTTTTTTTGATGCGTAGCTACGATGGGCTGACCAACTCCGAAATCGCCGAACTTCTCGGTATATCCATGCGCATGGTGCAGAAACATCTGGCCAAGGCGATGGCACATTTTCTTGAAACGCTGTGCAGGAGCGACTAAGGGTGCGGCTCATGTCATTCAACCGAAATCAAACCGCCTTGGAGGTATTTGTCTCCATGCATAGCGGCGAAGAAACGCCACAAGACGAATTGGACTTTGCTGATTGGTGCGAAAATAATCCGGCACAAGTGAAGCGTTACCATGAGTTGGAAGATCTGTGGCAGGAACTCGCGTTGCAAAACATGACGCTCAGTCCGGAAGAAGTCGAAGAATACTTGCCAATGGCTGCGCTGCGGGAAATCGGGCCTGGTTCACGACGAATTGGTCCGAAACTTCTACACAAGCCTGCATTCGCTGCAGCAGCGACATTGGCTATCGCTGCTTTGGTTCTGTATTGGCTGCAACCGTTTTCTGGAATTACACCGGTCCAATACGAAACCAAACGCGGCGAACGTCTGGTCGTCAATCTGTCAGACAACTCCACCGTGAATCTGAACGCGCTGACGACGATTGAAGTTCGTTACGATACGCAGGCAAGACTGGTTATACTGCATCGAGGTGAGGCTACGTTTGAAGTCGCCCATGATTCGGCTAGAGTATTTACCGTAAGAACTCGCAACAGCGTCATCGAAGCGACAGGAACAATGTTCAACGTTGAGGCCAATGACGATGAGGTCACTCTGACCGTTCTGGAGGGATCAGTCGTCGTAAGCGCGAAAGAAGCCGAGAACGATCGCGCTGGAATACCGTTTACCGTTGGGCAACAGGGAATCGTCGATCAGAGCGGGAACATTCGGCAGAAAACGGCGGAGAACCTTGAAAAAATCACTGCCTGGCATCGGGGGCAAATCATATTTTCAGGAGAGCCCCTGGTTGAAGCGGTCGAAAAAGTGAATAGAAGCTCGACGCACAATATCGTCGTTGCAGACAAGCAGATTCAAGAATTTCCCATCTACGGTGTATTCAATACCGGTGACTCTCAGAGCTTTGTTAAGGCAGTCAAAGTCGTTCATCCGATTCACTCGCTCGAAGAGTCCGAACAAGAAACCGTGCTCTATTTCAGAGCCAAGGAAGACGATTAGTCGGACACAATTCTCTATAATGGCCGCAAGTGCCCAATTGATGCGGCAAAGAGATTGTGTTTCCACCCAAGAGAGTAAAACTACGGCTCGTAAGTGTCGCCGCGATTACGTTAATTGCGGTTAGTTGTGAGCTGTTGGCTGATGAAGTCAGATTCGCTTTTCAGATCGAGCCACAACCGCTGCACTCAGCCGCAGAAGAGTTTTCGAGAATCAGTAATTTTCAGTTCATCTATACTGATTCCCAAGTCGCCAATACGCCGACCCAAGGCGTGACTGGAGTGTATTCGGCCGATCAGGCGTTAGAAGCATTACTCAATGGCACTGGCATTAACCATCGATATGTTAATGAGAACACCATTATCTTATCGGGCGAATCCGGCTCGGGCATTCGAGCGAGCGATGAGCAAGTAGAAGTGGCGGCTGACTCGTCTGCGTCGAAATCAAAACCAATTCTTGATGAAATAACAGTAACGGCAACGAAGCGCAGCGAATATGTAAGGCATGTTCCGATTTCCGTGACCGCTTTGTCTCAGGAGGAGATTCTGACGGCGACAGCGAGTGGCGACGACACTCGCTTTTTGTCGGAGAAAGTTCCGAATCTGAGTATCAATTCGTCCTTTGGCCGAATATTCCCGCGCTTTTTTCTACGCGGTATTGGAAACGCCGATTTTACGCCGAACTCGACCCAGCCGGTCTCGTTCTATATTGATGAGGTGGTTTACGAGGGCGCCGGTGTCAGGAATTTGCCAGCGTTTGATCTGGAACGCGTTGAGGTATTGCGGGGTCCGCAAGGTACTTTATGGGGCAAGAATACGCCGGCCGGCGCTATTCACGTGGTCACCAAAAAGCCGGGCGACGAACTGGCCGGCTACGCACGCCTGACGTATGGCAATTTTGGGGCAATAAACGTTGAGGGTGCCGTTGGTGGGCCTCTCATCGACGGTATTCTTTCTGTCAGGGTATCGATGTTGTATCAATCGCGTGACGACTGGGTCGATAACCGATATACCGGCGGTATGCTTGGCGGTTATCGGGATACTGGCGCTCGATTTCAATTGTTGTATACCCCGAACGACGCTCTCAGCGTTCTATTAAAGGTCCATACGCGAACTCTTGACGGGACGTCGCGACTGTTCACCGGTGGCGCTGGTGTATCGCCGACGAGCACGAATGATGCCAGCCGAGACTTTGTTCGGTATGACAGCGACACCAACAATCCTTCCGAGGTCAGCCATCAAGGGGCGACGCTTCGCATAGAATACAAATTCAACGCAGCTACGCTAACGTCCATTACGGCCTACGACACTGGCAAGACGCTTTCCATCGGGGACCTCGACGCGACTAGCACGCCACTGTTTGTTTTCGGTGGTGAAATCGATCCTGCGAAACAGTTCACACAGGAGATTCGCCTTGCAGGGACTTTGGACAGGTCGTTCGGTTGGCTGGTTGGCGCGTATTACTTCGACGACGAAATGACGTACAAGCGACGGCAGTACACAAACTTCGGCGTACCCGAAGTCATGGCACAGAATGCTCGCCAGGATGTTAACGCCTGGGCGGTATTCGGATCATTTGACTTCGACCTGAGTGATCAATGGAAGCTGTCACTGGGGGCACGCTATACCGATGAAAGCAAAGATTTTGATCAGACGGCATTTCGCTACACACCGAACCCGGCCGATATTCGCAACGAACTACTGGCAACAGAGCCCTTGATTCCGGACACGACCGGTATGATCGGCACCAGCAACTCGAAGACGACTTGGGATATGAGCCTGTTGTACGCGCTGTCCGAGCGAACGAATCTCTACGGCCGCGTGGCTGAGGGTTTCCGAGGGAGTGCTATTGCTGGCCAGCAGAACGGCGGTCCACCAAATAGCCGACCGCTGGAATCTGCAGAACCGGAAACCGTATTGTCGTATGAAATCGGCTTTAAGTCGGACCTCCTGGATCGCCGCGCGCGTCTAAGCGGCGCTCTGTTTTACTACAATTACGACGATATACAGCTTCGCTTCGTCGGCATTGATCCGGAGTCAGGGCTTCAGAAAAATTCGTTGGGAAATGCCGAGGGCGCGAACGGCCGGGGCATTGAGTTTGAGGGTGCCTTCCAGGTGACGGATAATTTTCGTCTGAGCGGTACACTGGCGTATGCCGATACCGAGTACAAAGGACCAACATTCGTTCCGCATCCAGTCACTAACGCCCAAGTCGATATTGACGGGCATCAGTTATGGTACGCGCCGAAACTGACCGGCAGCGTATTGGCCGATTACTCGATACCCGTTTCCGGCGGCGAATCTTATGTTGGCACGGACTGGTCATATCGAGATCGCCGTTACTTCTCGGCTTACAATGTTGAAGAGCATTCTGGTGATGGTTATTGGCTTGGCGGCATTAGGGCCGGGTACCGTCACGAAAGCGGTGCTTTTGATCTGAACTTCTGGGTTAGAAATGTTGCAGGTGTGGAAGAGCGCCAAGGTATTATCAGGTTCAACGATTCGACGTTCTTTACTGCCCCCCGTACGTATGGAATCGACGTGCTGACACGATTTTAGGATTTTCTATAAGTCGCAGGTTCGCATTTTCGCCTGTGGTTCGTTGTACACATAAGCGCGCAAATAATTGCGCTCACTAGTTTATGTATCCAACGAGTCCGTAAGGGGGAAGTGATGCGACAATTGATATCAATTTGCAGAAGTGTCCTGGCTTTATCGAGCGCGATAGTATTGGCTGGCGTTTCAATGGCCGCCAGCGCAGCCGAGATCGAAGAAATAATAGTCACGGCGATGAAGCGCAGCCAAAATATGCAGGATGTTGCGGTTGCGGTTAGCGCCGTTTCGAGCGAGGAAATTCTGACGGCGACGGCGAGCGGCGACGACATTCGCTTCTTATCAGCCAAAGTCCCGAACTTGAGTATCAACTCCTCGTTTGGTCGTATATATCCACGATTCTTCTTGCGTGGCATCGGCAATGCCGATTTTACGCTGAATGCCACGCAGCCCGTGTCATTCTATATAGATGAAGTGGTGTACGAGGGCGCCGGCGTCCGGAATTTACCGGCATTTGATTTAGAGCGCATCGAAGTGCTGCGTGGCCCACAAGGCACTCTATGGGGAAAGAACACGCCGGCAGGTGCTATTCATCTCGTAACCAAGAAGCCGAGCGACGAGGTGGATGGGTATGCACGGTTGACCTTCGGCAACTACGGAGCGATCAATGTAGAGGGCGCTGTGGGTGGCCCGATTATTGATGGCGTTCTTTCTGCCCGGGCATCCTTGCTGTATCAATCTCGCGACGACTGGGTCGACAATCAATTCACTGGAAACAAGCTTGGCGGGTATCGAGATAGCGCAGCGAGATTTCAACTTCTGTACACGCCTAACGACGACCTGAGTGTGCTGCTAAAGGTCCATACGCGCCAACTTGAAGGAACGTCTCGACTGTTTACCGGGGGCGCTGGTGTTTCACCGACGAGCACGAATGATGCCAGCCGGAGTTTTGTTCGGTATGACAGCGACACAAATAACCCTTCCACAGCCGACCACCAAGGGGCGACATTGCGTATAGAGTATGACTTTGGCGCGTCTACGCTGACTTCCATCACGGCCTATGACGTCGCAGACTCAACATCGATTGGCGATTTGGACGGCACCACCACCCCACGGTTCGTGTTTGGTGGCGAAATCGATCCGGCAAAGCAGTTTACTCAGGAGCTTCGTCTCGCAGGCAACTCCGATGGTGCGTTTAACTGGTTGGTTGGCGCACACTATTTCGATGATGAAATGACTTACAAGCGCCGCCAATACGCGAACTTTGGCACACCCGGAGTCACTGCACAGAATGCTCGCCAAGACGGTGAGGCCTGGGCAGTATTTGGATCATTTGACTTTGACTTGAGCGACCGATGGATGCTCACGGTGGGCGCACGATACACTGACGAAAGTAAGGACTTTGATCAGACGGCGTTTCGTTTCGCACCCGATCCGGCGGATATCCGCAACGAGTTGCTGGCGACCGGGCCTTTGATTCCGGATACGACTGGCACAATAGGCACCAGCAGCTCAAAGACCACTGGGGATTTGAGCTTGATGTTCGCGTTTTCCGAGACTACAAACTTCTTTGGGCGCGTGGCGACGGGCTTTCGAGGAAGTGTCATTGCCGGTCAGCAGAATGGCGGTCCGCCAAACAGTCGGCCGCTGCACACCGCAGATCCGGAAACAGTATTGTCATATGAAGTCGGATTTAAGTCGGAGTTCCTGAACCGGCGGGCACGTTTGAATGGCACGGTGTTCTACTATGACTACGATGACATGCAGCTTCGTTTCCTGGAAACCGACCCCGTAACCGGGCTGGAGATAAATTCACTGAGCAATGCTGAGGGTGCCAATGGTCAAGGCATTGAGTTCGATGGGAATTTCTATGTAACCGATAATTTCCGTATTGGCGGCACACTGGCTTATGCGGATACCGAGTACAGAGGACCGACCATCGTTCCCCATCCGGTTACCGGTGCTGATGTCGATATTGCTGGGCACCAGCTGTGGTATTCACCGAGCGTGACTGCCAGTGTATTGGCTGATTACACAATACCGGTCTCCAGCGGCGAGTACTATGTTGCTACCGATTGGTCGTACCGAGATCGTCGTTACTTCTCGCCGTACAATGTCGAAGAGCATTCCGGTGATGGTTACTGGATGGGCGGCATTAGAGGCGGATACCGCCACGGAAGCGATACCTTTGATATTACCCTTTGGGCCAGAAATGCTACTGACGTAGAGGAACGACAAGGTATCCTGAGGTTCAACGATACGACGTTCTTCACCCCCCCCCGCACATATGGCGTCGACATGTTGGTTCGGTTTTAGAGCCTCTGATTCTTGTCGGGACCGGGACCGGGAGCGCAACACGCAGATTTCTATTGGCGTGCTGCGTTCCTGGGTATCTTCGCCCCACAAAACAAGCTAACGGATATAGATTGTGAATAGGGACCTGAGTCAAAGACACTCAATACACTTCAAGTTAGGGCATATCGCGTTTCTGGCCTTCGTCACGCTGTATTTCTCCTCTAGTCACGGCGCCGAGCAGTCTTCGACAAGGCCTCCCAACATTATTGTGATCATGGGCGACGACCACGCGCAATGGGCGATGGGCGCTTACGGTCTGGATGCTATTTCAACGCCCAACCTTGACTTGATAGCTGAGCGCGGTGTGATTTTTGAGAACGCGATGTCACCTGCGCCGGTTTGTTCACCTGCACGGGCGAGTTTTCATACTGGAAAAATGCCGTCGCAGCATGGTGTACATGATTTTCTTTCAGAGAAGCCGGAATTCGATGCAAATTGGTTGTCGGGGCAGAAGCTGCTATCGGAGCGGATGAAAGAGGCTGGCTATCGGACGGCTTTATTCGGAAAGTGGCATGCCACGACGGACGGTCGAATCCCACAGCGCGGTTTCGACCGGTGGCTGAGCTACGATTCGTATGTTGCCAGGTGGCGAAACCAATACCTGCATAGTGGAACCGTACACTTCTCCACCGATGGTGAGCGTATGCAGCATACCGGTGTACAGGCGAGGTACTTGACGGAAGAAGCAATCCGGTTTATCGACGACTCGCCGTCCGAACCCTTTTTCATCAACATCAATTTTGTCGAGCCACATGCACCGTTTGAAGGCTTGCCTGAGAGGTTGGTGGCGAAGTATCGGAATATAGCCAATGACATCGTACGGGCAGGCGGATCATCGAACCTGCCGGTTCGAGATTCAATATTCGAGATTCCGGATGATCACTCGGAGAAACTCGCGCAGTACCTTGCTGCTGTCTCACTGATCGACGATCAGATTGGGCGTTTGTTCGATGCACTGCAGGGGAGAGATCTCTTAGACAATACCCTGTTAATCTATACGTCGGACCACGGCATGCTCGTGGGACAGTATGACCTTTACGGCAAGACGAATGCGACGAGGCCAGCCAATTTCTATGAAGAAACTATTCGCATACCGCTGATCGTATATGGGCCAGAAGGATTGATTAAGCGAGAGCAATCGCGTGGTGAACTCGTGGATCTGCTGGACCTGCATGCGACAGTTCTGGATTTTGCAACGAACGGAGAGGCCGAATCTGCATATGGGCCGGGTCGGTCCGTCCGTCGATTACTCGATGGCGACCGAAATGTGGGTTGGCGAACGGTCCAATTCTCTGAGCGAGGCAACGCCAGAATGGTGACAGATGGTCGTTGGAAACTGGTCCGCTACTATCAGGAAGACGAGCAACAACCACCGCAGGATATGTGGTACGACATCGTTCATCCGTTCGGAGAACGGCAGGATTCGTTGGCGCCGAGACCAGCTCTGCGAGACTCGCTGATTCAGAAAATGGAATCGTTTTTCAGCCAATACGAGACAGCGGAACATAGCGGTCGCAATATGTGGAGCCAACCAGCCCCAAACGCAAAAACCTGCCCGCGCTTTCCATCCGACTGCCAATGACAGTGCATGAATACTTCGACCTTGTCACCGGCACGAAGTTGTTCAGAGCTTGATGATGGACTCGCTGTTCGTGGAGTGGCTTGGGCTATACCGCCTCCGTACTAGTCCTGATCTCCTTGACCATGAGCTCTCTCAAGCGACTGCGCTGGTTGAGCCTGGGAGGATCGGTCTGTTTCGCATTCTATGCATGGCTAGTCGATGCGCCACCGGTTCTCGCCGTAAACGTCGCTATAGCAACCGTCATTATTTTTTACCTGGCTAGAATGTACGCCCAGAAAGACTACTTCAAAACCGTCAAGACTCCATCTCGTACAGAATACCTCAGTGCGTTCTTTGACTACTACGTCGACGATATTCGGCGTTGGTATCCCGATTTCTCCGGCCAACTGGATGAGAAATGCGTGGTCCTCTTAACGCTTCGCAACATGGCGGTAGCGGGCGTATTTGCAGTCAAGGAAACTCACGATTCGACATGGAGCATCAAACTTGACTATGTTGTCCCGCGATTCGCCGATCACAAGGTTGGGCGGCATCTATTCGCACAGTGTCGCGACTTGTTTCTCGATAACGGCATCCAACGTTTGACGATTGATCGGGAGTCTATCCGGAACGAACGATACTTCCGCCTAATGGGGTTTCGCCCGTCTTCGAAATATGGCACCGATCATCTCGTAATGGACATCGGCCATTCGTAACAGTCAGTAAGCGCTCGCGATATCGAGGATCGGATGGCCGAGCGCGGGATTGCTGCTAGCTACGAATCGATCCGATTTTTGTGTATCAAGTTCGGCTCAAAGTATACGAAGCGACTTAAGCGCAGGCATTGCGGTTACGGCGATACGTTCTATCTCGATGAGGTCTTCGTGAGAGTCCGTGGCGTACATTATCGTCCATTAAGAGCTCGGTAGATCTGGCAAACTATACGCAATTCGATACGAGATCGACGCGATAGCCTGGCGACATTCGTATTGAGTTTTGCAATATTTAGTCGATTGAATGAAGTCGTTTCGGTCGCGAATTCGAGTCTGATTTCGACGAGAATAAGTGGGGGCAACAGTGGGGGCACCTGTAGGAAAGGCTCGGGCAAATAATGTTTTGGATCAATTAGTTACAGCACGGCCTTGGTGGTACCCTTCACCACCACATTCAAAAAAGCCCTGTTAATCAAAAGGTTAACGGGGCTTTTCGGTTCCGGATCGCGGAATCGAATTGAAAGCACTTGCCCACTTGAAACCGGTGTCCTGTCAGGCTCTCATTCGTCCGAGGACGTATGACTATTGACGAAATGGTCCTTGGCCGTCTTGCTGTGTTGGCTTTCTGCCGGGCGTATTTTGTGTCGGAAGCACCAGTCTGGGTATACCTATTAAATAGGTTGAATAATACTACTAAATAGGTATAATGAAACACTCTGACAGGCAGGATATTTCGGTGGCAACACAAGCAACTCTCGAAGCCCTTTTCGGCGGCCAGGCAGCTGCCAAGGTGTTGCTCTTCACAGAGAATTATGGGGAGGGGTACGCGAGTTGGATCGCCAAGACATTTGAGATGCCCGTCAGCGAAGTCCAGAAGCAACTCCAGAAATTTGAGGAGGCTGGTGTACTCGTTAGTCGAATGGTCGGTACAAGTCGAATCTATACCTGGAATCCACGCGATCCCGCCCTGGAAGGATTGCGACAGTTGCTTCAGAGTACGTTAGATCTTGGAGTTCCGGAAGAGCGGCTGAAGAAATATTTTCGACAGCGCCGGCGGCCGCGACGCAAAGGAAAGCCACTCTAGATGGTAAGGATCACTGCGAGTTCAACGCTTGAAGATGTTGCCGCGATTGTTTCGAGTTCTCTGGAACACGCTGGTATTGCCGCGACATTGTCCGGTGGTGCGGCGGTATCCATTTATTCTGACAATGAGTATCAATCAAAGGACCTGGACTTCGTTACCGCAGCATTAATCGCCGACCTGTCTCCGGTTCTAACCGAGCTCGGGTTCGTCCATACCGGCGTTCCACGGATGTCCCAATTCTCCCATCCGCTCGTCGAGTGGTTCGTGGAGTTTCCACCTACGCCCATATCCTTTGGCCATCTGTATGTGACACATGAGCAATGTGCGACCATCGAGTTACCGGCCGGGACACTGAGGATCGTCACTCCGACCCAGTCGGTCATGGATCGACTTGCTGCTGCGATCGCCTGGAAAGACGCCCAGTCGAGGGAGCAGGCGATTCTTGTCGCGGCAAACAATGATATCGAATGGGGCGAACTGCAGGTATGGTTCAAGAATGAAGGGGAGTCCGACGCTGAGTTCGAACGATTTCGAGCTGCGGTTAAAAGGGGCGACGGCGAAATAGTGCGGGCCTGAATACTCTAGTGGCAGAGAAGTTGCGTAATGAGTCGCGCATTCGAAGCTAAAAGGTCGGTCAACACTTCAAATGCCCCGGGTTGGGAGATCCATGGTTTCTGCCAGGGTGTCGACGATCGATTGTGATTCAGCCTTCACGGCCCGCTCAATCATGTAGCCCGGCCAGTGCGGTGCGAACAGCCCAATAAAATCCTTCATGTAACCCCGGAGCACCCTGTCTCTGGGGAAACCGAGCCAGGTGGTGACGGTTGGGAAGAGGTCTTTGGCCCTGACAGCGTTCAGATCCGCCAGATCGTCACTTTGCAGTGCCATAGGTGCGATGACACCAACACCCATGTCCATGCGAACATAGGTCTTGATGACATCTGCATCTCTGGCGGTAAACACAACGTTTGGTTCGAGACCTTCTTGTTTGAACGCCTGCAGGAAAGACGATTCGCGGGTTGAGCTGAACACATAAGTGACAAGTGGATACGCCGCAAGTTTTTCCAGTGTCAGGTGCTCCTCGTCAACTGCTAGCTCATGGTCCTGTGGAGTGAGGACGATGCGATCCCAACTGAAACACGGTACCAGATTAAGTTCGGGGAACAGCTCTCGTGATTCTGTGGCAATCGCGAAGTCTATTTTGTTGTCGGCGACCAGTGCCGCAATCTGTTCGGAGGTTCCCTGATGGAGCTCCAGCTTGACCTTTGGGTATTGCTGCCGAAATTGAAGGATGATCTCCGGCAGTACGTACCGCGCCTGGGTATGTGTGGTGGCGATAGACAAAGTCCCCTCCTGCTTCGCAGCCAGGTCTTTACCAAGACTCCCGATATTCTCCACATCGCGTGCGATATTACGTGCGAGCTTGACGATGTCCTCGCCGGCGGGTGTAAGTGACACCAGGCTCTTGCCTTTACGCGTGAAAATTCTCACGCCAATCTCGTGCTCGAGAAGCTTGAGTTGTTTGCTAATGCCGGGTTGGCTCGTGTACAGCCGTTCCGCAGCGGCTGAAATATTCAAGCCGTTGTCAACAATGCCTAGCAAGTACTTCAGTTGTTTCAGTGTCATCTAACTTTACGAACTTTTTCGCGAATGGATAAGTCATAACGATTGCCGATAAGAGCACTGCGATTGATCGCTGTCTAAGAGCCGTTTGGAATGTTGTTATGCAATTCGAACGTATTGCCGTGTTCGGTTATGACGTCAGGTTATGGTCGTATAAGATGTTCTTCGTTCAACAAAGACGTCAAAGCAAGTAGCGTATCGCCTCCACCTCTATTGGAGATTAGTACGTGGCTTCAGCACCGCTACAAACAGTGACCGTACTCTTGGACCCTGACAAGTTGAGTATCCTCGACTCGGCGGTCGCCGAGTATGATCAAGGGCAATTACTCTGGTCCAGCGGTTATCTCGCAGGGATGGCCGCGGTTGGAGTGGCTGAGCGACTTCCGGTCGCAACACGACCCACGGTAGTGGCCGCGACTTCAGTCTGGTCCATTTTTTACGCGACTGAAACCGGCAACAGTCGCCGTATTGCAGTTGCGCTTGCGGAGCGGTCTCGTGAGTTGGGATTGGCCGTCGAACTACACGATATTCGCGAGTATCGACCGAAAGCATTGTCGAAGGTTGATAATGCGCTGTTCGTAATTGCAACACACGGCATCGGCGAAGCGCCGGATGGTAGCGAGCTGTTTTTTGAGTATTGGTTCTCGAAGAAAGCGCCACACCTACAGAATCTGAATTACTCTATCCTCGCGCTGGGCGATTCCAGCTACGCAGATTTCTGCGAGATGGGAAAACGGCTCGATACTCGCTTGTTCGAATTGGGTGCGAAGGTTGTTGTAGATCGTGTCGATTGCGACCTCGACTTCGATGCATTTGCGGCAGACTGGACGGAACAGGTTGTCAGCCATGCGGTGGCGGAGTTGGACACTGCGGTCTCTAGTAGCGCCCCATACTTGCGGCCTGTTAGTAAGGTAGAGCTATTCACGCGTGAACGACCGTTTGACGCAGAAATCCTGACCAACCAGAGGATCACCGGACACGGCTCGAGTAAAGATGTTAGGCACATTGAGGTCAGTCTGGAAGGGTCGGGTCTAAGCTATTTGCCAGGTGATTCGCTCGGAGTCGTTCCGCAAAATCCGCCGGAGTTGGTGGAGGCGCTTCTGGATTCACTGGAATTCGATGGTACAGAGGAGGTGGTTGTCGAGGGCACGTCCATTGCCTTGTCAGATGCCCTGACGCGGCACAAGGAAATTACGGGTCTGAATCGACCATTCCTGGATGAAGTAGCATCGGAACACGAGAAGCTGCAAGAGATCGTTAATGATCGCGACAAAATAACGGAACTCTTCAAGACGTGGCAAGTGATCGATATCGTCGCTCGTTATCCCAAAACCTGGCAGGCGCAGACATTCGTCGATTCGTTGAGGAAGCTCACGCCGCGACTCTATTCGATCGCGTCCAGTTTGGATGCCAATCCGGACGAGGCACACCTGACGGTTGGGATTGTTCGATATACACAGTTCGGCCGCCCTCACTGGGGTTCGGCATCGAGCTACCTGACTGGCGGTGTGGCGGAGGTACCCGTTTACATCGAACCGAATGACCATTTCAGGCTGCCGGCAGCCGGCGATACGCCGATTATCATGGTCGGTGCGGGGACGGGTGTCGCGCCATACCGTGCGTTCGTCGAGCATCGCAAAGAACACGGCCACAGTGGGGATAATTGGCTGATTTTCGGAGACCGAAATTTCTCAAGCGACTTCCTCTACCAACTTGAATGGTTGCGTTATCGAAAAGAGGGATTTCTGAATCGTATTGACGCCGCGTTTTCAAGGGACCAGTTGCGGAAGGTGTACGTTCAAACTCGAATTCTTCAGCAGGCAAAGCAAATACATGCATGGTTGGAGAGCGGGGCGCATATTTACGTCTGTGGCGACGCCGAGCGAATGGCCGCGGATGTCAACCAGGCGTTGTTGTCAGTACTGCAATCTGAAGGCGGGCTCAACAGTGAACAGTCCGCTCAATACCTCAACGAACTGAAGTCAACACATCGCTATCAACGCGATGTGTACTAGGGACTTGTATCAGGTGAAAACGGATGAGTAGTAAGAAATCAGTAGAGTTAACGGCGGTCGAGGACCTCAAGGCCCGCAGCAATTTCTTGCGCGGCACGCTCGTTGACAGTCTCGAAGATAACGCAACAGGTGCACTGTCCGAAGACGACACGCAGCTCTCGAAGTTCCACGGGTTCTATCAGCAGGACGATCGCGATATTCGCAGCGATCGGCTACGGCAGAAGCTTGAGCCTGCTTACAGTTTCATGATCCGTGTTCGTGTACCGGGTGGTATAGCAACGCCGCAGCAATGGCTCGCGCTGGACGAAGTCGCGAGAGACTGCGGTGACTACACGTTGCGGCTGACGACACGGCAGGCGATTCAATTTCACGGCGTGAGCAAGAGAGACTTGAAGAAATCGATTGGCCGCATCAATAATCGCTTGCTCGATACCATTGCCGCATGTGGCGATGTCAATCGAAACGTCATGTGCTCGCCACAAGCTGAAAAGTCAGCCATCCATCGTGTGGCATACGCGACCGCCACTGCTATTAGCGAACACTTGACGCCGCGAACGCGCGCTTACCATGAGATTTGGCTCGACGGCAAAAAGGTCGAGGGCTCGGCTGACGCCGAGCCGATTTACGGCTCCACCTATTTGCCGCGTAAATTCAAAATCGGCGTGGCGATTCCACCGTTGAACGATGTGGATGTCTTTTCGCAGGACCTTGGATTTATTGCGATAGAGAAAAATGGTGAGCTGATCGGGTTCAACGTCACGGTTGGTGGTGGCATGGGTATGACCCACGGTGAGCCGGAAACCTATCCGCGTGTGGCAGATGTCATTGGGTTCTGCACGATCGACCAGGCGATCGAGGTTGCCGAAAATGTCGTTAAGCTGCAACGGGATTTTGGTGACCGTACCAACCGCAAGCACGCCAGACTGAAATACACGATTGACGATCGTGGTTTGGACTGGTTTCGTGAGGAGTTATCTGGCCGATTGGGGCACGACCTGCAGGATGCCAGGAAATTCCTGTTTGTGAGCCGAGGCGATCAGTTCGGCTGGTCAAGGAGTCAAGACGGTCGCTGGGACCTGACACTGTTTGTCCCAGAGGGGCGCATTAAGAATACTGATGAGCATCAAGTACTAACAGGGCTCCGGGAAATCGCACAGATACACGAAGGTGACTTCCGTCTGACAGCCAATCAGAACATTATAATCAGTGGCGTTGATGCTGCAGACAAGGCCGCTGTAGAGCAACTGGCGGAGCAATACGGAATTACGGCACTGCAACAGGTGTCGCCATTGCAGCAACAGGCGTTGGCTTGTGTCGCGTTTCCGACTTGCGGCCAGGCAATGGCGGAAGCCGAGCGCTATATGCCCGCTCTAAATGTGAAGGTCGAATCGCTACTCACAAAGCATGGCCTGATTAACGAGCCGATCTCAATGAGAATCACCGGTTGCCCGAACGGCTGCGCGCGGCCCTATCTTGCAGAGATTGGACTGGTCGGCAAAGCGCCCGGTCGCTACAACTTATATCTGGGAGGCAGTGTGGATGGCCAGCGGCTTAATCAGTTGGCGCATGAAAATGTCTGTGAGGACGAGTTCTTGCACGTCCTGGACAAGTTACTTTCACAGTTCACTGCTGAACGTCGG
>Ga0255051_10000355_pt1 | contig 16886 bp, 13 predicted proteins | sample JV7_2_9_MG_FD_181719 | JGI IMG/M metagenome (GOLD analysis project Ga0255051, IMG submission 181719) | Seawater microbial communities from Jervis Inlet, British Columbia, Canada - JV7_2_9 | ecosystem: Environmental > Aquatic > Marine > Inlet | place: Canada: British Columbia | collected 2016-10-06
TTCAGCGACAGTCGTCGGCTATTACGACTATGACGTACTGACGATCCACGATTGCTCGTCGGCGTACCGGAAGGAAAATCCCGTCGAGACATTCTGGAAAGTCCGGGCCGGCCGCGTGGTGCTGGCAACGGGCGCCATCGAGCAGCCACTCATGTTCGGCAACAACGACCTGCCGGGGATCATGCTTGCAGGCGCGATGCGTCAGTATGCGAGCCGCTACGGTGTGCATTGCGGCAGGCGCATTGTCGGCGTCGTGAACAACGATCTTGCCTGGCATTCGATAGTCGCGCTGCAGGAATCCGGGGTTGAGGTCCCGGCGATCATTGATACACGTGAATCCGTCAACGAACAGTTAATCGAGCTCGCCGGAGGACGTGACATTGCCGTTCATGTTGGAGCGATTCCGATAACTGCGCGTGGATCGGACGCCGTGAAAAAACTTGAATATCGCGACGGCAAGGGGCGCAGCAATGTTGTCGTTTGCGACGCGATCGCCATGTCCGGTGGCATGAATCCGACTGTGCACCTGTACTCGCAGGCGGGCGGCAAGCTTCGATATGACAAGGACCTGGCGTGTTTTAGGCCGCACGAGTGCGGGCAGCAGGTTGAAGTGGTCGGTGCAGCAAACGGCGAGTTCGCGACTGCGCACACTTATAATATAGGGTCACGCAAGCGGTCCCCGGCGAAGACAAACGCGCAATGGATCGATTTCCTGCACGATATAACAGCATCGGACATCGAGCTCGCGGTACGCGAGAACTATCTCTCGGTCGAGCATATGAAACGCTACACGACAGTGGGCATGGCCGTCGATCAGGGCAAGACCAGCAATCTGAATGCATTGACGTTACTCGGCGAACTGACGGGCAGAGCCCCCGGCGAAGTTGGCACGACGACGTTTCGCCCAATGTTCATGCCCGTGACGATGGGCGCGATCGCCGGAAATCGCCGTGGGGATTTCTACACACCACCAAAACTTCTTCCAGCTCACGAGTGGCACGCAGCGAGAGGCGCCGAATTTGAAGACTACGGCGGCTGGATGCGTCCGGCCTACTACGGGGATGATCGGGAGGCGTGCATCATTCGCGAGTCGTTGAAAGTCCGGGAATCGGTGGGCCTCTTCGATGGTTCGCCGCTCGGAAAAATCGAGGTCAAAGGTCCCGATTCGGCCGAATTTCTGAATCGCGTCTACGTCAATACCGTGCCGACTCTAAAACCCGGCAAGGTTCGTTACGGGCTGATGCTCGACGAGAACGGGATCATCATAGATGACGGCGTATTCGTCAGGTTTGCCGATGAGCATTTTCTGGTCAATACGACTTCGGGTCACGCCGACCGCATCGCAGCCTGGCTCGAGGAATGGCATCAGTGTGAATGGCCGGACCTGGATCTGGTATTGAGTCCGGTCACGTCACAATGGGCCGTGGTGACCGTCGCCGGACCGAAGGCGCGGGCCGTATTGGAATCTCTACCCGGCATGATCGACCTGTCCACAGAAAACTTCCCGCACATGAGTTTTGCGAGCGGAGAATTCGAGGACGGAACGAATTATCGAGTCCAACGCGTGAGTTTCACGGGCGAGCAAAGCTACGAGCTCAGTGTGCCGGCAGATCGTGCCACAGATTTCTTCGATCGCGTCTGGCAGGCGGGTGAACCGCACGACATCGGTCTGTTCGGCGCCGAAAGTCAGATGGTCCTGCGTCTGGATAAGGGATTCCTTCATGTCGGTGCCGATACTGACGGTACGACCAACCCGTTTGACATCGGTTTTGGGCGCATCGTTGCGAACAAGAAGGGCGACTTCATCGGTGCGCGGTCCCTCAAGCGCGCAGAAGATCAGCGCGCGGATCGACGACAGTTGGTCGGCTTCGAAATCGATGATGGCAATACCACTGTCCTTGCCGGCGCGCACATCGTGACAGGAAGCGGGGCAGGGCGGCGTAGCGAGGGCTTCGTAACGTCCGCCTTTCCGAGTCCGACACTCGGAAAGACTATTGGGCTTGGGCTTCTCGAGCGTGGCTTCGAACGTAAAGGCGAGACGATACAGCTATACGATGAGGACAAGGTCGTATCGGCGAGGATAGTCGATTCCTGCTTTTACGATCCGGACGGGGAGCGCATGCGTGGTTGAGCAATACACCAATGGAGTAGAAATCGAACGTATCGATAAGCTGTCGATCGTCTCGCTTAAAGTATCCAGAAAATTTTGTGACGTCGCCCAGGAACGACTCGCACCTGCTTCTCCGCCGAGCGCAACCGAGTCGGAGCCGAAATGCCTCTGGCACGGGCCCGATCGTTGCTTGCTCGTCAGCGAATCCATGACGGCTGGTTCGATTGTCAAGAAGTGCCACGAGACCCTTGCCGATGTTCTCCACCATGCGGTCGATAATTCGGCTGGACTGGCATTATTTCGATTAGTCGGCCCAGCCGCACGCGACCTGCTGGCAGCCGGTTGTGGCCTTGACTTCAGAAGTGAAAAATTTCCCGTAGGAACTTGCCGCAGAACTCGGCTTGCTCAGATCGCGGCAGTCATTACGGCGGAGGGCCCTGAGCAATTCGATATCTATGTGGATCGCAGTTACGAAGAATATTTGGGCGAATGGTTAAGGGATTCATTGAGTATTTCCGCCTGCGCAGCCGATACCTGCCGTTGAAGAGGTTGAGTCCTCAGCGGTAGTAAATGACCCTCAATGATTCCAGAGATATGAAAGATCAGCCACCAGAATATTTGCAGGGCAACGTCGATGCCTGGCAGAAAAGGGCTGCTGAATACGCGGAATACGCCAAGGACTCCTGGGCAAGCGATCAACCAAGTTGGGGTACCTTTGGAATCCCGGAGAGTGACGTTGGTCTCCTTCCTGCAGATATGTCCGGACTAAACTGTATCGAGCTCGGGTGCGGAACCGCCTATGTTTCGGCCTGGATGTGCCGGCGCGGGGCGAATGTCGTTGCCATCGACCCAACACCAGGTCAACTGGAAACAGCGAGACGGCTGCAGAAAGAACACGAGCTTGATTTGGTCATCGAACAGGGCTTCGCCGAGTCGGTTCCCTATCCGGACGAGAGCTTCGATTTTGCAATATCGGAATATGGCGCAGCCTTATGGGCTGACCCCTATCGGTGGATTCCAGAAGCGGCGCGCCTCCTGAAGCCGGGCGGTGAACTGGTTTTCCTGACTAACTCGTCATTATGGGTGATGTGTGTGCCGGACAACGAATCAGATGGACCTGCGAGAGCAGAGCTTTTGCGTCCATACTTTGGCATGCACAAGACGATTTACCCAGATGCCCCGGGAGAAACGGAATTCCACCTCACGCATGGGGACTGGACCGCGCTACTTCGCGCCAACGGTTTTGCTATCGAGCGTTTAGTGGAATTGCAGGCACCCCCTGGATCAACGACCGACGAGCCCTGGGTCGACCCTGAATGGGCAATGCAGTGGCCGGCCGAGGAAGCCTGGATCGTCAGGAAGGCGCAATAGCGGTGACGGTACTGTCGATTTTTGGAGGCTTCGTGTGAGCGAGAAACCGAAATTCGATGTCGATGACGCATACGCTATAGAGACGCCTGCAGATAGTGTTCGCCTGTATGGGGAATGGGCAGACATTTACGATACGGATTTCGTCGAACGCGAAGGCTATGTGGTTTTCTTGCACGTTGCAGAGCTTTTGCTGGGACAACGGTCACTGATCAACGGGGCTGTTCTTGATGTGGGATGTGGCACCGGAATCGTTGGGACATGCTTACGAGAGGGTGGAATTGAAGTCGTTGACGGTATCGACATCTCACCACCCATGCTTGCGGAAGCCGGCAACAAGAAAACAAAAGATGGCCTTCCGGTCTATCGCAGATTAATTGCTGCGGATTTGACCAATACTTTGGATATTCCCGATAGCCAATATGCCGGATTGATCAGCGCAGGCACATTTACGCATGGACACCTTGGACCCGACTCATTGGACGAGTTGTGGCGAGTCGCCGCGCCTGGCGCCCAATGCGCAATCGGCGTCAGATCGACGCACTATGAATCAGCCGACTTCGGTGGAAAGCTGTCAGCCGATGTTGCGGCAGGCACGATAACGAAACCGAAACTTGTAGAAGCAAAAATGTACTCAGAACGGACACGCAACCTGGACCACGCCGGCGACACGGCACTGATTGTTGTATGTCAGATTTCGTGAGGAAAAATGGCCGCTTGCTCGGCCGGAGGTGGGTCATTGCGTCGGAAGGGCCCGGTCTGGGCATCGAGGCATATGCAACAGTCCCGCAGACTCAACAGACGCATCTCAAGAGACAGCCTGGCTAGCCGATCAGGAAAGGCCTGTGCGTTGTGTACAGCTCATGGTGACCAGATCCAGGCGCGCGAGATGGTCGTCTACCGAGCAGGCGACATACGCGGTCTCCTGATCGGGAAGAAACGCGACGTGCGACGAGCCACGCCCGACTTCGATTCTCGCGGCTTCCATGTGAGTCGTTGCGTCAAAGACTCGCAGGTAGTCTGAAGAGTAGCCCGTAGCAATGATCCAACGTCCGTGCGGAGATACATACAATCCATGCGGGTAGGGATCAGTCTCAAGGGTCATGATCTTTTCCAACCCCTCGGTATCGAATACCGAAACTGTATCGTCGAGGAAGTTGGCCACGAAAACAAAGTTCCCGTCTGGCGAGATCACAGGCTGATGCGCCCACGGGCCGCTGGCTTTGTGGGCCAGTAGATCGCCTTCCACTGACAGACAGCTCAGCGTGCCGTCGAACGTGTTCGCTGAGTACAGTCTGGTACCGTCCGGGTGCAGAGCAAGATGGGCTGGCCCATCGCCGACGGAATAGCGTCCGAGGATTCTTCCACTCTCAAGGTCAACCTTGACGATGGTGCTGTCACCTGCGCAGGGTACGAAGACCAGCTTGCCGTCTGCGGTGACAAGCGGATCGTGCGGACACGCACCTACGTCGACGATCTGCACATCGTAGTCGTGGCTCCGAGGGCGAACGATGGTTATCGTGCCAGTCCCAGCGCCCGTCACACAGACAATGCCGTCATCGGTAACGGCCGGAAGCTGTGGTCCGCCGGGAGCGGGCCAGGCATGCTGCACCGACAGATCCTCGGCCGCGATCGCGAGGAGTGCATCACCACCAGGATCCGCCACGAAAACCCATTTCTCTGCTCGGTCGACGGCCAGGTGAGAGGCTTTTGTCGCGACCCCGGCGACCTGGACAACCTGACCCGTATGCCCGTCGAACCGGGCAAGGCGCTTGGACCGCTCGCATGACCAAACGCTAGAGGGTCCCGCGACCGCAACGTGGTGGAGCCCGGTTACCGTGCCTTGCCCGGGCGAGAGGCCGCGCTGGATCGTAAATCGCCAACAACCTGATTCTTCCTCTTGGAATCGATGTTTGGCGCCAGCCTCAATGAGCCACATGCGCAAGCCGGCGTCCAGGGAGTCGACGCGCGCGGAAAACTCGGTGCCACTCTCTGCCGAGTTATATGCCTCGAGGATTGCGAGGCCTGCTTGCCGGGTGGGTAGGTCGCGGCAGTCGAGGGGCTGTGCACTCATGACAGTGTAGTTTACAGCCTGACGCTGGTCGCGATGATTGGATTTGGTCGGGGTGAGAAGATTTGATTCGGATCGCCTTAAGGCGATCCTCACTCAACGGGCGCCTTCGGTGTTCAAAATGCGTTCCGTTTTGTGAACTTCCGGCCCCTGCCCCCCGAATCCAGGTCGCGGATGTTAACTGATTGTTTTTATTGATCAATCAGGAGAAGCGTCCACGGACAACATTGCAGTACTGTGCCTATTTCTATAGCGACTGCGAATGCGTTGGTTACTGAGGCTAACGCGAAAGAAACTGTGGACACGGGTTGGAACGAAATGCGTATGCTCGCGGCAAACATCGTGGAGTTCTTATGCGATTCTGGCAGCAAGCACCGGAGGTGGTTGGTTAGTTTCGCCGGCCCATAGACATTTTGGGATCGAGTTTTTCCCGACATGCGGCGGGAAGGTTTCCGATAGCGATCTCACCGTCGTAAAAACAATCCCAATAAACTGTATTCGCATGGTTCTCTGTCGGGCGCAGCAGGAGCGAGACGTTGACAAGTGCAGGATTGCTGGAAAAATAGATACGAATTATTCCCCGATCCTCAAGTTGATAACCGCCGCCATCGGGATATACGCCACGAATCGGTGCTCCGGCTTCGGCTTCACTTCGAGGCCAGCGAGCCGTGTCCAGGTAATACTCTGTTACAGCAGCTTTTAAGTGACTAACGTTCGACAGCGCATAAGCCATTCGAGATCGCACATTCATCTGATTGCTCGCCTGAATCGCGACTGTAATAGCGAACATAGGTACAGCAAGCACGATGGCATTTGTGACCATTCGGTAAATCGTCGGACGGCGGCGACGTCTCGAAACAGGGTCTTTATCTGCGAGGAACTCACGCATTTGCGCTTGTTGTTCAGCTGACTTCGTCGCCTTTCTATTGATGACAACGGAACCGGCGAATATGTCGTGCGCGCCTTGTCGGTGTGGCGTGATTGCTGCAAGCCACAGCAAAGCACAAGGCACGAGCGCAAAAAAGGCAACATACGGTATCGATTGGAAATTGAGAATGTATACGACAGCCGCGAGCAGGATGAGCAGCGCGATACTGCGTTTGAGCGACTCCTGGAATTTGAGCACATTACCGAATTCGTCGATGACGCGCATCCCGAAGATAAACTGCACGGGCGTCGCACGCATAGGGCTGGTCCAAAAGACAGCACAATACAGAACCAGCACAAAAAACATGATTGGGCCAGGCTCTAACGTCGCCGTACCGGCAACGGAGAGAGCCTGATCGACTAAGTACGAGATAACGAAAAGGGCAAGAAAAGCATCAAGCGCTGCCGCTGCCGCGCGTACGCCGAATTCTGCGAAAAGCTTATGTGAGTATGCCCTTACCGACTTACTCGCGTCGGCAGAATCTGCTGATGGTGGTGCATCTTCGTCGGCCATCTTTTCAGTACGCGGAAATTGGCGTCCTTGTTCAAATTGATGCCAGGGCCGACCAGCAGATCCCGGGAGCAAACTACTTTCGGACCGGCGTACTAATCTAGCCTGCGGTGGCACTATCTGGATGTTAAATGGTTCACAGAAGCCGTCGACGCCCTAAACGACCGCGCACCAAAGATAACGTTGCTTACCTTGGCTATTCACGAACGCTTCGCTGATGAAGAAGTTTGGAGATCGACAAGATCGACATTCCAATGCGTACTTTGCAGCTATCGACCGACTTGGCCGACAAAAAAGTCAGCGCCTAATTAGGAAACCGTGAAAGCCGCATTCAGCAAGGGTTTGAAGGCATCGCATTATTGGCGATAGCATGGTTCCGATGGCGTTATCGCGACCTACAGCGGCGAAGCGCGGCGTACATGCGCTCTGCCCCTGACTCGCGCATCCAGTCGAGCTGTGTCCCGGTCTTCTGGATGCCCGCCATGATGTAATCGGTGTTGTCCGGGTGATCGCAGACGCGCCAGTTCGCAATGGCGACCTCCATCGCACATCGGGTGGTCGCGAGATCGAAAATCAGGCGGAGCTCGTTATCCTCCAATGCAGTGACGGCGTGATAGCCTGCCGTGATCTCCGCCGCGGCAGCGATCGGGTCTGGGTGTTCGCGGATCAACTCAGCGATCGGTACCGCGAGATCACAGACCAGCGGCGCATGAATGAGATCGCCAAAGTCGATGACGCCTGTTACGCGGTTTCCGTCGACAAGGGTGTTCAAGCCACTGACGTCGTTGTGGATGACCTGCGCGCGTTGCATCTTCAGCTGTGGAAGCACCTCAGCATCGAAGTGATCGAGAACCTCCTCGACGACGCGGCGACGCCCTTGTTCTTCTATGTGGTGAGTTCGCGTGCGAAGCGCGGGCGCCTTGGTGAGATCCCAGAGTAGTTCGTGTCGAGCTGACGCATGAAAGAAACCGTGCAGGGCGCGGGCCAGGCGCGCGGCCATTGCTCCGACATCGCGTAATAACGCCGGGTGTAGCGTGGCATCATCGAGTAATTGGCCGGGTAGGAAGCTGAGCACCCGGACGATGAAACGCCGGCCGTCGGCCCCATCGATCTCATGAAACAGGGCACCGTCGGGAGTCACCTTGACCCGGGGAATCGGCAGGCTCGGGTCGACCTGGGCGATGTGCAGCAGCGCGCGGGTCTGCATATCCAGAAGCGCCGGATTCTCGGCAGGGTTCGCGATCTTGAGAACCCAGTCACTCCCATCTTTGGCGCGCAATTGGAAGTTCTGATCCCGCTCGCTGTCCAGCGGGCGAGCGGAAGCCTGGATGTCGAAGGCCTGCTGGGCGATCGCTTCGGCCTCTTGGCTCGAAAATGCCGGGGCCTGAGCTTCAAAGACCGATTTGGTCTTGGCTCCGGCTCTGTTCTGGAATTGGGGAGTGGTGGACATGGCTTCTATCTCCCTGATACCGGCGCCGATGACCGTGATGTTCTGCGGGGTTTTTGTCATTGAGCACAAGGTACCACTCCCGTATGTATTTCTGCGCCCTCACTTACGGGCGAGATATTGATACACGGGCCAGGACACGACCACCATTGCTACTGCATACAATGCGGTCTCCCGCTCGGCGTATGCCTGAAACAAGGTAACAATCGTCCATCCGATCAGGCACACGATCGTACTGTAAGGATGGCCCCACGCACGGTACGGCCGCTCGGCATCAGGCTCGCGCTTACGCAGGATAAGAACGCCGATAATCAATGCCAAGTAAAGCGGCACAAATAAGAACACCGATAGCAGCAACAGGAATTTAAATCCACCGACCATAATAAGGCCAACAGACAGCAACCAGGTGACCACTATGGCGAATACCGGATTACCACGCTTCCCGACTTTTTGTGCTCGCTGCGTCGCAAAACCATCCACCGCCAGCGCTTGAAGAATTCGCGGTCCACCCATGTATTCCAGGTTCTGATGAGTCAGCAGGATCAGGGTGCCGGCAATGACAACTATGCTGCCAGCTGCTGGCGAGATCGTAAGTTCAAGAGCGTGCGCCAGCGCCAAATCGTTGCCCGCAAGCGCAGCCAGGCCTACGCTCTTCACCAGTGCGACGTTCAGCAACATATACAATGCGATCACGACAATCATGCCCTTGATGCAGGAGCGCGCTGCTATTCCGGCGCCACCCTTGATTTCGCCGCTAAAGTAAGACGCATAAAGCCATCCATCGTACGTAAAAATGATCGTCGCAATCACCAGACTCCAGTCGCTGAGCGCATTATTCGCGGGCATCAAATTCGTGGTACTGGTAACCGGCGCTTCCGCAAAAAACAGCACCAGCGCCAGTCCGACAACGACTAGCCCAATCAGCGCCGTCGCGAACTCCTGAATAAAGGCGCCCAAGGCGATCCCACGCAGCTGAATGCCGGCGAAAGCGGTTGTCACGATGATAGAGAGCGCTGTACGCCATACTGCCGTTTCAGGAAAGAGAATCGCAACGAACTCCATAATCACAACCGCCTTGAGGGCGAGGTCCGCAGCGAAGCTCAACCAGTCAACCCAGCCAATTACGAATCCAGGGTACGGTCCATAAGCTCGGCGAATCAGTGAGTAGGTGCCGCCGGAGCGCGGCGTCATGCCAAGCAACTCGGCGCTTACAGCGGTGCTCAATAATACGAACAGGCCGGCAGCTAACCAAAGGGCAAGATACAAAGATGGTTCGGGAACGACCTCAGCGATTTCACCAGGGCCGCGCAAGATGCCGAGACCGATGACGCCGCCAACAGTAACAGCAAGTACAAATCTGCTGGGTAGTGCCCGTGTCAGATTTTCATCTGTCACACTAGATCCTGTCCTTCGGCTATGGGTACCAGTGCTGGATTCTTGACGGCGCCGCCGGGGAATTTGCAGTGATTGGCGCCAGTGTTAACTAAAAGCCCCCAGCGCTGCTTGGATAGGCAGCGGCATCGCCTTCCGTGTGTCCGTGTTTCTCGACGTGCCGGATAGCGTCCTCCATGATTTGCAGTCCTTCGCGAAGCACGGATTCCTCCATATTGAGCGCGGGATACATTCGGATCGTGTCCTGGCGGTCGGAGATCGCCCATACGCCGTTCTCGAGCATCTTTCCGCGAACGGCCCGCGCCGTCCACCAGTCCTTTTCGTCTTTCCCCGCGAACTCGGGTTTGCCGAAACTCGCGCCGAGCAGCAAGCCGTTGCCGCGCGCCTGGCGCACTATGCTGTACCTCTCCCATTCGCGCATGATCCCGGCTGCGATATTACCGAGTCGATGCGCATGCGCCACGATATGGTCGCGTTCGAAGATTTCGAGTGTCCTGATCGCTGCGGCACACCCCGCAGGCGTTCCGGCAAATGTCGAACCGGAACGGAAATCAGTGTTGTCGCCCATGATTTCGTTGCGCGCGGAGATACCGCACAGTGGCGCAATGCCACCGGACAGGTTCTTTCCGTACACGAGGATATCGGGCACGACGTCATAATGCTCGATGCCCCACATCCGGCCCGTCCGACCCAGCCCCGTCAGGACCTCGTCAGAGATCATCAGCCAGTCGTTTTTGTCACAGATGTCGCGGATGCCACTAAGGAAGCGCGTTGACGGAATCCAGTTGCCGCCTTCGGCGAGGCCCGGTTCGACGAGGATGCCCGCGATGTTGTCGCGTCCCGCGATGCAGGAGGGAATGTGGTTGTCGAGGTACCAAAGGCAGTACTCGGTGTACTGATCCTCGCTCATCCCGGCCGGAATTCGCTCACTGTACGGATAAGGCGCCTTGATAACTCCGCCACCCCAACCTTCGAGATAAGTGCTGTAGCTGCCGTTGAGCCCACTCAGGACCTTCGTGCCGAGTCCCATGCCGTGAAAGGAAGAACTGAATGTGATGATGTAGCGTCGCTTCGTATGTGTGAGAGCCAGGTGAACAGCAGCCTCAGCCGCCTCGGTACCCGACACCTCGTAGTTGGTTCGCGGCAGCGCCTTGGCCGGCATGATGCCGGCGAGCATTTCGGCCAGTTCGTAGCGCAACGGGTGGTCGTAGTGGAAGCCGAACCGACGATTGGCCGACTCTACGGTCTCGAGAATCTCCGGATGACAGTTGCCGAGCGGGTTTGTCGCCCAACCATTCTGGAAATCGATATAGCGTTTGCCGTCCAGGTCCCAGACGAAGTCGCCCTCCGCCTTATCGATAACGATCTGCCTTACCGGACGAAATCCGCGTTGCCCGGCTCGCTCCATTTCGGCATCGAACCGCAACCCGTTCGTGAACAACGGAATGCCGCGTTCCAGTGCCGCGCGCGTTTTTGGACCCGGGAAACTGTCATCCACAATGTGCAACCTCGAAAATTCTGTAGTCCCAGTTTGACACAAGAGCGATGACAGAAAGAAGCAATTCGAATGCCCACGGACCACACTTGACGATCGACTACGATTCGACCGTCACAAGCGATGGATAAGGGCGCCTTCGGCGTCCAAAGTGCTTACGCCTTTTGTGACTCGCGGCTGCGCCGCTCGGGCCTTCGGCCCGCACTTGGTGCGTCTGTCGGCGCTGCGCGCCTCGGTATCAAAATTCCCTCTTGGGACTTTGAAAGGCTACACCGTCAGCCCCGCATGGAGTGCCCAACCGCCAAATGCGGTCAGGATCACCACCAGCCAGGCCGGAGTCTTCCAGAACACAAGCAGAGTGAACGCCGCCACGGCAAGACCGAAATCGGACGCCGACAAAATAGCGCTGGTCCAAACTGGATCGTAGAGCGCCGCGAGCAGCAGACCAACTACGGCCGCGTTGACTCCCAGCAATGCATTCTGAATTGCACCAATGCGGCGTAACGCGTCCCAAAACGGCATGGCCCCGATTACCAGTAAAAACGAAGAAGCGAATATCGCGATCAGACAAATGAGGGCTCCGTCGATTCCGGTTGGCTCGCCGTTCATTACCGTTCCGAGAAAAGCCGCGAAGGTAAACAGTGGCCCCGGTACGGCTTGTGCAGCACCGTACCCGGCGAGAAATGCGTCGTTCGACACCCAGCCGGGGGGAACCACCTCGGCCTGCAACAACGGCAACACGACGTGCCCGCCGCCAAACACCAGTGACCCGGACCGGTAAAACGAATCGACCAGGTCCAGGGTTTGAGATGGATATGTCGCGGCTAACACCGGCAAGCCGATTAACGCGACAAAAAACAACGCCAGCGCCGCGATCGCGATGCTGCGTTTCACACTGACGCCCATATCAACATGATCCATCGGCGCGTCCGAACGCAGCATGGCCCACCCGATCAGGCCACCGATGACAATTACTCCCACTTGTACGAAAGGCGAGGAGAACGCGAGCACTGCAATAGTCGCCAGCACCGCCAAAGTCGCACGCTTCGCGTCGGGGCAGAGGCTCCGCGCCATGGTCCATACGGCCTGCGCCACGACGGCGACGGCAACGACCTTTAACCCGTGCAAGGCGCCGGACCCAACCGCGTCGCCAAACTGTATGACCCCATATCCAAACAGGATCAGCGCAATAGCGGACGGCATGGTAAAGGCGGTCCAGGCGGCGATGGCGCCCGGCAGCCCGGCCCGAGAAAGTCCGATGCCAATGCCAACCTGGCTGGACGCAGGCCCCGGCAAGAATTGGCACAACGCTACGAGGTCGGCGTAGGCGCGTTCGTCGATCCACTTGCGACGCACGACGAATTCGTTGTGAAAATAACCAATATGCGCTACCGGCCCGCCAAAAGAGGTCAACCCCAGGCGCAGGAACGCCCGGAATACGGCGGCGACGGTTGTTTTCTGTTCGCCGGCGTTTGTCTCGCTTTCATCGTTCATTCAATTGCGCTTCCTAAAGATCAAAGTCGAGCCAAATCGGGGCAGGGGAAGAGGGCCGCGACTGGCAGGCCAGGACGTAACCGCGTTCACTATTGCGTGGCGACAGTGCCCGAGTGGAGGCCATGGATACGTCGCCATTGCGCAGCCATGACATGCATGTGCCGCACCGTCCTTCGGTGCACAAATGGGGTGCGTCAATGCCAGCAGCCAACGCCGCCTGCAAAAGTGTCTCACCGGCAGCGATCGGCACTATGTGTTCCTCGCCATCGAGGGTCAGTCGAAAACTCTCGATCAAGCCTTTGTTGTCTTCACTGTGCCGAGTCATTCAGAAAGATTGGGTCGCCCTTGTTGACGCGACCTCTTTTGATAACTGCAGCAAATACGCCGGCATCGCCGTCGTGATTTCGACCGACGTGCTGTAGAAGCTTCGGCGTTGCCTCGGCCGTATCGGGGTCGAGCGTGATCATTACGCATCGTGGGTCGCGTTCAATGATCGTCAATTCCAGCCACTTCCCAATTTTCAAAGTCTTGCCGATAAGTGAGTTTTCGTAGAATGGATCATCCTGGTTGTCCCACCGGACGTAGAAGTTGGCCCTGAAGCGGCGCTTGTCGATATCCATCCCGATTTCTTCGCCCAACTTGGCAGCTGCCGACAGTGAGAATATCGATATGGGACGGGCGTCGAAGATACCCCTCTGGGTCACGTGAATTCGCAATGACCGGCCGGTGAGTTCTTCAAGATCGGCAATGAAGGCCGGATCTTCGATGTCGTCATATGTTACGCCATCCGGCGTCTCCACATTCACCTTGAATTCATCAGCGTCAGGATAGAGTGGGTCGATTCCGGGTTCCCACTCGCTATAGGTGGCGTCGAGATTCTTCGGTAGTAGTAAATCTTCGCTCGAGACGTAGCTGGCTTTGTAGAGTACAAACTCCTCTTGATTTCGCCCGGTATGCCATGGGTGTCCGGGATCGCCATCGGCAGCAACGACCCCATATATCCGGTCGCCCATCAAGCCGGTATAAGCCGTGTAAATGTGCGGAACCTCCTCGCCGCGCATTCCCTTGACCGGGTAACGCCAAACACTATCAATGGTTCCTATTTGCATCTAAATGATTTCCCCGGGTTCACGGGCCAAACCGTCATGCGGTCTCAGTTACAGCCTCAATTGCTGCAGACTTTCGCGAGTGCAAGTAGAAGAATATTCCGCCGTATATAACCATCGCAACCAGAGCCATGCTGCCGCTGACCAGGAACATTGTGCTGTATCCCAATCCGGCACCAATAATCGACGCTGCGATATTCGGGCCGACAAATTGCCCAAACCCCTGCACACTGGGTAGTAGGGCAACCAATGATCCGCTTCGGTCCATGTACCCCATCATCGAGGACTGGAAGATATCGACAAATGTCCACAAGGCAAGGAAGGCAAACACGCTGATTGTAAGATTAATCTTGCTAATTCCGGCGGCAAGCATGCCGACGAGCACCGCCATCGATACCAAGGCGATGAACAGCGGCCTGAACAGGCCGAAGCGAGCGCACAATAGTGCAAGCAAACAGCCGGCAAGCGCCCAGAATGACGCCGACGTCAATAATGGCGTGACAAATTCCGGCGATATACCCGCGTCCAATGCGGCCAGCTCGATATAGGTGAAGTAACCGCCGATATTGATGTAAGTAAAGCAGACTGCGACGAGACAAAAGACCGGCAGAATGACCGGCACGCGCCAGTCCTCTGAGTGATCTTCCAATTCATGTTGTAGCTGCTTTTCTTCACTATTAAGAGGCCTGCTGGGCAGCCAGCGTAAAAACAACCCGCATACAGCAGCCGTGCCAATTAGAAACCAGTAAATACCGTTCAGAGACAGTTGCGGAAACAGGTGCAGTTCGCCTGCCGCGGAAAAGGAAAAACCGAGCAACAAAATATTGAATGCCCGAACCGGATTTGTTGTTCCACCTAAAGTGGCTACGGCAGTTCCGGTAAATATGCCGCTACCGATTCCAGCCGCGAGACGAAGCCACATCATCGACTGATAATCGGTTATGGACATGCACAATGCGTTGACGCTGATAGTCAATACAATGCCGCCAATGACCAAATGCCGTCGATTAACGCGAGCAACTGACAACGCAGAAATAATGGCCCCCATTGAGAAGCCGAGCATATCGTTGCCCCAGACTCTTCCAACCTGCTCCTCGGTGAACCCTAGGGATTGCACCAGGGCGGTACTAAGCACTGGAACAGTGACCATTACGGTATATCCGACAAGTGCCATGAACACGGCAAATGAAATCGTGCGCCAGTCGTCGAATACGATCGGTGCACTTCCGTTGGTCGTAGTGTCGTCTGTCATAATTTTCCTTGATGTGTTCCGGGGCCTACTAATTATCTTTCCTTATGATCACGACCATACTCAAAATGGGGCTGAATTACCTCAGTGACCCCACGATGTGGCGGGAATGATGAAGGATGCTGCGATTGATCGGTCGATCATCTGCTTAGTAACGAGGGCCTTTCGTACGCTTTCAGAGGAGTTCGACATTCGCCGTCGTTGCGTACTAGTTGCTCTCGACCACCAATTTACTTCTGCAACGTAGCGAATGGTACTCTTTCCATCATGACGCACGAAATTGAATATCACGACGAGATGATCGCCATGCTGGAGATCATTTGGGGCCCTGGATTCATGGCGCCTGGTGGAGAAGGCAACATCGCCAATCTCCTCGAGGGGCTGGACGTCCGGGATCAGAGAATTCTCGATATCGGTTGCGGAATTGGTGGACCCGCGTTTGTGCTTGCTGAGAAGTACGGCGCATATGTTGTTGGTATCGACATAGAGTCTGAACTCATAGAGCGTGCACGACTTCGCGCGAAGGAACTCAATATTGACTCCCGTTGCGAATTTCTCCTGGTGGAACCAGGTCCGATGACATTCCCTGACGAGTCATTCGATGTTGTTCTGAGTTCGGGTGTCATCATGCAGATCGAAGACAAGCAGCAGGTATTCGAAGAGGCCCTGCGCGTGCTGAAGCCCGGTGGTGTGCTTACCTCCTATGACTGGATGAAGCCTGAAGGCGAATTTGGCGACGACATGCGATATTGGTTCAAGATGGAGCGATTGACCTACGATATGAAGACATTTACGGAGTATGAAGCGTTACTTCGGGATGCGGGATTCACGGAAATTCGATTGTCGGATCGCTCCGATTGGTATCGACGGAAAGTAATTGAAGAATACGAGAAGATTCGAACGGAACTCTATCCGCGCATGGTGGAGAGCCTGGGCAAAGAAGAAGCCGATCACTTCGTAGAAAACTGGCGTGCAATGACGGTGGTATGTGAGAAGGGGGACGTTTTTCAGGGATATTATCGCGCGCGAAAGCCTGACAGATAAGCTGCCCAACGGAAAGTTGCTTGTGGCCATACAACGTGGGAAAAGACCTCATGAGTGACATAACAAGACGAGACTTTATCAATGGCACGCTGATGGTGGCAGGAAGCTCCATGTTGCCATTTGATGCATCCAGCCAGGCGGCTATGGTCGCCCTGGATCCATCCTATTATCCACCGGCGCGCACCGGACTCCGCGGCAGCCATCCCGGATCAGACGATGCCGCCCATGCCCGCGCGTGGGACGGGCGTTCGGATTGGGGGCCAACCACCTTACTACCGGAGATCTACGACCTGGTTGTTGTTGGTGGCGGGCTCAGCGGACTGTCGGCTGCCTATTTCTATCAGCAAGAGCACGGAAGAGACAAGAAGGTGCTCATACTGGACAACCATGATGATTTCGGGGGTCATGCCAAAAGAAATGAACATACGGTTGGTGGTCACACAGTACTGGGCGAAGGAGGTTCAGAGTCCCTTGAATGGCCACATGAATTTGGAGAAATCGTACGCAATCTCATAAAAGATCTAGGTGTTGACATGGATCGATTCAAAACGGCGTATGACGTTGACTTCTATAAGAGGCATAACTTAGGCGCTGTTACGTATTTCAACAAGCAGACATTTGGCCAGGACAAGGTAGTGAAGCACCCCTTCTGTGATTATCCGGGGTTTGTGG
>Ga0255051_10000360_pt1 | contig 16795 bp, 15 predicted proteins | sample JV7_2_9_MG_FD_181719 | JGI IMG/M metagenome (GOLD analysis project Ga0255051, IMG submission 181719) | Seawater microbial communities from Jervis Inlet, British Columbia, Canada - JV7_2_9 | ecosystem: Environmental > Aquatic > Marine > Inlet | place: Canada: British Columbia | collected 2016-10-06
TATCCACGACCGGCGCATTCGCCGTGCTTGATTCGACAGTAGATTCTCGCTTTGACGATTCCCGAAATCGGCCGACGCTGGCGCAAAGTTTTACGCAAAACTCAAACGGTGCAATACTTACTGTCGCCGTCAATCACCTGAAATCGAAGGGATCGAGCTGCACCAGTACCGGAGATCCCGATCAACACGACGGTCAGAAAAACTGCAATGCCACGCGATCCGCTGCGGCTGTAGCCATGGGGGATTGGCTGGAGACCGACCCGACTGCAAGCGGAGATCCTGACGTGCTGATTATCGGCGACCTGAATGCCGATATAAGGGAGGACCCGGTCACAACGCTGGAGGCTGCCGGCTACGACAATCTTTTCGAGAACCTCCTCGGAATGGATAGCTACTCGTACATATTTGCCGGCCAGGCAGGGGCGCTCGACCATGCACTTGCATCACAAAGCCTGGTCGGCCAGGTCACCGGCGTAATGGATTGGCATATCAATGCCGACGAGTCTCCGGCCCATGATTACAATCTCAACTTCGGTCGTGACCCCGCTATTTTCGATTCATCCGTTCCGTATCGTGCATCGGATCATGACCCGATCGTCGTAGGCCTCGATCTTGACCCCTGAGGCATACGGCCTCACTTGCGGATTACGACTGTTAGCCCATAATTTGATTTCGGGAATACTCTCAATGCGGGGGAAACTTGGGCGAGCGACAAGCACAGGATCTGGATAAGCATCCGGTTTCATCGACAACTGACGTTAGCGCTTCCGTTCCGGTGATCGATGTCGGCGGCTTGTTCGATACGGCGGCCGACAATCCGATCGAGGATATCGCGCGAGCCTGCAGGGAATGGGGCTTCTTTCAGGTCGTCAATCACAATATCGCCGCGGAGCTGATCGACGAGGTCGGGCATAACACCCGAAAATTCTTTCGCCAGTCCATCGACAGCAAAGAGTCAGTTCTCAGATCAAGGGACAACCCCTGGGGCTATTACAATAACGAGTTGACCAAAAACCAGCGGGACAAAAAAGAAGTATTCGACTTTACGACCGAGGGGATGGATCCGATTTACCGATCCGAAAATCGTTGGCCCGATTCGATTGATGGATTGCCCGAGGCGATGCTTTCTTATCTGCAAGCATGCACCGATCTGTCGCTGCGTTTGCTGGAGGCTTTCTGTATCGGTCTCGATCTGCCGGGCGATTATCTCAGAGAGTATTTCGTGCCCGAGCACACGGGGTTCATCCGATTGAACTATTACCCGGTAGAGGACCCAATGGCCATGGCAGAGCTCGATGCGTTGCCTGATGCCGGTCTGGGTGTCCATCATCACACGGATGCCGGCGCGTTGACTGTCTTGCTTCAGGATGCGGTCGGCGGTCTGCAGGTTCACAGGGACGGTTGTTGGCACAACATTCCGCCGGTCGAAGGTGCGTTCGTTATCAACACGGGTGACATGATGCAGGTGTGGTCCAACGATACTTACCAGGCAGCCACCCATCGAGTGCTGGCCATGGAAGACTGCGACCGGTATAGCATCCCGTTTTTCTTCAACCCTGCTGCGGGCGCCACAATATCCCCGCTGCCAGGCGTCGTCAGCGATTCCCGTCCTGCTGCATACCGACCTATCCACTGGGCGGAGTTCCGCGGCCAACGTACGGACGGCGATTACGCAGACTACGGAACCGAGGTCCAGATATCTCAATACCGGCTGTGAATTTATGACGAGTACAAGCACGGCCAGACGGGTCCTCAAACAACTGTATGAGATTGATGCGAATCTCACCCGGCTGTATGGGGAACTGGACGATAATTATCTGGTGGTAACCGGGAGCGGGGAAAAGCGAATCCTCAAGATCATGCACGCGGGCTGCGATCCGCAGCGCGTGGATCTTCAGTGCGCGGCGATGGCGCACCTGTCTGATAAAGCGACCGAGCTGATCTTGCCACAAGTCATTCCGACAACTGCCGGCCAGGCATACACCGAATTCGATGTTGGGGGTGACAAGCGACTGGTCTGGTCGCTCAAGTATTGTCCCGGAACCCTGCTGGCGGATGTGACACCGCATACAGACGGCTTGATGCGGAGTTTCGGTCGCAGGATGGCACTGCTCGACCTTGGCCTCGAGTCATTTACGCACCCCGCGATGAGGCAACTCCACAAATGGGAGCTAACACGTGCAGGTAAAGCACGTCCTTTTGCCCAGTATGTCGACGGCGATGCGGCTTCAAGAATCGACGCTGTGTTGCGCCATTTCGAAGACACTACGCTGGAGAAACTGAAAGCTCTTCCGCACAGCGTCATTCACAACGATGCGAACGAAGGCAATGTTCTGGTCGGCGTCGATGAAGGTGGAGATGCATTCGTCAACGGGCTCATCGACTTCGGTGATATGAGCTATCAGCCCACGGTCTGCGAGGTCGCCATTGCACTTGCGTACGGTGTAACAGGCGAAGACGATCCGCTTGCAGCCTGTGCCGGTTTTCTCGAGGCCTACAATGAAGTCAGACGGCTACACGACGATGAGATCGCCGTGCTGTACGATCTGATTTTGACCCGCCTCGCCGTCACCGTCGCAATCACCGCCGAAAGGCGGCAGGCCGACCCTGATGATCAACTGGGCAATCAGGATACGCGGCCTTCCGTTTGTGCGATCTCACGGCTTGCGGAAATTTCGCCCAGCGAAGCGGAAAACGCGTTCCGGCAGGCCTGTGCGAATTCGGCGAGCCGAACTGTGAAGCAATATTGAGTAATATCGAGAAGGGAGCTCTTTAGTGATTAAGACAGATGTCGTCATCGTCGGCGCAGGGCCCTGCGGCCTTTTCCAGGTATTCGAACTGGGGTTGCTGGGCCTGAATGCGGAGCTTGTCGATTCCATCCGTCAACCGGGCGGGCAATGCACAGAGCTTTATCCCGACAAGCCCATTTATGACATCCCGGCAATTCCCGTATGTTCGGGCGAGGAGCTTACCGAGGCCCTGCTAAAACAGATCGAACCGTTTGATTACGGCATGCATCTGGGCGAAGAGGTCGCGGTTGTCAGCAGGAACGATGACGACTCATTTCACGTTGAGACGAACTCGGGCACCGTGTTTCGGGCAAAAGCCGTGGTCATCGCCGGTGGCGTTGGCTCCTTTCAGCCGAGACAGTTAAGGGTGCCGGGCGCCGAGGAATACGCGGGCACGTCGCTGCATTATCGAGTACAGGATGCCGGTCAATTCAAAGGCAAGAAGCTCGCAATTCTCGGCGGCGGTGACTCGGCGCTGGACTGGGCGTTGGAACTCGTCGCTATTGCAGACCATATTACGCTGGTGCATCGTCGAGACGAATATCGCGCCGTCCCGGCCTCGGTCGACAAGATGAGAAATCTCGTGGCTGACGGGAAACTGAACGTGATCGAAAATTCCAAAGCCAGCGCGATTGAAGGAGAGAATGGCGTAATCAAGTCAATCACGGTGCAGCCCAAGGAGGGCGACGCAGTCAGCGTTGCATCCGACCACGTACTGGTGTTTTTCGGACTCGCGCCAAAGCTCGGTCCGATCGCGGATTGGGGGTTGGATATCAATCGAAAGACCATAAATGTCGATACGGAAAAGTTTGAGACGTCGGAGCCCGGCATACACGCGATTGGCGATATCAGTTTCTATCCCGGGAAGAAGAAGCTGATCTTGTGCGGTTTTCACGAAGCAGCGTTGGCCGCATTTGCGATCAAGCAAAGAATCGAACCCGACAAGAAAGTACACCTGCAATACACCACGACCAGCCCCATCATGCATGAGCGCCTGGGTATCACCGAAGACAATCAATAACAGGACCAATACCATGAAAAAGCCGCAACCTCGGTTACTGGTTGGCCTGCTCTCGGCCATGCTCGCCGGACTCTCTGTTTACGCTCAGGACTTCGATGCGGTCGATATTAAAGTGCATCCGGTCGCAGGGCAGGTCTATTACATCGAAGGTCTGGGAGGCAACATCGGCCTGTTCATCGGCGACGACGGCGTGTTCCTGATCGACGATCAATTCGCAGTACTCACAGACAGGATCGTCGATGCAATCCGCAGCTTGTCGGACAAGCCGATTCGATTTCTCGTGAACACGCACATGCACCCGGATCACACCGGCGGCAACGAGAATTTCGGCAAGATCGGCACGCTTGTTTTCGGTCACGACAATGTGCGCCGTCAGATGCAGATCAGCGGATATAAGCAGGAGCCGCCGCTCGTCACTTACAGTGAGGATGTGTCATTTCACATCAACGGCGAGACCGTGCATGTTTTCAAAACGCCGGACGCGCATACAAATGGTGACTCGTACATTCATTTCATGGAATCCGACGTAATTCATGCTGGTGACGTCTACCGTACGACGACCTACCCGTATATCGATACGAATAGCGGTGGAAGTTTTCTCGGTACAATCGACGCCACCCGACTTCTGGTTCAGTCCTGTAATGCGAACACAAAAGTGATTCCCGGGCATGGTAGTGTATCTAACGCGGAAGAAGTGCAGGTCGTTCTTGAAATAATGCTGGTTGTTCGTGACCGAGTACGGGCGGCCATCAAAGACGGAAAAAGTCTCGAGGAAGCGCAGGCGGCAGGTTTGACAAAGGAATACGATGCGCGTTGGGACACTAAAACAGGGCGTGGCACTTCGGCGGCTCTGATCGCCGCCGCTTACGCCGACTTAGCTGACTAATCTCGAACGGCGCAGTACAACATGCTGACGCGCGAGCCGCGCACCGATCCCTGCTGCGTGGCGTCGATCAGTCGGCCTCCGCTGGCCTCGATAATTCCTTCGACAATCGATTGATTAATATAGTGAATTTCGACCGGCGGCATGCCGCGGATGCGCTTCCAGAATCTGCGCAAGGGCCCCCTTTTGATCGAGTATATCCTGGCGCCCAGTGAACCCGGATTGTGTCGCGGGCCACTCGGAACCTGAAACAGTGCCACGCCGGCCGGGCGCAAAATGCGGAAGAACTCGGCAATATACTTCGAAGATGCTTCCGGTGGGCTGTGTTGCAGTGAGATATTACTGTAAACGAAATCGAAACCGGCATCCTCCAGTTGCGCCAGGTCATCCGTCGTGTTTACAAGGTACTGGCATCGATCGCCGAACTTATTATGCTTTTCTGCACTTTCGACCATCGAGTAGGAAATATCGATACCGACCGCCCGCTCAAATTCTTCGCATAGCGCCTGCGTCAGACGGCCGACGCCGCAGCCGAAATCCATTGCCCGACCCTTGTTGACGTTCACGCCGAGCTTCGACAGGTGCGACATCGCCTCGGTAATCTCTGCCCTGCCTGCGGCGAAGAACTCGTCCACATCCCAATTATTGTCTTTCGCATCCTTGCGACTCAGCACGGCATACAGCGGATCTTCCTTGCCGTATTTCTCGTATGTCTTCTGTACGTCTTTGAGTGTCATGTTATCGGTGTGACGATCATTTCCTTCGTGCCTGATTCGTGATCGATATCCTGCATATCGTAATTCCACTCTCTGAGCAAAGCCCGGCATTCGGCATCGATGTCGTCACCATGCGTAGCGAGGATCATTCGCGGCCGCTGTGACTCGATGACTTTGCGGGCGCCGCGAAGGACTGCCATTTCACCGCCCTCGACATCTATCTTGAGGAAAGTGGGGGGCGGGAGTGTGCCGGACTCAACGAGTTCATCAATACTCGTGATTTCAATTTCTTCATCACCCGTATCGGAAACGTACCCTGTGCCAGATCCGGTGCGAGTCTCGAGTTTCGCATGGCCGGAACGCTCGCCAACGGCCTTCGAAACGATCTGGATGTTATCGCAATCGTTGACGGAGACGTGCCGTTGCAGATAGCCGAGATTCAGGCCCCTGGGCTCGAACGCAATAACTTTGCCGCCACTGCCGACAATGTCACCCATTAACACAGAAAAATAGCCGACATGAGCGCCTACATCGTAGGCGACGTCGTCCTCCCTGACCGTTTTCTGAATCGCCTCGACATTTTTCGGTTCATACGTGCCCTTGATGAATCGAATACCGCTGGAGGCTTTCCACTTTCTTCCTTCGAGCGGGCCACTCCGAATCTTCAGCATGATGGGCGACAGAAGCCATTTTGTTGCATGTCGAAATTTCACGGATCTTGTACTCACGTTAAATTAGCTATTTGCCTGAGGATGCCGACTTCACCGTTGTTCGGATTTTGGCAGATGCTTGGTTCTTTTGTCGAAGACAACAATGGAGTCGTAAAATGCGATCCCGCTCAGGTTTGCCCCGAGATAGGAAAGGGCCAGCTCGGAAACGGCCTCGGGGTGCTTATGGCGGAAGTGAATCTCCTTACGGCCGAGATAGGGCTCGTGCAGCATGTCCACCATCTGCTTCGACAACTCGATGAACGATTGCGGCGTATCGACGTGGCTGGTCCAATAGTTGGTGTGCATGTCCTCGACCATGTAACAGCCGCCGTCTTTCAGGGCATCGCGAAACAAGGACGTAAAGCTGACCAGCTGATGATAGGTCTTGTGGCTGCCGTCATCGAGAATGATGTCGAAGGGGCCGAATTCCTCGTTCACCGCCGCCAGAAAATCCGGATCGGCCTGGCTGCCGATACGCACATACACCTGCTTGTCGGCGACCTCGTACTGCTGGCAGTTCTTGTCAATATCGATGCCGACGATAGTTGACTCGGGATGAAAAAACTTCTGCCACATGCGCAAGGAGCCGCCGCGAAATACGCCGATCTCGAGCATCTTGATCGGTGTCGATCGGTACGGGTCGAAGTGTCGCGTGTAGATGTCAAAGTAGTGGTGCCACTTATGTACATTCGTATCGCTGGCAAAGACCTCGAACAGTTCGTTATCCGGCGTATCGACAGCATCACCGATCGTGACTTTTTCCGTGAGTTCGGGCGGCAGCATGCCGCTGGCGTCGACGGACTGCTCGGCCAGCAGTCTCGGTGCCTTGGTGATCAGATAGCCGAATTTCAGCAGCAGCTTGTTGAGTAATTTTCTCATTTACGACAGATCGTACAGCGCTTCGAAAAACAGATCCTGTACTTTACATTCCCTCGCATAGATTTGCTGCCAGTTCTCGTCGACCGGGTAGTCGGCCTGGCGAATGACGACGTTTTCATACGGAATTGTCGTTTCCTTCCACTGTTTGGTATAGAAATACCCGGCCGTCAGCTTCTCCATTACCTTGAAGTAATAACGAATCTGGTCCATTCGCATCTCGTGCAGCGATGAAATATTGATAAAGAGATCGACGGACTTGTCCGGCAGGAGTTCGAGCTGGTGTGGCATCAGAAACAGAATATCCGCGTTCTCATATTCCTCTTTGACGTCCTCGTAGCTTTCGAACGGCCGAAACGGGAAGATTTTCCTGTCTTTGAAAAGATCCGTCAGATATTTTTCACAGATATACAAGGCGGGCGGGATGTCGACCAGTATGTAGCGACAGCCAGGGTGCAGCGTCAGGTAAACGAATGCGGTTCTGCCGTAACCGGAACCAAGTTCCATGATCGTGCCGATATCGGACATGTCGACGTCCGAATTCGTGACGGACACATACTCCAGGAACGAGTTGGCCAGGTCCTGCGAGATCAGGCGGTTGCCCTGAAACACTCGCGGCGGGTTTCCCTCGAGCGGCTCGCGAAGCGTTTCGAGCAACGCGCCCGGATCGTTTCGCTCGACATAGGCCCATAGCAGCTTCGTCAACAGGTTGTAATAAATAGACTGATACCACTTGAACAACTCGTGGCGTGGTGCGAAAAATGCACTGAAAAATATGCGGACGGCCTGCCCGAACGGTAGCGAGCGCATCAGAAATCGCGTCTGCTGGTTCCAGGGCGTCACGATGAACGTAAAGTAGTTCCGCGCCACTGTACGCTTGAAGTTCTCATAGCTACTCTCCGAGATCTGCCTGAGATTTTTCTTGTTGAGTTCCTCCCAGTACTTCGACGGAAGGATTTCTTCCCTGAATTTCGGAAACTCGTCCAGCATTTCGCGGAGCCGCGGGTCCAGGTCGGAATGCTCCCGCGCAAGCAGATTTTCGGAGTTCATTTGAGTCATTTGGTTGGGGGCGATTTGGACTGTACCATACCGGTCGGACCCTAACATCGCCATGGAGATCTGAGTTGCGCATACTGTTAACGGGTGGTTCGGGCCTCTTGGGGTCAGAGCTGAGAAAGCTCGCGCCTGACATCATTGCTCCTTCCCGTGCAGATCTCGACATCACGGATCGATACGCAGTATCGGCCTGTGTCGCGAGCCACAATCCTGACACCATCATTCACGGAGCCGCGATCACGAATAACCGCGACGTTGAAGACGATCCAACGGAAGCGGTAGACGTCAACATCATAGGAACGGCGAATATTGCGCTGGCCTGCCTGAAGCGGCGGACGCGGCTCGTCTATCTATCCACCGACTATGTATACAAGGGTGACAAAGGCAACTATTCGGAGGCTGACGAGATACACCCGTTCAACCTGTATGCCTGGACGAAGCTGGGTGGAGAGACGTCGGTCAGCACCATACCCAACCACCTCATCATCAGGACAAGCTTCGGTGCAGATAAATTCGAATACGATGCCGCGTTCACTGACAAGTGGACGTCCAAGGACTATGTCGACGTAATCGCGCCGCAGATACTCGATGCGGCTCGGAGTCCGCTGACGGGTCTGCTCAACATTGGTTCGGAACGTCGCAGCATGCATGAGTACGCACAGCTTCGTAATCCGAATGTGAAAGGCATGCGAATGAACGAATCGGCCCACAGCTCCCCGGTTGATTCCTCGCTGAACATTGCCCGCTGGTCTGAATACCTGGACGGAAGAGGCGACGCGCGCAGCCATACAGCGTGCCGAATCTGCGGTAACACAGATCTCCGGAAATACCTCGATCTCGGCATGATGCCGCTCGCAAATAATCTTGCACCGGACGCCGAGGCCGCGACCGAGATGGATCGATTTCCGCTCCAGGTATTGTTTTGCACTGAATGCTCGATGTCTCAGACATCTGTTATCGTCAACCCGCGAAAACTCTTCGCCAAATACACTTATCGGTCATCGATAAACCAGGGCTACATCAAACATTGTCGCGAAATGGCACGCGACATCGGCAGCAAACTCGATCTGAAATCATCCGACCTCGTCGTCGATATTGCCGGCAACGACGGTTCACTGCTCAACGAGTTCAAGTCTGAACTGGGCGTTAAGGTCGTCAACGTGGATCCGGCTGAAAACATTGCGGCAATTGCAGAGTCGCGCGGCATAACGACGGTCAATGAATTCTGGTCGGAGGACGTCGCACAGCAGATTCTGGACGATCACGGCCGGCCGAAATTGATTACCGCGACCAACGTGTTCGCCCACGTGGATGACGTTCGCGAATTCTTAAGCGCCGCAAAGCATTGCCTGCATGAAAAGGGCGCGCTGGTCCTGGAGTTCCCTTACCTGGTCGATTTCATCGCGAATCATGAATTCGACACGGTCTATTTCGAGCACCTGAGTTATGTCGGCATCAAGCCCGTCGCGATTCTGGCGGCGAACGAGGGCATGAAGATTTTCAACGTCGAAAAGCAGGACATACATGGCGGAACGGTCAGGGTCTTTATCGGAAATGAGGACAGCCACGATATCGATCCATCGGTCGACCAGTTCGTCAGAGCTGAGGAGAAGGGCGGATTTCATGATTTCGCCCGTTACGAAACCTGGCTGGAGGAAGTGGATGACCTGACCAATGAATTCACGTATCAAATTCAACAATTGAAAGAACACGGTGCGAGAATCGCTGCGTTCGGTGCGTCGGCCAAGGGCAACACGCTGCTCAACGCCTGCCGGCTGAATAGCGCTACTATCGACTACATTGTCGATGACACGCCGGAGAAGATCGGCAAATTCTCCCCGGGGACAGGCATCCCGATCGTCGACCGGTCGCCGCTTGAGGAAAATCCCCCGGACTTCCTGGTCATACTTGCCTGGAACTTCGCCAGGGAAATCATCGAAAGCGCCGCCGATTTCAGGCGCAGCGGCGGTAAATTTATCGTGCCGGTCCCGAAGGTCGAAATCGTCGTATGATAACCAGCAAAGAGGAAGGATGTGAGCGACAAAGCACGTAAGGGAATCATTCTGGCAGGCGGGACGGGTTCGCGTTTACATCCGTTGACGCTGTCGGTCAGCAAGCAACTGATGCCCATCTATGACAAGCCGATGATCTATTACCCGCTGTCAACGCTCATGATGGCTGGCGTCCGGGAAATTCTGATCATTACGACCCCGGAAGATCAGGCGGCATTCGAAAAACTGCTAGGCGACGGTGGCCAGTGGGGCATCTCCCTGACCTACGCTGTACAACCTTCGCCCGACGGCCTGGCACAGGCATTCTTGATCGGCGAGGACTTTCTAAGTGGTCAGCCCGCCGCATTGATACTCGGCGACAATATTTTCTATGGGCAGGGATTTGGCGATCAGCTGAAGAGCGCATTAGACAACCTGGACGGTGCAACGGTGTTTGCCTATCACGTCAACGACCCAGAGCGCTACGGCGTCATCAATTTCGACGCCGAAGGGACGGCTCTGGACATCGAGGAAAAGCCGGCGGAACCGAAATCGAGATACGCAGTTACCGGACTCTATTTTTACGACGGCCGGGTCGTGGACTTCGCGAAGAAATTGAAGCCATCGGCGAGGGGAGAACTGGAAATCACCGACCTCAATCGCATGTATCTGGAGAGGAATGAGTTGCGAGTGAAAGTCATGGGGCGCGGCACGGCCTGGCTGGATACCGGCACCCATGAGTCCTTGCTCGAAGCCGCACAGTTCGTGGAAATCATCGAACGCCGCCAGGGCCTGAAGATAAGCTGCCCTGAGGAAATCGCATTCAACAATGGCTATATCGATGCCGACCAGGTTCGGGACATCGCGAAGGCGATGGGCAAGAACGGCTATGGCGAATACTTGCTGTCGGTCCTCGAGGATAGACTACTCTGATGGAGTTCGTGCCGACCCGATTGCCCGGCGTGGTATTGATCACGCCAAAGGAGTTCGAGGACCAGCGCGGGTTTTTCATGGATACCTGGCACCGGAAATTGTTCGAGCAGGAAGGCATCGACGCCAACTTCGTGCAGGATAGCCATAGTGGCTCGGTGGCCGGCACCGTTCGCGGCCTGCACTATCAGATCAGGCAGGCACAGGGAAAACTGATTCGGGTCGTCAGGGGTGAGGCGTTCGATGTCGCCGTCGACATTCGAAAGTCTTCACCGGACTTCGGCAAATGGACCAGCGAGGTTCTGTCTGCCGCGAATCGAAAAATGATCTGGATTCCACCAGGATTCGCGCATGGTTTCTTCGTACTTAGCAAGACTGCCGAGTTCGAATACAAGTGCACTGACTATTACGCACCGGAACACGAGCGTACGTTACTGTGGGACGATCCGGACATCGGCATCGACTGGCCGCTGCCGGGTGGGGAGAAACCGGTACTGTCTGACAAAGATCAGGCAGGCCTGCCGTTGAAGGAAGCGCAGGTCTATGAGTAGCCTGCTGGTGACCGGTGGCGCCGGTTTCATCGGTGCGAACTTCGTGCAGTACTGGGCGCAGACCTATCCGGACGACAAAATAGTCGTGCTCGATGCGCTGACGTATGCCGGCAATCAGGCAAGCCTGGAGCCTGTCTCCTCTCATCCGGAGTACCGATTCGTTCACGGCGACATCAGAGATCGCGAGCTCGTTACGAATATACTCGTAGATGACAAAGTGGACACGATCGTCCATTTTGCGGCCGAGTCACATGTCGATCGCTCGATCCACGAGCCGGGCTCCTTTATACGCACCAACGTCACGGGTACCTATGATCTGCTGGAAGCTGTCCGTGATGTCTGGCTGGGCCACGAGGACGCCCCGGTCTCTCATCGCTTTCATCATGTGTCGACCGATGAGGTCTATGGATCGCTGGGCCCGGACGCTGCGCCGTTCACAGAGGACACCCCGTACGCCCCGAACTCACCTTATGCAGCGAGCAAAGCGGCGTCGGATCACATTGTTCGCTCCTACCATCACACCTACGGCCTGCAAGTCACGACCAGCAATTGCTCGAACAACTATGGACCCTATCAATTTCCCGAAAAGCTCATTCCGCTAATGATCGTCAATGCTTTGACCGGGAAGCAAATGCCGGTCTATGGCGATGGATCGAATATCCGTGACTGGCTCCATGTCGATGACCACTGCCGGGGGATCGATCGGGTCATAAAGCAAGGCAGGATTGGCGAAACGTACAACATCGGCGGCAACTGCGAGCGAAACAACATTTCGATCGTCAGGGAGATCTGCAGCCTGATCGACAGGCGGTTCGCGAGCGACGCTGACTTGTCGGCTATATATAAGGAGTGTCCGGCTGCATCGGGCGAATCGACGGAGTCCCTGGTCAGCTATGTAAAAGACAGGCCCGGACATGACTGGCGTTACGCTATCGACGCCGGCAAGATCGAAAACGAACTAAAGTTTGCGCCTCAAGCGGATTTCGAGTCCGGGCTGGAAAGCACACTGGATTGGGTACTCTCCAACGAACCATGGTGGCGCGCCGTGATGGACGGCAGTTATCGCGAGTGGATAGACACGCAGTACGACAAGTAGTCAGGAATGCTGTGTCCTGTTCGCCAATGCCCTTGGGCTCTGCCAGACACCGGTTTTGAGCGCATTCGCATAATAAGGCGCGAGCTCCGAGAACATGTAGCCGCGTAGCCGCAGCGCCCTGATTGATCTCAGAGTCACGACATTCAACAAGGCTGCCAGCGACAGTACGGGCAGATTGAGCAGGGCGATGATGAGGTGATTGAGAAATCGACGTAGCCCCTTGCTGTTCCTCTCTGCAAACACGTTTTTCGAAATGATGACTTCCAGCTTGCTGAGCGCGGTAACGCTTTCACTGTGCCGGCTCGAGCCGCCATGTGTATGAACGATCGTGACCGCTGGTGTGCAGGCTGCTCTTAGACCGAGGTCGCGCGCCCGCCGGCTGAGGTCCGTATCTTCGGCATACAACCAGTAATCCTCGGACCAGCCACCGATAGCGTCGAAGTCACTGCGACTAACCAGCAGGAAAGATCCGCCAACCCAGTCCGGATAGATAACCGTCTTGATATCCGCCCTCGGGTTCGGATATCTCTCAGGCCGTAACATGCGAAGCACCCCCTTTACGATTCTGAAGTGGTTCAGGAGATCGGGGAAAGAATCATATAGCTTCTGTGTCCGCCCCTTTGAATCGACCTGCCTCGGCGTAAGCAGCGCGACATCGCCAAGCCGTCTTTTTTCGTCCATGAGAGCCACGATATCGCCGCGGTCGACGATGACGTCCGGATTCATGAATATCAGCTGCTCGCCTTGCGCTTGCGCGGCGCCGAGATTTGCGCCGAATGCGAAGCCGCTGTTGACGGTATTGGCGATGAACGTAATTTTGTCAAATCTCGACTTGAATTCATTGAACAAATCGGTATCTGATTCGTTATCAACGACTATAATCTCCCACTCGCCGAACGGGAATTCGGGCAGAAGCGCATCGAAGGCCGTTTGCAGGTGTCCCCAGGAACGATAGTTAACGATGATGATCGAGAGATCCACGCGCAGCAGTCTAACTTAAGTCGCAACCGAGATACCGCTTGATCAAAATTACTCTTGTTACCTCGCTGGCCTTGTCCTTCGTCGTGGTCCCTGTGCCCGCTGCAGCCCAGTACAGTGATCCAGCCACGATTGAGGAGATCCAGGTGACGGCGACGCGCCGGCACACCGAGATCAGCAATGTTTCTGCAGCATTGTCGATCATCACTTCCGATGAGATTCGTGGCGTCAAGGTGACCACGGATGCTCTTGCCGCCCAGACCGGCGTCTTTCTGCAGCAGACTACACCCGGCCAGGGCGCTGCGATCATTCGCGGCCTCAAAGGATCCGAGATTCTGCATCTGGTCGACGGCCTGAGGCTGAACAACGCGATCTTTCGCAACTCGCCAACGCAATACCTCGCACTGGTTTCCCCCGGCACGATCGATCGCATGGAAGTTCTGCGCGGTGCTCCGGCCTCACTGTACGGTAGTGATGCAGTCGGCGGCGTCGTTCATGTGCTTTCGCGCCTGCCGAAGTTCGACGGATCGGAAACCGACTACCGTCGCACTGTTTTCGCGCAATTCGATACAGCAGAAATCGGCAGGACGATGCACGCCTCTTTTGACGCCGGCAACCGTCAACTCGCGGGACTGATTAGCGTCGACTACCTGGAGACCGGCGATCGCCGAACAGGCAGCGGCGAGCGCATTGGTCCGACCGGATACGAATCGAAAGGCGCACGCATTGCCGTCTCGTCAACGCCCGACGAGACTCGTTCATGGTTGTTCGATTTTCAATACTCCAAACAACCGGCCACACCGAGAATCGATGAACTGGTGCCCGGCTTCGGCCAGACGGAACCGTCGTCATCCGAGTTCTGGTTCGCACCGAACGAACGCCTGTTTGCTCATGTCCGTCATTCTCGCGCCAATAGCCTGTGGTCGGCCGATTGGAACCTGGATATTGGTTGGCAACGCATCGTCGATGATCGTGTCACCCGCAATTTTGGCTCGACACTTCGCAATCGCGAAGCGAACCAGAGTGATCTTCTCGGTTTGACTTTCAATGCCAGCAAAGAAACAGGGCAGGGCTCCTGGATCATCGGCGGGGAGTACTATCACGATGCCGTAGCGAGCAACCGGATCGAGGAAGAGATAAACACCGGCCAGACAAGCACAACGCCGTCACGTTTCCCGGATAATTCAAAGGTCGGGCAAGCTGCAATCTATGCAAATCTGCAACAGCGTCTGGGCGAGAGGCACAGCCTGTCGGGCGGTATCAGGCTGAGCGTTGTCGACATCGACCTCCCGGAGACTGCGGTATCGGCAGCCGTGTCATTAAGTCTCGACGACCTGAGTGCCGACATAGGCTGGATCTTCGGCCTCACCGACCAGGCGCAGCTGGTTGCCAACATCGCTCACGGCTTTCGCGCCCCGAACGTATTCGACATGGGGACACTGGGCGAACGTCCCGGAAACCGCTTTAACATTCCCAACCCGAACCTCGATTCCGAACACGTCACCCAGATCGACGCCGGGATCAGAGGAAACACTGACAGGTCCAAAACCGAGCTGGTCGCCTATTGGCTTCATTACAAGGATCGCATCACCTCGGTTCTGACCGGGGCTCAAACGCCGGATGGCCGGGACATCGTTCAGAGTCAAAACCTGGCTGAGGCTGATATCTGGGGAATCGAAGCCGCCGCAGTATTCAGGGTTAAGGACAACCTGGTGTTCGACGCCATCGTCAATTTCGCACATGGTGAGGAAAAGGAAGGCGGCAGCCCAAATGCTCCGGCGGATCGGATTCCCCCGCTCAATGGTCGCGTCGGCTTGCGGTACGAGCCGAACGAGTCATTCACGATTGAACCATTTGTCGTCTTTGCGGATTCGCAGCGGAGACTGAGCCCGCGCGATATTCGAGATGTCCGCATCGATCCGAACGGAACCTCAGGCTGGCTGACTGTCAATGTTCGTGCATCCTGGCGAGTGGACGAGCGCTGGAGGATTAGCGCCGGTCTCGAGAACCTGTTGGACGAACAGTACCGTCACCACGGATCCGGCATCGATGCCGTTGGTAGAAATCTGGCAGTGAGTTTCGCCGCGAGTTGGTAATCAGTAGGCCCTGAGTTCGACTCGTGATGCCGGCACCATGTAACGACCCAAAGCGAACATTCCACCCGAAACATGTGAACTGACTCCAGTTTACGTATATCTCCGAATTGACGTGATTCTCGTCTTCCCGCATTAATCGAGGCTACATCCGTAAAAGGCAAACCTGACCAAAGACGGGGACGCAAAGCCACGGGTCCTCGCTTCCTCGGAGATACCTTGGACGATCTCCCGAAGGGCCCAAGATCGCCGGGCTGCCGCAATTGGATCCACAGGAGAGAAACATGACGTTCGCTATCCTAGAAAAGAGTGCTGCAACGGTGTTGAGAATTCTTATTTTGACCGCTGCGATTTCGATTGCCGGTTGCGCAAGCTATTCCCATACCAACGTGCAACCGAGTGATGCGTTAAACATCTTGCGTGTCGGCGATGAGGTGGAGATCACACGCAAAGACGAGTCCACTGCATACCTCAAGATTGAGGAGCTTAGCGACACTGAAGTATCTGGGTCGCTCTTGACGAATGTGTTTGGCAAGAATGTATCTATTCCATTCAGCGATATCGCCTCAATCACCCGCTACACGAAAGACGGTTACGATTCAGACACTGCGATCGAAGTTATTGGATCGATCGTGGGTTTAGCGCTTTTTGCGTCAATTCTTTAGCGACATCTACTTACCCTCTATATCTGCCCGGATTAGGAGGATTGGGCCAAATGACATTTTTAACAGATCAGGAACCTGATCAAAACTGACGATTGTCGTTCTTGTTCCAATCTGGAGCAGAGCTACTAGTTACCGGAAAAACTGCGACAATCGAAGTCTCTCGCTAGTGACCCCTTATGGCCGCTAGCGGACATTATTTTCAGCGCTTTCTGGGGTGCCCGAACGCCCGCTTCGCCCCGAAAGCGGACATTCCGGGCTCGTAAGGGATTGAGACCACAACCACCGGCTACTGAATTGGGAATAATTGTGGGGTCCGGCTGTGCAATCAGTCGTTTCTGTAAATCTCGCCCGCCTTCATCACGAAACTCACGCGTTCCATTGCCGTAATGTCGTCCAGCGGATTGCCCGGTACGGCAACGATATCCGCCTGTTTTCCTAAT
>Ga0255051_10000364_pt1 | contig 16662 bp, 17 predicted proteins | sample JV7_2_9_MG_FD_181719 | JGI IMG/M metagenome (GOLD analysis project Ga0255051, IMG submission 181719) | Seawater microbial communities from Jervis Inlet, British Columbia, Canada - JV7_2_9 | ecosystem: Environmental > Aquatic > Marine > Inlet | place: Canada: British Columbia | collected 2016-10-06
CCATTCGGTGTGTCGCTCCCCGTGACACGCCTGGCAGTATGCCGGGCCTCTGAATTGCGGCGGATAAGCCGCTTCCTCGATTACCGCGTCGCCCCGATAATCGCCGAACTGGTAATAGGAAGGGTCGAGGACGTAATTCCTTGCGGCTACCGCCAGGACCAGAAAAGCGGCGAGTAGTACAAGCAGTCGAACAATATGTGCGGGCATTCCGACAACACCCCGTTGCTAGTGATTGCCGGCGCAATGCGCGAAGTACTCGATTTGGACGTACCTGGACTTCTGAGACGCCACGACTCTTCCCGCTGATCACCCGACCGTTGGCAAGATCATATCGACCGTCATAGCGCCGTGGCATAGTGGATAACCACACCCTGTTTATGTCTTTGCCGAGATACTCCGGAAATCGCGACCTCGCCTGAGTATCGTCGCCACCCAACTGGTTTGCGTTACATCCCGGCGATTGTCCGGCCAAAGTCATCGACCTTATTCCAATCGGTAAACTCGACCACAGCCTGGGGATCGGTCGGCCCTTTGGTTATCCACATAATAAATCTGATGATCTGGCGATCCCAGAATGTGTATATCGGGTAGTTAATCTTTCCGGCAAATACTGCTGACGTTTTTGGATTCCACCTTAGCCGCCTGAGAAACTTGATCAGATACGGGTTCGTCGCCGGCGAGTTCTTTTCCGGCTTGCGGGCAACGACATTCACCGAGAAAAACGCATTCTGCTTGCTGTCGAGGACAAGCCGGTTCTTCCTGATGAATTCGTACACCTGCGGGCGATGCTTGCCGTAACGAATACTCGCGCCGATCACGATCGTGTCGAAGGGTTCGAGCTCGATACCGGGCTCATCATTGATGAACGATACAGTGACCTTGTGAGCCTGCTCTTCGATTACCTGCTTTAGTCGCTCACAGATCCTCTTCGTATGCCCGTCCGTCGTGGAATAAACGATCAGTATGTTTGCCATTCTCGAGGCTAATACTTCCTTTTCGTATTCGTCAGCTCAGTTTATCGCCGCCGGCGATGGCTGCCCACATACCCACTCGTCTCGCTGAAATCAGGGCCGCGGAGTCATTGTTTTGTCTTGCCTGGCGCACTGGCCGATTGCCGGTGGCGAATGCTACCAACCGCAGAGGCTTGCGAGTGGCAAATTCATAGATTCGTCCTTGGGTTTTATTCTTCCTGAATTCACAACCAGGACAACCTGGGAATAACTGCAAGCGCACAACCACTCCGCAGTCACCACGCCTCTATAAGTTTAATTTAGCAGCATTTTACGAACACTACGTACAAGCACGACCAAGAACTAGTACTAGTACTAATTTCAGATGGGCGGTTTTGCCACTAGATTATTGTCGGTAGAAAAGGAAGTAACAACAGTATGAGGTTTTGGCCGGAATTTTCCCGCGGTCGGCTCTTCCGACATTCGCACGCGTACATCCGGCGGACATCAATTGAGGCACCAATTCGAACCTGCCGCGACTGGCATCTCGAGGATAATCATCATGTTTAGCAAACACGGACTGTGGAGCCGTTTATCGGTTCTTCTGCTTATTAGTATCTTTTTCACCGCCTGTGACGGTAGTGACGGCGCTGCAGGACCAGCGGGCCCAGCGGGCTCCGCGGGACCGCCCGGACCGGAAGGTCCTCCGGGAACGGGGCTCGACCCCCTTGAGGCGGCCAAAATTGAATCCTGCGCTACCTGTCACGGCGGAGTCGGTGACGAACACCAGGCAATTTATGACGGGTACGTGGATGCGAGCGCTCTCGACATGACGTTTAGCACCGTCACAAGCGTCCCTGACGGCGCCGGCGGCTTTGATGTGACCCTCGCATTCAGTATTACGAAGAATGGCTTACCGTTCGTCGATGCGGCCGGGTTGCCCTCACTGGACCAGAAGCGGTTCTATGCGGTCCAGTACGACAGCGCGACGGGGCAATACCTGAACGGGAACACAAGGCTGCGGGAGACTAACGTCGTCCCAGGGGCGGTAGCAGGCGATTACGTATTGACTCAGACTGGCGTACCCTTTGCGCCCGAGACACCCCTTGCGCCCTTCGATGGGTCTCAGGTCTATGGGTACATCGCCCAGGGTCCGTTGCTTAGACATGCGGGTGATACCGGAGCTGAACTTCCGGCGGGATCTCACGTTCACCTGTACGAAGACGTGGCTAACACCGCACTAGCTTTCGGTACCGCCGCCGTCACTGATCCGAATGCCTATGTATCTGCCGCCAATGTGACAGGTTGTGCGACGTGCCACGGCACGCCCTACATGAAGCATGGCTACCGGGACCCCTTAGTCGCCGCTTTGCCCGATTTTGCCTCATGCAAGTCCTGCCACTATGACGATCGCAACGGTGGTCATGAAGACTGGCAGTACATGGTCGATGATCCGTTGAACTGGGCGACCGACGGACTACCGGCAGCGGAAGTGGAAACCAAGTACGCGTACAAAGCCAAACTCATGAACGACGTGCACATGGCGCACGCCATGGAATTCCCGTACCCGCAGTCGATGGCAAACTGCGCCACGTGCCATGAATGTAAGGTTGACCAGGTCCTGGCCAATACCAATTTCACGCCGGAGACCTGTTTGAGCTGTCACCCCGTACAGGGAGTCGATGCGTGGCCGGAGATGGGTGTCGAAGGCCAACCGGGGTTCCAGGCGGAAGGGGCATACTACCAGTCGCACAGGGCGCCGGCACTTGAGTATCTGTGGACAAGGGGTGCTGATCTCTCGTTCCATGACCCCGTGGCTAATCCGAATTGCCAAGCATGCCATGGTGCCGGCGTTTCTCGTCCGTTCAACGAGATCCACAGCGGCTACGACCCACGGATCTCCAACGACGCCGGAGCGCGGTATGCCGATCTCTTTACCGCCTCGATCGATGACGTATCGGTGGCTGGCGACGTGCTGACAATCTCGTACAGTGCGGACGAATCGGCCATTTCCAATGCGGTCGCCGGAAGCTTGGAAGTCCATGTGTACGTCTCGTTCTACGGTTGGGGCAGCAAACAGTTCGTTGTTCCTTCCCACCAGAGGGATGACTCCGTGGGCTGCTCCGGCGGGACTCGAGGATGCAGGTTCGAGTACGCACCTGGTGACACTAATCCTCTGTTTCCGAGCTTCCAGGAAGTCGCACCCGGCAGCTACGTGCTAACCGCGGATATGGCAGCCTTCCAGGCGGTCGTGACCGATGATATTCCGACCATGATCGCGAACGGCGACGTCAAAACGGCGGAAATTACGCTGGCACCAAGGCTGGACGTTGATGTCGACGTCGCTGTTGGCCTCAATGCGGTAACCCAGACCTTTGACCTCGGCGCCGCTGCGTTTGTCGCCGACTACTTCAAGGGTGACAACGCTGTCGTAGATACCAATAAGTGCAACGTCTGCCACGATCAGCTGGCCGTGACCTTCCACAGTGGCCGAGGCAGGGGTGGCGATATCGTGGCCTGCAAGAACTGCCACGCCCCGGTCTTCCCTGGAAGCCACCTGGAAATGGCGTCGCGCTCGATCGAGAACTACGTCCACGGGATCCACTCGTTCCAGGACTTCGATCCGGGTGACACCTTTGAAACGTTCGATCCGGTTCTCGCGAAGCGGTACGACCTGCACATCAATCATACGTTCCCGAACTTCACGATCAGGAACTGTGAGGCCTGCCATAAACCGGGTACCTACAACGTGCCGGATCAGTCGCAGTCGTTACCTGGCGTGTTATCGAAGTCGGATAACCCGGCGACCTGGTATGACATCGTGGGCGGCCTCGCCGTCGAAAATACTGCGGGCAGGAACATCAGCGGTTCCGTGCCGGAGTTTGTGACCGGTCCTGCATCCAGGGCTTGCGGTGGTTGTCACAGGGCTGACCTGATCAATCCGGATCGGGCAGGCGACCTCTCTGCCTTCAACGCACATACCGAGGCGGGCGGTACCTTTGTCGAGAACGACGCGGAGGACACTGTCCTCTACGGCATCATCGACAAGATCATGACCCTGTTCGAGTAAACGAGGAGTACGAGGTGGGCCTTCGGGCCCACCTCACCTTGCAGGCTGCGCAAGACTACCGACCTGATGACGACAGCAGCCTTCCTGTAAGAGACAAGCTATAACTGTAGACAATGCTCGAGTCGAGTACTCGAAGAGTACTGCCTGAGAGACCGAAAACCGGCAGCTTAGGTTGCCGGCTCGTGATTATGCCAGCCAAAGGTGGCCAAACTCGGCAAGATTTCGTATCTTGTGGACAAACAACAATTGCGCTCAGGAGATCCAAGCTAGCGAAAGGGCCGAGGCGTCCTCTCGTCCAGCCATGGTGCCTGTCAACCTGAAGCCCGAAAAACGCGCCGAAACCGCATACGTATATTCACGAATGTCTTCACGGTGACCGGCTATATCGGTTGCCGTGCAATGCCCAGTACTATCAAAGAGAAAGAAGAACTAGATTGACCAGGCACGGCGGCAATATGAATGTGCCGCCAATGACAAGAAAAGGGTGATGCATCATGGCAAGCTACAGGAACTGCTCAGGGCGCGTCGTAGCTCTCATGCTGTTGGGATTTCTAATCGCCGGCTGCGAGGGCGGTGACGGCGCCGCGGGAACGCCGGGCGCTGCAGGACCGCCCGGACCACCCGGACCGCCGGGTCCGTCTACCGGCAGCGGCATTCCCGTTTCGTCTGCTGAGAAGATCAATGTAGCGATTACGAGTGTCGCTGTACCGGCCGGTGGCGGAGCCCCCACCGTGACGCTTGCTTTGACGAACGATCTTAACCAGGGCCTGACCGGCTTGCCTGCTGCCAATATTCGCTTCGTCATCGCACAGCTGACGCCGGGCAGTAATGGTGGCTCCAGCGAGTGGCAATCCTATGTTACCCGTGACGATGGCGGTGTTACGGACGCGCAGGCAACCACGGAGACCGCAACCGCCGGTACCTATGTGGATAACAATGACGGGACGTATACGTACACGTTCGCGAATGCGCTGACTGCATATCCAGCCGGTCCGGTCTTCGACGAGTCCAAGACGCATCGCGTCGGCATCGAGATACGTACGAATTCAGGCGGCTTCCTGCCGGAGAATATCCCGGCCGATAACGCGCCTTTCGATTTCCTGCCGACAGGCGGCGCGCCGATTTTCACGCGCCTTATCGTCGACAGCGATACCTGCAACGCGTGTCACGACAATCTCGTGATGCACGGCGAGGCCCGCTTCGACGTCGAGTATTGTGTGCAATGTCATAACCCTTCATCCATCGACGGTGACACGGGAAATACAGTCGATATGAAGCGACTGATACACAACATCCATTCTGCCCGTGCCGACTATCAGATCATCGGCTTCGGCGGCCGCTTGCATGACTGGTCCGACCTGGTCTGGCCGCAGGACGTCAGGAACTGTGAGACCTGCCACGAGGAGGACGATCCCGACACGCCCCAGGCGAGCAACTGGCGACTGGTGCCGAATCGCGCCGCCTGTGGGACTTGCCACTATGATGATGGCGTGGCGGGCAGCGGTCACGATTTCGCGATTGAAGATGGCGTGCATCCACTGGACCTGGCCTTCACCGATGATACGCAGTGTGTTATCTGCCACGGTCCGGATGGCGTCGTCACAAATCCGGAAGGCCGGTTGGTGCAGGTACCGATCGCGCACGAGATTCTCGAAAAAACCGCGGGCGAGGCGTTTTCACTCAACATCCTGAGTGCGACTGGTACGGGACAGGGTGAGTTTCCGGTAATCACGTTCTCGGTCACCGATCCGACCAATGGAGATACTGCGTACAACATTCACACCGATCCGCCATTTACCGTCTGCGCCGGCGGCGCCAGCCGGCTCGCGGTCAATGTAGCCTGGAGTACGACCGATTTCGCAAACATTGGCAGCGGCAGATTACCCGGAGTTCCGTTGTCAATGAATCCGCTGGCGGCGTGTGGAGGAGCATCCGTAGACAATGGAGATGGCACGTTTACGGTGACATCGCCGACGGCAATACCCGCGACAGCGGTCGGTAGCGCTTCGATCGCCATCGAAGGTCATCCGGCCGTAGATGTCGATAACGACGGTTCGTTCGAGCGGATCGCTGTCACCAATGCCGTGTTCTACTCACCGATCACGGACGCAAACGCCGCGCCGAGACGCGCAGTGGTTGACATTCAAAAGTGCGACGAATGCCACAACCAACTCTCGTTGCACGGTAATAATCGCACGGACAAACCCGAAGTCTGCGCTACCTGCCACAACCCAATGATGACGGATGTCAACCAGCGCGGCGCCGACCCGTGTCTGTCCGACTTGGGCGCCGATGACACAACGATCGATTTCAAGCACATGATCCACGGTATCCATGCGTCGGGTGAGATCGGCAAGCCGTACGATGTCTGCGGTTTCCGCAGCAGCGTACATTCGTTCGACTTTGTCTATCCGGGACGTTTGAATAACTGCGAAGGCTGTCACCTTGCGGATACATATTTCCCGGTCGACGCCTCGCAGGTCTTCGGCACGACATTCGACGTCAACGATCCGGCGATATTGACAGATGATCGCGTCGTATCACCAAATGCGTCTGCCTGCTCGGCATGTCATATCGAGACCCTGGACATCGAGCACATGCGGCAAAACGGCGGTGACTTCGACGCAACGAAGGCTGCCGACGGGACGATGAGTTCGGCCGGAGTCGAAACCTGTAACGTCTGTCACGGTCCGGGCAGAACTGCCGACGTGAAAGTAATGCACGGAGTCGAGACATTCGAGTTCAACTGAGTAGTCGTTGACTGACAGGAAAACGTATTCGAATGGACCTTAAAACAATAAGTCGATATTCCGTGCAACTGTGCGCATGTCTACTCCTGTCTCCGGGTGCCTTGAGCCAGTCGTCCGACGGCGCCGATATCCCCTACAGCACGACCGGTGCCGATATGTGCCTGGCCTGTCATCAGAGCAATCAGGTCGTCCTTGCCATATTCAAGACAAAGCACGCAGTACCGTCGGATCCACGCAGCCCCTTCGGTGACGGGCAACTGCAATGTGAAGCCTGCCACGGTCCGGGTGGCCTGCATATCGCTCAGGGCGGCAACGAGGTGCTGATCACTGGTTTTGGCGCCGACTCGGTTGCACCCGTCAAGGCGCAGAACATTATGTGCCTCGAATGTCATACAGCCGATATTGGCTTCGCATGGCACGGCGGCCCGCATGACGATAACGAAGTCAGCTGTGCCGGCTGTCATCAAATCCACACGGGCAATGACGCGGTGCTGAACACATCGACACAGGCAGAGAAATGCTACGACTGTCATGCATTCCGCAAAAGCGACTCACTGAAAGCGTATTCGCATCCGTTGCGTGAGGGCAAAATGGCGTGCACCGATTGTCACAGCCCGCACGGCGCTACGACGGAATTGCAGCTCGTGCGGCAGAGCCTGAACGATACCTGCTTCCAGTGCCACGCGGAAAAGCGTGGCCCGTTCCTGTGGGAACACGCACCGGTGGCTGAAGACTGCTCAAACTGCCACAACCCACACGGATCGAACCACCCCGGAATGCTTGCGAAGCGTGCCCCGCTGCTTTGCCAGAGTTGTCACTCGCAGAGTGGACATCCGAGCATCGCCTACGATGCAGACGGCGTGGCAACCGGCATGCCGTCACAATACCTGCTTGGTCAGAGCTGCCTGAATTGTCATTCTCAGGTGCATGGTTCGAATCACCCGTCAGGGTCCAGGTTGATGCGCTGAGAGGTCGAGGAAATGTTCGAGGCCCGATTGACCCGATATAGATCAATTGCGATGTTGGCGATTGCCTCGTCAGCGCTGATCGCACCGGTTGCGGAGACGGCACCGCCCGACACGTCTAACTGGAAGTGCAATCTCTGCCCGTTCGAAACGGGCAGCCAGGGGAACATCACGGCCGGCGGCACCTATGTCAGCGACGATGCTGCGAAGTTCGGCGACGCAAGCGGCTACGACGAGAAAGGTGGTTACGCCAACGTCGACGGCGAGGGCAAATATGCCAGTGAAGGCTTTCGGCTGAACTGGTATGCAGAGGACCTGGGACTGGATTCGCGGGTCTTCGAGATCGACGGCGGGCGCCAGGGGAAATACGGTTTTTATGTCGGTTACCGTGAGCTACCAAAGCGCGTATTCGACACGACCAGCAGTGTATTCGGGCCTTCCGGGAACGATTCCCTGGTGCTGCCGGGTTCGTGGGTGCCCGCCCCACTGACTTCGGGGATGACAGCGCTCGACTCATCGCTGAACAGTCAGAATATTGAAAGTGATCGTCAGACAATCGAGTTCGGCGCGAAGTACCTGCCCTCCAGCCGATTCGACCTGTTTGCCGACTTCAGGCGGCAGCAGAATGACGGTGTCGACATCTTCGGTGGGTCGACCTTCACGCAGGCTAGCCAGCTACTCAAACCGCTCGATTATCAGACCGATGAAGTCGATGCCGGCGTTCGCTATCGAACGGAGCGCGGTCATCTGACACTTGCTTACTACGGCTCATTCTTCGAGAACGATGCTACCAGTCTGATCTGGGACAATCCTTTTTCATTTGATCCGTCCACTTCTCTGCCGGGCGAGGACCAGGGCAGGCACGCGCCGGAACCGGACAACGATTTCCAGCAGGTGACACTCTCCGGCAGCTATCGTGCGGCGACGCTGAATTCTGTCATTGCCTTCTCTGCCGCGATGGGTCGAGGGGAACAGGACGACTTGCTGCTGCCCTACACGATCAATCCCAATATCGCCGCCGCTGCCCTGCCGCGGTCAATGCTGGATGCGGAAGTCGACACAATGAACCTCGCATTCACCGTCGTGTCGAGACCTTTTCTGAAGGCGCGCGTCAAGCTTGCTTTTCGACATGATGAGCGAGACAACAAGACGTCTCAATTGCAATGGTCCCGCGTTATAACCGATACCTTTCCGACCATCGATAACGAACTCAATATTCCATACAGCTTCGAGCGCTCACGACTGAACCTGAGCGCCGACTACAGACTTTTTGATACTGTCAAGCTCTCGGCCGGCTACGACCGGATGGAGTTCGACAGGAACTTCCAGGAGGTCGCCGAGCAGACCGAGGACGCCGGCTGGGGAAAAATACGTTGGCGTCCCACCTCGTACCTGGACATCACAGCGAGAGGCGGCGCATCGGAGCGAGACATCGATCGCTACGACGAAGTGTTTGCAGCAGGCCTCGGCCAGAATCCATTATTGCGAAAATACAACCTCGCTTATCGCTATCGTGAGTTCGGCGAACTGACATTTTCTACTTCGCACCCGGCGCAACCCGTGTCGTTCACGTTCGACGTGCTATACGCCAACGACGAATACAGGCGTTCGCAGCTCGGACTGACCGACAGCGAAGAACTCCGCTTCGCCGCCGATCTGAGCTGGTCCATATCGGAGCGCGCATCGGTCTATCTCACAGGTGGAATCGAGGAGATCGATGGGGAGCAACTGGGAAGCGAACTTTTTTCGACGCCAGACTGGCAGGCAAGTCATACCGACAAGTTCCACAATTTCGGCGGCGGCTTTCGCGTTGCCGGGATTGGCGACAAAGTGGACCTGCAGCTCGATTACACGCGAGCCGATGGCAATACGGAAATCAACGTCGCGAGCGGTCCGGGCGGACAAAGCCAGTTTCCCGATCTTGAATCTACGCTCGATTCACTTCGTATGAAGATTCTGTATCGCTGGTCCGACAAACTCGAGGCGATTCTGCAGCTGCGATACGAGAGTTTCTCGGCAGAAGACTGGGCACTCCAGGGCGTCGCCGCGGACACGATACCGACGATCCTGACACTGGGCGCTCAACCTTACGACTACGAAGTCTGGGTGGTTGGAATCGGTTTCCGCTATCTGATCGGGAGCTCGACCGCCAGGTGAATCGAACAATCAGTTGAAGCCGTTCAGGCAACTACTGTTTCTCACTCCGCACTTGATAGCGACGCGTAATACGCTGCCAGGTTTGCAATATCCTCGTCACTGAGCGGCTGCACGAACATCGCCATCATGGGGTCTTCTTTTTCCCCGGTCTTGTAGGCCTGCATGCTGCTCTTGAAAAGTTCAACTTCCCAACCGGCGATGGGTGGATTAGGGTCAACTCCCTCCCCGCTCGGTCCATGACAGCCGGCGCAGGTTGCGGCCAGCGCCTCACCTGCCGCGACGTCACCCTCTGCCATAACCTGGCCAGTGGCTAATAAAGTACCAATAATTATCAGTTGCCAGATGGAATAACTTCTCATTCGATTTCTCCTGCTAGCTGGATATGCCGAGTACAAATTGCGGCCTATTTCAGTACATATATACCGCCCGGCTCAACCGCAACAAATAGGTATTTACCGCTGCAAAATCAGTAGTCTACCGTAGATTCTGACCCCTAAATTTCGACCGGGGCAGAGCGCTTGGACGCGCGTCGCACCGTCGTTCGAGCTAGTTATTTTTCGCGCCCTGATCGATCCAGGCCTGAATGATCCCAACATCGTCGGCCGACAATGGTGATCCGCGCCCTTCGGCCCAGGCCTGACGATGATGCGGTGGCATCTGAATTTCCGGCGCGGTCTTCTGCGCGATGACAAGATAGAGCGTACTCGACATACTGCTGCCCGGTATGACAACTTGCCCGAGGTCAGTGCCTTTCATCACGCCGTCGTAGTCCTTTACGCTAAACCCGCTCGCCACGACTCCTTCACCGCTATGATCGTGACATTCGATGCAATTTTTTTCGAATATCGGCTGAACATCTTTCGAAAAACTGACCTCGGACTCAGCACAGCCCAGTAATTGCATGGTCAGCGCAAGAATGCCTATTTTGAGCGGTAGTTCTGTACACATCTCTCATCTTCCTCCTGTCAGCTTGCCTGATAACTGATCAGCTTTGTTTGTTTTTGTCTCGCCACTTTTGTCATGGGGTTACCTCCGATCGCATATTCGCGAACCACACCTCACAAGTCCAGACAAAACACCGTTCATAAAGCAGGCAGCCAGTATACCGCTGCCAGCAAAGATTACGGTTGAAAATAGCTCACAAATTTTTCTGAGATACCAGGAGATTATGTCTGTCGGAATTGCGATAAATTGCGGTGCCAAAACTGTGCGCTTGAACCACATGCTTCTCAGACTCGCTCGACAAACCACCATATCGCCCAAACAAGAGCGGACAAAGTTATCTAGCCGCCTGTCAGTGCTGTCTTCTCCTCTCCTTATAACGCACGTAATCGGCAAAGAGACTTAGTCCGAGGCCGACTACAACGAAAGGCAGCACATAGATAATGACAGGTGACGCATAGAGAATTAACGGTGCTGCAAGAAGAAGCACGATAATAAACAGTGTTACATGCATTTTGACCTCCCCGCGGCAGACATCTGTCGCTTTTCCTTATGGGGCAGTCTCAATATCCGCCTTTTTGAACCCTTGGCCAATACGTAGAATTCCCGATTTCACGGGTAGGACTGCGTATTGAACCGATCGCTAGCCAGGCCTGGCTTTACTCTCCCAGGCATCAATTTTGGTGATGAAAGACGCCGGACAATGATGCTCCTGGGCCGTCCGGCCAAACAGTCGACCGAGTAATTCCGGGATTGATCGCATCTCACAACCCGGTGTCGCAATGATTGCTGAAAGCATGAATGAAACGCCCAGATGCGAATAGAAATAGACAAGCCAGGACCAGAATGCCAAGCCGACTACTGGATGATCCGCTGTTCCGAACACCAGCCAGGATACCGCTGCAAGTGACAACACCAAGGCGATGGAAATGTAACTCGGCCATCGACCGAAGTTTTTGCCGAAACCGATATTGACGACGTAATTGATGATCAGTATTGCAGCGACGACCATGATCGTCAGACTAGGGAGCACGGATACAGGTTTAGAAATAATGATTACACGATAAAGAATGAGTTGGTACAAAGCGTATGCGCACAGGAGACCAAGCGCTAATCGTGTGAGCCGGCCAATCGGGCCGGGCCGCTCCAGGGACCCTTGCTTCACCAGTTGTAAGGGATCGGATTGTTTCATGTCGTGTCTCCACCTGATTGGCCAGCTGCGTTGTCGGATTCCGACGCCGCCATTCCTACTTTGATCAACGAAAAATGGTCCCTGGCCAGTAAACGACCATTCTCGAAATAGTCAATTTGATGCGGCAATCTGAATCCATCGGCCTCTTTGTAGTCGGAATACTCGATTCGGATCTTCTCGTTACCTTCGGAATCGATCAGCGCGCTTCGAAATGCATCACCGGTGTGGCTGTCGACATGAATGTGCCAGGTGCGCCCGTTTACAAGTTCCGCCTCCATCAGCCAGGGCAAGCGTTCACCGTCCTTTTTCATTCCCAATCGCCATACCTGGTGGCCTTTATCCTTCCAATCGGTCATCCAGCCATCAAATTCGTACGACGACAGAATTTCGTCTTGAACCGTGACCGGCAAGTCCAGTTGAGGACCTTCTCTGCTTACCCCGGCGCCATCCCAGCTAATGAGTGACTCAACATCACCATTGCTGACGGCCCTCTCATACTGATACGGCCGCTCCGTATTCACTTCGAGTCGATACGAGTGATCGCCCACTTCGGTTGTGCCTTCGTATCGGATGGATTCGATGCGCTTCAGTGTGTCGTAACCACCGCGACTGGCGTGATTTTGGCGAATCATGAAGCCGCGCCCCTGGGCCACAGCAATAAGCTGCGGGTCCTGGCGCTGTGATTCTGCAACTTTTACCTCTTCGGTCGAGGGCGGCAGTATCGCCAGTTGCTTATTTACCTCGGCAGCAAAACGTTCAGCATCCAGTTTCTTGTCCGAAGGCAGACTTGGCAGCTGATGTTCCCAATAATCAGGATGAGGCGGTATCTGTCCGTCTTCCCAGCGCACTCCCGGCTTGTAGATGAACCATACGTCCCAGGCATACATCGGAATGTCCAGTGTCTTCGTGTATTCCATACCTGTACTCCCACTCGGGTCCCAGTAGTGCGTAACGCGCGGGCCCGAGAGTAGTGGGAGGGAGCCGACTACATGTTTTTCCTCAGCACCCAGTGCGGGAACGTGTATGACCAGCGTATGCGCACGGGGGTCGTTCTGAATGAACTTCACGATCGATTCGTTCAGATCGTCCATTCCGCGCAGGCAAATGCCACATGAAGGGCCAACGATGAATACGAGGCGAACTTTGTCGTCCATGGCATTGAAATCGGCCTTTATCCGAGAGAGGCCTTTGTCGACGATGTAGAAATCTGGTCTGTCGGTCTGGAATGCCTGTTCGTTCGACCTCTCGGCAGTGCACGCAGTTAAAGCGAAAATTATTGTGCAAGTTGTGATTGCTCTCAGGTTCATTGACGTAGTGCCTCGGGAGTTGGGTCGACCAGCAACCATTGCAGTTGGTCTGCGAAAAATGCGAGTACGACGAGAATAGCCGCGAACCACAAACCGCTCTGCAGCCATGCCGACGGTCTTGCCGCGCAAAGTCCGCCGTCACAAAGTTTCTTACGTGGCGGGCCGTAGACGCGCCAAAACGCCCACACCAACATGACGACGGCCACTCCGAGTATGTACGGGCGAAGCGGTTGCCATCGCGCCATCGCTACGGCGCCGGACACACCGAGCAAGGCGACTGCCCATGGACCAATGCAGCACAAGCCGACAAAGGATGCGATTGCGCTGATTCCGATCGCGCTACCGCTCGTTGCTGCCAGTTTTCTGTCCTCTCTCATCGTCTGATAACCCTAGCTACAATCGTTACCAAGTTGAATCGGCGGGCAATTCACGGTGCCGTAGGAGCAGTAAACGCAGCAATCTCCGGATTTCGGCCTCAGTACGGCCGCGCAGCCTTTGCAATCGTAGTAGTACTGACAGGCGTCCGTTGGCATCCGCTCCGTTTCCGTATGCCCACACAGAGGGCAGGTAATGTCGGAATTCTCGATCACGATTGATACTGACTCCTGGTCCACGCCATTGATTCATACGCTCATCATCGCGTATGCTAAGGCCTGTAGTTACTACAGGGTCAAGTGATTATGAGAATCGGGGAGCTAAGCGCAAATTGCGGGTGTCCCGCAGAGACTATTCGTTACTTCGAGAAGATCGGTTTGCTGCCGGAGCCGATTCGCAGCGCGAACGGGTACCGGCATTACGATGAATCGCATCAGAAATGGCTGCATTTCATACTTCGAAGCCGAGCCCTCGGTTTTACTCAGAACGAAGTACGGCGCCTCTCGAGTATCGCGCATCAGTTGCAGCCGGCCTGTGCGGACGTTCACGACTTACTGGTCGATCACATCGTCGACGTTCAAGAAAAGCTTGGGGATCTCCGCCGAATGGAACTATCCCTGGAGCGGCTCAAATCGAAATGTCAGGACGGCACGTTGAATGACTGCCCGGTGATCGATGAGCTGATGAATTGACTGGAACCCATTACCAATAGTGTTCTTGTTCCAGAACCGACTCTATTTCGGCGTGTACTGCTCGAGAAAATGATAATTGCCCATCGGAAGGGCCGGCATGAGTCAGGACGATGATCAATAATTTACTTTCCGGGTAAAAATAGATTAACGAATTTGGTCCAAACCCCTCGTTTCCTCTCGTGAACACCCGAAGATGTCCATAATCGTTATCACCTACGAACCACCCCAGCGCCGCCTCACCCTCGCTAATCGGCGTCAGGCCTTTCATCATTAGTTCATCAACGCTTTGGCTGCGGAGGGCGACACCGGACTGCAACGCCTGAAACCAGGTCCACAAATCATCTGCGGACGCATAAAATCCCTGACCGCCCCATGAAGACCGCATCAGGCGCTCCGGCGTTGCGCTTATAGCCGGCAGAACTGATTTCGAGTCCCCGGCATCGGCTTGACCAATATTGTGCAACGAAAGTGGTTCAAGAAACGCATTCCTCAGTACCTCCGCGTACGGCTTGCCCGTCACCGTTTCGATGATCGCGACAGCCAATTGATAATTGTTATTCGAATAATTGAATCCGGTGCCGGGCGGCTCGATGAGGGGCAGAGACATAACCACGCTTATAGCCTCTGCCGCCGAGCTGACAACTTCAGTTTCGTACCCTTGTGGCAATCCGGACTGATGAGACAGCAGTTGTCTGAGTGTGATTGCTTGCTTGTCTGCTGGCGCGTTCGGAAAGAAGTCCCCAATGGTGTCATCAAGCGAGAGGAGGCCTTCCTCCTGACACTTGAGGACAAGCGCACTCGTAAACTGCTTGCCCGCGGACGCGATCCAGAATCGAGAGCTGGTCCTAATGGGGACTGTTCCAGCCAGTCCGTGCGCGAAATCGAAAATGATCCTGTCACCTCGACCCACCAATGCAACGCCGGTAAAGCCTTCATTGACCGCCGATTGCATCACTCCTTCCAAGTGTTCTGATAGCGACTGAATGTCGCCCGTAGCCTCCGCCGAGGCATGGGTAGCAAACAAGAAAGACAGGACGATAGCAGAGCAAATTCTTTTGGCGTTGCAAACAATCACCTGGCAGCTCTCCACTGTCTCAATGTGATATTCGTATTTGGCTGCTGAATTCTGCAAACCAATGTTGACCGCCGTGATTCAAGCCTGGTTCACGCGTCATTGCATGTCCACTTTCATCATAAGCGGTCATTCGAACGTCACCAAAATCGGCAATATGAAGGGCAACTAACAGCCAGAAGCGGACGCCCCTGATTACTCCAATAATGCGAGCACTTCGTTAGTTCGCTCCAGCATGCCTCGAAATTGGTTAAGCAGATCGGTGGTTATAACCCACTTTTGCACGACTGTATTTCGAAATTGCTGCGTAGCCAATTCCTCGAGGATTCGCGCCTCGTCACCTGGCGCTTCCAGTGGAAAATCATTGACTAAATCGCGCTTGACCGCCGCGTAGTCAAGATTCTCGATGATATAAGGCTGAAAGGTGTGAACCAATTCCATTTCATGCGTCGCCTGAACGACTGCAGTCAATTCCGCTGCCGCGTAATATTCAGCCAGTGCGTTTTTTAACGGTCTGCTCCTAAGTAACTTTAGGTCACCTGAGCCGGTTAGGTTGTCATAGGCGCGCGTCGCAAGAACAAATGTCGGCATGTTATTTATCGAGATAAAACGCGCATTCAATTCCGAGAATGATAGGCTTGGCTCAGGAAGTGAGGACTGAGCATGAAGGGTTATCATGTCACTAATAGTCTGCTCCGCTACACCAATCTGTTCATCCAGGCTTGATCTATTTGCTTCAAAGTCTTCTTGAATCTCCATCAAGTATGCGGACTCAACGCGCGCTTCTTTCTGCCCTTCCCACCACGTATCAATCTGCAGACCGATAAACAGGCCCACGACTACCACGAGAAGATCGAGTACAACAGCAAACCAGTTTTCACCACGTACGTGTGCCATCAAGCGTCTTAATAGCATTCAATGACTCCGAGGTAATCCGATAACTAATCCTAGTGCGTATGAGCCGAGAAACCGATCTTTATATTGACGCCAAAACTAAGGGTCGGGTCCACTTTCGGTCATCAGCGGCCCCGCAGCACTCTACCGCCCCAACGTCTGCTTTCGGGGGCAAAGCAGACGTCAAAAACGCTAAAAATATGAGATTCTGACTTCCACTAACGGCCAGGAGCGGTCGTTACTATTCAGATGATGCCCTGATTATTTTCTGGCATACACGGCGTCTATATGACTTT
>Ga0255051_10000366_pt1 | contig 16620 bp, 16 predicted proteins | sample JV7_2_9_MG_FD_181719 | JGI IMG/M metagenome (GOLD analysis project Ga0255051, IMG submission 181719) | Seawater microbial communities from Jervis Inlet, British Columbia, Canada - JV7_2_9 | ecosystem: Environmental > Aquatic > Marine > Inlet | place: Canada: British Columbia | collected 2016-10-06
TGGAACAAAGTTTGCAGCCGGCATTGTCCGGGGTTTTTTATGACAGTGGCGTCAGCGAATCACGACTGGTCATCGAGCCGCCACATGAGCTTCCCGGCTCGGAGGCGGCGCTGATTTACCGCGTTTATGCCAACGAAGAACCGGTCGCCGCTCTCTTCGTCGTTACGGCGCGCGATGGATTCTCGGGGCCGATTCGTATCTTGCTCGGCGTGGATGTCGACGGTGTCGTCACCGGCATTCGAATTCTGCGCCATCGTGAAACACCAGGACTCGGTGAAAAGATCGTGTCGTCACGCTCCGACTGGGTACAGCAGTTCGCGGGCCGCTCGCTGGGCGATCCAACGCTCACTGGTTGGGCCATTCACGGCGATGGCGGAGAGTTCGATCAACTGACGGGTGCATCGGTGACACCGCGAGCCGTCATCAAGGCGATGCGCGACACATTGATTTATTTCGTAGCTCACAAAGACGAGATTTTCGCGGCGCCTGCAACCGAGGATGAATCATGAGCAGTGGCGGCCTTGTCGAACGCTTGCAAGCCGGCGTGTGGAAAGACAACCCCGGACTCGTGCAGTTGCTTGGCTTGTGCCCACTGCTCGCCGTTACGACAACATTCGTCAACGGCTTTGGGCTCGGCGTTGCGACGCTGTTCGTACTGACTTTTTCGAACGCTCTGGTTTCGGCCACTCGCCGCTGGATTCGCGACGAGATTCGCATACCGATCTACGTGTTGATCATTGCAAGCCTCGTCACCTGCATCGAGCTGATCTTCAAAGCATGGTTTCCAATGCTGGACCGCTCGCTCGGCATATTCATTCCTCTCATCGTGACCAACTGTGCCATCGTCGCACGCGCCGAAATTTTCGCGTCGCGCAATTCTGTCGGCGCAAGTATTGTCGACGGCATCGGCATGGGCGCAGGATTCGCCCTTTTGCTTATGGTGATCGGCGCATTCCGCGAACTGCTTGGTTCGGCGTCCATCTTGTCCGACCTGAGCATGCTGACGGGCAGTGAAACGTTCGGTGGCCTGTCGTTCGCCGACAACGGCCTGCTGCTGTTGATATTGCCGCCGGGTGCCTTTTTCAGCCTGGCGCTCGCCGTCGCGGCCAAAAAAGCCATTGATCGCAAGCGCCGTGAACAACGATAAACGCACAGCCATATACGCTAAGTTGCGGGAAGGAGATCCCAGCCCCGACACCGAACTACATTACAAGAATCCGTTCGAGTTGATGATCGCTGTCATTCTGTCGGCACAGGCGACCGATATCAGCGTCAACAAGGCCACAGACAAACTGTATCCGGTCGCCGCCACGCCAGAGTCGATTTACGCGCTCGGCGTGAACGGTCTAAAACCGTATATCCGTACGATTGGCCTGTTCAACGGCAAGGCTGAAAACATCATCAAGACCTGCAGGATATTGATCGAGCAACACGGTAGCGAGGTACCGCAAACTCGTGCTGAACTGGAGGCGTTGCCAGGTGTTGGACGAAAGACTGCCAACGTCATCCTCAATACCGCATTCGGTGAACCCACCATCGCAGTCGATACACACATCTTCAGAGTATCCAACCGCACTGGTATCGCCAAAGGCAAGACGCCGCTGGAAGTAGAGAAGCGGCTCGTGCGCTCAACTCCGGACGAGTTCAAGAAAGACGCACACCATTGGCTGATATTGCACGGTCGTTATACCTGCAAGGCGCGCAAGCCCTTGTGTGGCGAATGTGCAATCATCAAATGGTGTGAATACAAGAACAAGGAGTTGCCGTGATTTTCGGCCAGGACCGTAACGAGCTACGCCTAATGTATGCCGCTGCCTGGGAAAAGCGTACAAACGAGTCGCCTTTGTCGCCGCTGGAGGCGCAAATTGCACAGGTGATCGAAGAACACCCCGAATTTCACGACGCCGTCGCTGGTGACCTCGAAAAGGACTTCACAGTAGCGAGCGGTGAGACAAATCCATTCCTGCACATGGGTCTGCATCTTGGCATCCGTGAGCAGGTTGCCACAAATCGGCCCGCCGGAATCGCCGCCGTATTTGAGCAACTGGCCGGCAAAATTGGCGATGCCCACACGGCCGAACATAGCATGATCGACTGCCTCGCTGAAACGCTGTGGCAAGCACAGCGTGAGCAGCGCCCCCCCGACGAATTACAATACCTGGAGAGCCTGAGGAAACTGTAATAAAGCCAGTTATCCCAAGGTCTAGTGCTGTATGACTGAAGCAAACCCACAATACCCTGTAACTGGCGCCGGCCTGGGATTTCGCCGGCCATTGGCGGACAAACTCAAAGACGTCGCCGAGGGTGAAATCGACTTCATGGAGATCGCCCCCGAGAACTGGATCCACGTCGGCGGTGCCATGGGCAAGACACTGCGCTCTTTCACTGAGCGTTACACCTTCCTTATTCACGGCCTGTCTTTGTCGATCGGCTCGCCCGCAGCACTGGATGAACAGCTGGTTCGCGATATCAAGGACTTCATGGCGGAGCACGACATCCCCATGTACTCCGAGCACCTGAGCTACTGCGGTGATAGTGGCCACCTCTATGACCTGATGCCGATCCCGTTTACCGAAGACGCCGTAAACTACGTCGCGGAACGCGTGCGGCGGGTGCAGGACATCCTTGAACAGCGAATCGCGCTCGAAAATGTGTCCTATTACGCGCCAGCGGACACCGCGATGAGCGAGGCAGACTTCCTGATCGCCGTGCTGGAGGAATCCGACTGCGATCTGATGCTCGACATCAACAATATTGTCGTTAACAGCATTAATCATCGCTACGACCCGCATGAATTCCTCTACAAGATGCCAGCCGAGAGGATTCGGTATTTTCACCAGGCAGGACATTACGTTGAGGCCCCGGACTTACGTATCGATACGCACGGTGCCGCCGTCGACGACCAGGCCTGGGCGTTGCTTGCCGACGCCTACGCACATTTTGGCCCGGTCCCGACCTTGCTGGAGCGAGATTTCAATTTCCCACCGGTAGAAGAATTGCTCGCCGAACTGAGTCACATTCGAAAATTGCAAGATGCAGCATCGCAAGGCAAGGCAGCAGCCGATGGATAAGCGACCCGAGTTTCAGGACAAGCAATTCGCATTTGCGGCGCATATTCGCGATCCACAACACACACCCGCGCCCGAGGGCATCGAAGATCGCCGCATGGCGATTTACCGCAGCCTGTTTTTCAACAATCTGAAAAACCTGCTGTCGAACATGTTTCCGGTGCTGAAGAAATTGCACAGTCCTGATGCATGGTCCGCGTTTATCCGCCAGTTCATGATCGATCACCGTGCGACGACGCCCTACTTCCTGCAACTGCCGCGGGAGTTTCTGGAATTCCTGCAAAACGAGTACGAACCGCAGGACGACGATTTTCCGTTTTTGCTCGAGCTCGCACACTACGAGTACATCGAACTCGCGCTATCGATTTCAGAGGCGTCCAACGACATGACCGATGTGGATCCGGATGGCGACCTGCTGGCCAATATTCCGGTCAAGTCCGAACTGGCCTGGGCATTTGCCTATCAGTACCCGGTGCATCGCATAACTATCGATTACCAACCCGAAGCACCCGCTGAAGTGCCTACCTATCTCGCCGTCTATCGAAGCAGCGATGACAAAGTGGGCTTCCTGGAGCTCAACCCGATGACGGCCGGCCTGCTGGATGCCATCAGTAGCAACGAGCAGGGCCTGAACGGCAAGGCGCTATTGACTGCACTGGCCGAGCAAACCAACTACCCGGATGTCGATGCATTTATCGCACACGGTGCGGCGGCACTCGAAGAAATGAGACAACTGGAAATACTGACTGGCGCCCGATCGCCGGACTAAAGGAGTACACCAATGGACAAGTTATTAACTCTATACAAACGCATCGCCGACTGGCTCGCCTGCGCCGGCAGCTACGGCGCTGGCCTCATATTGATTCGTCTGTTGATGGCGTATGAATTTGGCAAAGCTGGTATCGGCAAATACAACGGCCAAAACTGGTTTGGCAACGTGCAGGACAACTTCATTTTCCCGTTCAACGTCATACCACCCGATGCGAGCTGGTTCATGGCCACCTGGTTCGAAATTCTGGGTGCGTTCGGCATCCTGGTTGGCCTGTTCACGCGTTTCTGGGCATTCACGCTCATCATTCTCAGTATCGTCGCGATTTCGGGTGTGCACTGGCCAGCCGATCTCGGCAGCATCGGCGACATCTGGGACAGTTACCGCATCACCAAAAAGGATGGCTCGGGCAACTTCCGCGTGCCATTGCTGTTTATCGCCATGCTGATTCCACTATTGGTCTCCGGAGCCGGTAAACTGAGCGTCGACAACTTCCTGGCTAGGCGTTTCCTCAAATAGGGGCTTCATTGGTGGAAAGCACGTATACAGCCCTGCAGGTTCTGACGAATCTGCTCATCTTTCTGCTCGGGCTCGGCATTCTGGCGGTCATCGTCATGTACATCGTCGATGTCACGCAGACGAAGCACGCGGTACGGAGAAACTTTCCGGTCGTTGGCCGGTTTCGCTATCTGTTCGAGCAGATGGGAGAGTTTTTCAGGCAGTACTTCTTCGCGCTCGATCGCGAGGAAATGCCGTTCAATCGTGCGCAACGCTCCTGGGTCTATCGGGCTGCAAAAGGCCTCGATTCGACGATCGCATTCGGCTCCACGCTAAACCTCACTCCCGCCGGAACACCGATCTTCGTCAATTGTCCCTATCCGACGTTGGAGAAGGATGCGGCTTCAACCGCGCCCATGATTATTGGCCCGCATGCCGCCCGGCCTTACGAGGCGAGGTCGATATTCAATGTGTCCGCCATGAGCTACGGCGCGATCTCCAAGCCAGCGGTCCTCGCACTGTCGAACGGCTCACGTATGGCCGGCAACTGGATGAACACAGGCGAAGGCGGACTCTCGCCCTGGCACCTCGAAGGTGGCGCGGACATCGTCTTTCAGATCGGCACGGCGAAATACGGTGTGCGCGACGAGAACGGTCATATCGATGACGACAAGCTGCGTGCCGTTACAGCGAACGAAACCGTGCGCATGATCGAACTAAAACTGAGCCAGGGCGCCAAACCCGGCAAAGGTGGCATTCTGCCAGGTGCCAAGGTGACCGAGGAAATCGCTGCTATTCGCCACATCCCTGCTGGCGAGGATTCCATTAGCCCGAATCGACACCCGGAAATCGAATCCGCGATTGATCTGCTCGACATGATCAACCACATCCGCGATGTCTCGGGCCTGCCAACCGGGTTCAAGGCGGTGATCGGAGCCTACGGCTGGCTGGACGAACTTTTTGAGTTAATACGCGAACGCGGCATTGAAAGCGCTCCTGATTTCATCACGGTCGACAGTGGCGATGGCGGCACTGGCGCCGCGCCGATGAGCCTGATCGACAATGTTGGATTGCCGATCAGAGAAAGCCTGCCGTTGGTCGTCGATAAGCTAAATCGCTATGGCTTGCGTGAACGCATCAAGGTCATCGCGAGTGGGAAGTTGATCAATCCGGCCGGTGCTGCAGCCGCACTTTGTATCGGCGCAGACTTTATCAATTCGGCACGTGGTTTCATGTTCGCGCTGGGTTGTATCCAGGCACTGCAGTGCAACAAGAACACCTGTCCAACTGGCATTACGACGCATGACAAGAAGTTACAGCGCGGTCTGGTACCTGAAGACAAGGCAGAACGTGTCAGGCAATACTCTGAAAGCATGCGCAAGGAAATCGGTATCATCGCGCATTCCTGCGGTGTTCCAGAACCGCGTGGCTTGCGTCGCTTCCACTGCCGAGTCGTGCAAGGCGATGGGCGGTCGATTCCCCTGGACGATCTCTACCCGGAGGTAGAGAGCGGCTATTCCCAGTAATCAGGCGGCAAGGCCAGATATTTTGATGTCGGCCTCGAGATGCGAATCCGCCTTCAGCGAATTCGTTATCAGGCAGCTACTCTCTGCCTTTTGCAGGATTCGCATCGCCTTACTTTCGTTCGTCCCGTCGGGCACGTCGAGCGTGGCACGAATTGAAAATCCCGTGAACTGAGTAACCCGATCAACCTGCTCCAGCGTTCCATTGGCTTGGCAACTCAGTGAGTTCCACTGCAGTTTCGAGGCTCTCGCGATGGCCTTGAAAGACAGGATGAAGCAGTCGGCAACTGAGGCGACCAGCAGCGTTTCGGGCGACCACTGATCTCCTGGGCCACCGAATTCCGCGGGCGCCGCCGATTCAAGATCGGCGAGGCCCGGACTGGATAGCGAAACAGTGCCGTCCGAACTCGCCGCGGCCCCTGCTACATAGTTATGGGGAAAATCGTGCATCGTGTGCTCCTTGACTAGACACTGCTAGATTCAACCGCCGGCGGTCGCCAGACAATACGTATATCTCGTAGCGGTTAGCGCTTTTTGGGCATGTACAAATCGGTGAGCGTGCCGTCGTACGCTTCCGCGGCGAATGCCACAGTCTCGGACAAGGTCGGATGCGAGTGGATTGTCATGCCGATGTCCGCCGCGTCGGCGCCCATCTCAATAGCGAGCCCGATCTCGGCGATCAGGTCACCTGCATTCGGGCCGACGATCGCGCCGCCGATGACACGTTCAGTCTGCTTATCCCACAACAACTTGGTAAAGCCTTCGGACCGGCCGAGCGACACGGCACGTCCACTGGCTGCCCACGGAATCTGGGTTTTGTCGTATTCAATTCCCTGCGCTTTCGCTTCCGTCTCAGTAACGCCGACCCATGCGATCTCCGGGTCCGTGTACGCCACTGAGGGAATCGTACGTGCGTCAAATGCACTCTTCTCGCCGGCGGCCACCTCCGCTGCGACCTTCGCTTCATGTGACGCTTTGTGCGCAAGCATGGGGCCCGGTACAAGATCGCCGATCGCAAATATGTGCGGCACATTGGTCCGCATTTGCTTGTCGACGCTGATGACACCTCGTTCGCCAACGTCCACGCCGGCTTTTTCGGCATCGAGTTGATCGCCATTCGCGCGACGTCCGACCGCGACCAGGACGCGATCGTATACGCCGATTTTCGGCGCATCTTTGCCCTCAAAGCTCACCTCGATGCCCGGCACGGTTGCACGCATGCCGGTTACCTTCGTCCCGGTCATGATTGACTCGTAACGAGGCTTTACTACCTTCAAGAATGGACGCAAGAGGTCCTTGTCAGTACCCGGCATTAACGAATCTGTTAACTCAACGACGCTGACTTCGACTCCCAACGCGCTATAAATACAAGCCATCTCCAGGCCAATGATGCCGCCACCGACAACGAGCAGGCGCCTTGGTAGCGGATCGAGCTCCAGCGCACCGGTCGAATCGATAATGCGTGGATCGTCGGGCAGGTTCGGCAACATCATTGCCTGCGAACCCGCCGCAATGATGCATTTCTCGAACCGGATCGTCTCACCGTTGTCGAGAATCAGTGTGTTGTCCGATTCGAACTTCGCTACGCCGTGCACTACGCGGACCTTACGTTGCTTTGCAAGTAGCTTGAGCCCGCCCGTAAGCTTGCCTACGACTTCGTTCTTCCAGTCACGCAATTTAGGCGCATCGATTTTCGGCTTGCCAAAAGTTACGCCGTGATCAGCCATTGCCTCGGCATCATCAATGACCTTGGCTGCATGCAGCAATGCTTTCGACGGAATACAACCCACATTGAGACAAACGCCGCCGATCACCTCGTAGCGTTCTACGAGTATGACGTCGAGCCCAAGATCAGCCGCCCGGAATGCGGCAGTATAACCACCCGGACCTGAGCCGATGACAACCAGTTGTGCTTCGTGGGTCAAGCGTCACTACCTTCGAGCAAGCCGTCAACATTACCCAGCACCTGTCCAAGGAAGGTCGTAAAGCGCACGGCAGCGGCACCGTCAATGACGCGGTGATCATATGACAAGGAGAGCGGCAACATCAGGCGTGGCTCAAACTCCGAGCCATTCCAAACAAGCTGCATCGACGACCGCGACACACCGAGTATCGCGACTTCAGGTGCGTTGATGATCGGCGTGAACGCCGTGCCACCGATGCCGCCAAGACTGGAGATCGTAAATGACGCGCCCTGCAGTTGATCCGCTTTGAGCTTGCCCTCTCGGGCTGCAAGCGACAACTCTCCGAGTTCCTGCGCCAGCTCGTAGACGCTCTTCTGATCCGCATTACGAATGACCGGGACCATGAGACCCTGTTCCGTATCCGCCGCGAAACCAAGATGGATGTACTTCTTGAAAACGAGGTTCTTGCCATCGTCAGAGAGCGATGAATTGACCTTGGGAAATTCCTGCAACGCAGCAACGCAGGCTTTCAAAATAAATGCCAGCGGCGTTAGCGAAATACCGCGCTCACGTGCCGGGCCTTTGAGCTCCTGGCGTTTTGCCTCAAGCTCCGTCGTGTCTGCCAGATCGTGTTGCGTGACATGCGGTAGATTGATCCAGCTGGCCTGCAATCGCGGACCCGAGATCTTCTGAATTCGTGTTAATGGCTGTATTTCGATATCGCCAAATTTCGCGAAATCGATGCTCGGCGTCTTCGGCAAAGCGGCGCCTGCCGGAGCGCCAGCCTTCCCCGTCAATATTGCTTTAACGAAGGCTTTGACATCGTTGTGCAAAATTCGCTTCTTCGCCCCGGAGCCTTTGACCTGGGACAGGTCCACGCCCAGCTCACGTGCCAGCTTGCGAACGGATGGACTTGCATGTGCGCTCGCGAAGCCGGCCTCATTAATAGGTGGCAACCCGGCACCGGTTGGTGGTGCTTGTGCTTTGGCCGCCACTACGGCCGGAGCTGCTGCCGGCGCAGGCTCTGCTTTTTTCTCCACGGCAACGGCAATGGTTTGGGTGGCCTCGACGCGAGCTGCGATTATTGCGAGCGACGATCCTTCCGAAACCTTGTCGCCGACCCTGACCAACACAGATTCGATTCTTCCACCGACGATCGCGGGCACATCCATCGCTGCCTTGTCGGTTTCCAGTGTAACGAGTGAGTCTTCGACATCGACTTCGTCGCCGTTGGAGATATGGACTTCGATAACTTCGACGTCATCGAAATCGCCCAGGTCCGGTACTACGAGTGTCTGCACACCGCCTGTTTTTTGCGATTCGCCCGCCGGTTTGGCCGGTGTCGCAAGAACGGTCGTATCGCCCGATGGTTCATGCAGCAACGCCGGCGCAATCACAACCGTGTCGCTGACTTCGAGGGACATCTTGCCGATCACATCGCCGGTCGATACGGAATCGCCTACCGCAACACTGATCGCTTCGATAACACCGTTTTCGGGCGACGGCACATCCATCGCTGCTTTGTCAGTCTCGAGCGTGATCAAGCCGGCTTCACGTTCGACCATATCGCCGGCAGAGACCAGAATCTCGATCACTTCGACGTTCTCGAATTCGCCGAGATCGGGAACAATAATGTCTATGCTCTGCGTCACGTCAGTATCCGGCCGAAAGCTTACAGGGTCACCGGATCCGGACGATCCGGATCGATGCCGTATTTTTCTATCGCCAGACTGACAGTGTGTTGATCGAGCACGCCGTCATCGGCCAACGCCTTGAGCGCAGCAACAGCGATGGAATGCTTGTCGACTTCGAAATGCTGGCGAAGGGCCTCGCGGGCATCGCTGCGGCCATAGCCATCGGTGCCCAGCGAAACATAACGGCCCGGAACCCAGCTCCGAATCTGGTCAGCGACGATCTTCATGTAGTCCGTCGCAGCGACATACGGCCCACTGCGTCCGCCGAGACATTCTTCGACATAGCTGTGGCGAGGCTCCGACTCGGGATGCAGCTGGTTCCAGCGCTCGACTTCAAGCGCGTTGCGTCGCAGTTCGTTGAAGCTTGTGACGGACCAGATATCGGTTGGAATACCGAAGTCATTCTCAAGCAATTCTCCCGCAGCGATGACTTCCCGCAAAATAGTGCCGGAACCCAGCAGCTGCGCACGAATCTTGCCCTGGCCACCGACCTTGAGCAGATACATGCCCTTGAGGATGCCGTCTTCGACACCGGCCGGCATCGGCGGATGCACGTAGTTCTCGTTCATGCAGGTGATGTAATAGAAAACGTTTTCCTGCTCGCCGATCATGCGCCGCATGCCGTCCTGGATGATGACGGCAAGCTCGTACGCATAAGTCGGATCGTAGGACACACAATTCGGTACCGTCGACGCATGCAACAGGCTATGGCCATCCTGGTGCTGCAATCCTTCACCCGCGAGCGTCGTCCGTCCGGCGGTGCCGCCGATCAGGAAGCCGCGTGACTGCAGGTCACCACCGGCCCAAATAAAGTCACCGATGCGCTGGAAGCCGAACATTGAGTAGTAGATGTAGAAAGGCACCATTTGCGTGTCGTGATTCGAATACGAGGTTGCTGCCGCCAGCCAGGAACAATAGGCGCCGCCCTCGTTAATGCCTTCCTCGAGAATCTGGCCCTTCTTGTCCTCGCGGTAATACATGAGTTCGCCGGCATCTTGCGGCGTGTACAGCTGGCCCTTGGATGCATAAATTCCAACCTGCCGGAACATGCCTTCCATGCCGAAGGTGCGCGCCTCATCCGGCACGATCGGTACGATATGTTTGCCGATCTGCTTGTCGCGTAACAACGCCGTCAGGATGCGCACAAACGCCATCGTCGTCGATGCCTCACGCTCGCCCGTACCATCGATCTGCGTTTTGAATGTCTCAAGTGACGGCACTGGCAGCGCGGCCGCTTTCTGACGCCGCTGCGGTAGCGACCCACCCAGCGTACGACGTCGCTCCAGCATGTACTCAAGCTCGACGCTGTCCGCTGCCGGCTTGTAATAAGGCACATCCTCGATGTCCTTGTCCGATATCGGGATGTTAAAGCGGTCGCGCATTTCCTTGACCGCTTCGAGACCCATTTTCTTTTGCTGGTGCGCCGTGTTCTGACCCTCACCGGCGGCACCCATGCCAAAACCTTTGACCGTCTTCGCCAGGATGATCGTCGGTTGACCCGTATGCCGCATGGCTGCATCGTACGCCGCGTGCACCTTGAGCGGGTCGTGCCCACCGCGCTTCAAATGCCAGATATCGTCATCCGACATATTCGCGACCATCTCGGCGGCTTCGGGATGTTTGCCAAAAAATTCCTTGCGAACATACGCGCCGTCTTTCGATTTGATGGTCTGGTACTCACCGTCAACGGTCTCTTCCATTATCTGGCGAAGATGGCCGTTGTGATCTTTCGCCAGCAAGGGATCCCAATTCCCTCCCCAGACAACCTTGATGACATTCCAGCCTGCGCCACCGAAAGCTGCCTCGAGTTCCTGGATGATCTTGCCGTTGCCACGGACAGGGCCATCAAGGCGCTGCAGATTACAATTGACGACGAAGACCAGGTTATCGAGACCCTCACGCACGGGCATCGTAATTGCGCCCATCGATTCCGGCTCGTCCATCTCGCCATCGCCGAGGAAACACCAGATCTTGCGATCCGACGGCGGCGTCATCTCGCGATTTTCCATGTAGCGCATGAAGCGTGCCTGGTAAATCGCCATCATCGGTCCCAGGCCCATCGACACGGTCGGGAACTGCCAGAAGTCCGGCATCAGCCAGGGGTGTGGATAGGACGACAGCCCGCCACCGCCGACCTCGCGGCGGAAGCGATTCAAGTCTTTTTCGGCCATGCGTCCTTCGAGGAAAGCGCGTGAATAGACGCCTGGCGATGAATGTCCCTGGAAGAACACCATGTCACCAAGATGCTCCTTGGTCGGCGCACGCCAGAAGTGGTTAAAACCGACCTCGTACAAAGTTGCCGAGGATGCGTAGCTCGATATGTGGCCGCCGTACTCGGTGTTTACTCGATTGGCCCGCACCACCATCGCCATTGCGTTCCAGCGGATGTAGGCCTCAAGTCGCCGCTCGATCGTACGGTCGCCCGGATACTCGGGCTGCCGGCCGGTCGATATCGTGTTCAGGTACGCCGTGTTCGGGCTGTACGGCAGATACGCACCCGAGCGCCGGGCGAAATCGATCATTTGATTGAGAAGAAAGTGTGCCCGCTCCGGGCCGTGCTGGCTCAGTACCGAATCGATCGATTCCACCCATTCATGAGTCTCGATGGGATCAATATCGTCGAAAGGATTGAACTTGCTCATAAATCATCCACAATACGCCCACCGCGATGGCGGCAAGCTGGTGTAACGGCTTGGGGGCGGTAATACTCGACGTTTGTACGGTGTCGGTCAAGCAATCATCAAGGAATTCATAGGTATGCACGAATTATTGCCACAGCCATCTAAAATCCGGGTGACCCAGAAGCTTGGTCGAGTTGACTCGAAGACACTTGACGCTATCGACCAGCTCGTCCTGATCCTGCCCAATCGCCCGAAAGCTGAGCTATGGCGGGCTATTCCGCAGGGCAATCGGCTTAAGGCCGCGATGAGCAAGCGCCAAAGCGGCGATATTCCTGCTCTGCAAACACGCCTGACCAACAGTCGACAGACGCTCGTGGTCGGTGCAACAGTTACAGGCGATACCAGTACCTTCGAGCTACTGACGGTTTCGCGCAAACTCGTCGCCGCTGCAACCGCGGAAAAGGCCGGCACGCTTGGCGTACTCGTGCTCGGCTTCGATGCTGACAAACAGGACGCTATCTGCAACGCGGTCTGCGCGGCCGCCCTGGCGGCCGGGTTTGAACTGCCGAGCTACAAGCGTAAGCCGGACCCCGCCAGTATTCGCAGTATCCGCTTCCTCGGCCTGATGCAGAAACTCGATCTCGCGCGAACGATCGCTGAGGCCCGCGGCAACAATCTTGCTCGCTGGCTGACGACGATGCCACCGAACAAGCTCAATGCAGCCAATTACGCGGCCATGGTGAAAGACATGGCGACTGAGAACGGCTGGAACTACAAGCGATCGTCGACGAAGGATCTGGAGAAAGCAGGCGCAGGCGCGTTTCTCGCCGTCGCACAGGGCAACGATAATGACAGCGCATCCATCGTGCGACTGCGTTACCGGCCTGGCGCTAGTTCGGCGCGCCCTGCGCTAAGCCTGGTCGGAAAAGGCATTATTTTTGACACCGGCGGTACCAACCTCAAACCATTCACGTCGATGCTCGGCATGCACGGCGACATGCAGGGCAGCGCCGTGGCGTTGGGCACATTGCTTGCCATCTCGGAGCTGAAATTACCGATGGCTGTCGATTGCTGGTTGGCCATCACCGAAAACCGAACCGGACCGAATGCCTACAAGTCACAGGATATTGTGACCGCGGCTAATGGCATGACCATACAAACCATTCATACCGATGCGGAAGGCAGAATGGTACTCGCCGACACGCTGACACTTGCAAGCCGGGAGAAACCCAAAGTCATGCTCGACTACGCCACGCTGACCGGCTCGGTAGTCAACGCGATCACAACGAGATACAGCGGCGTATTCACCAACCGGGCTGAGTGGCATCCGAGACTCAAACGCACTGGCCAGCATTGCGGCGAGCGTGTTTGGCCGTTCCCAATTGGCAAGGAATATTTGAGCGACCTCAAGAGCGAGGTCGCCGACATCATGCAGTGTTCGCCAAACGCGTCAGGTGACCACATTCTGGCTGGCAGTTTTCTCGCTGAATTCGTTGAGCACGACACACCGTGGGTACATGTCGATCTGGCCGCAAGCAACCACAAGGGCGGTCTGGGCCATATACCAACCGAGGTAACGGGATTCGGAGTTCGTTACACCATGAGCCTGATGCTCGACGAAAAAATATTGCAGGAAAAATGACTTGAGTAACGACCCAACAATGGCGGATCGTTTCCGTGGTTTCCTGCCTGTCGTCGTCGATGTTGAAACCGGTGGATTCAATTGCAAAACCGATGCCCTGCTCGAGGTTGCCGCAGTGCTGGTCGATTTCGGCGATGGTGGCATACTGACGCGCGGTGAAACCATTCGCTACCACGTGAAGCCGTTTGAAGGCGCGAACATGGAGCCTGCATCGCTTGCCGTTAACGGCATCGACCCGCACCACCCCTTAAGACCTGCTATCGACGAACGCGATGCTCTGCAACGACTGTTTCGCGAGATCAGGAAGGCGATAAGAGACAATGGCTGCAGCCGTGCCGTGCTGGTCGGCCATAACGCCGCATTCGATCTTGGCTTTCTCAATGAAGCCATTGAGCGCAGCGCGATCAAACGCAATCCGTTTCATCCGTTCAGCTGCTTCGACACCGCAACGCTGTGCGGCGTTGCATTCGGCCAGACCGTACTCGCACGTGCGGTAGCGGCAGCCGGTTTCGAATGGGATGAGACGTCAGCGCACTCGGCCGCCTATGACGCCGAGATGACCGCCGATTTATTTTGCGAAATAGTGAACCGGTTTCAGCCGGTCTACGCGAAATCGTTGGGGCGCTCCTAGGTCACCTCAAGGGGGATATGAAGCGCGATCGGGCCTAAAGGCCCTCCTACAACTCTGCGAGAGCGTCCTTCAGCTCGCCCGAGTGGTACATCTCGATAACAATATCGGATCCACCCATCAATTCGCCTTTGACATACAGCTGCGGGAATGTCGGCCAGTTCGAGTAAGCCTTTAGTCCGTCGCGAATTTCCTGGTCCTCGAGAATATTGACGAAGGCGAACGGTTTGCCAATCGCGTTAAGCGCCGCAACAGTCTGGCCGGAAAAACCGCATTGCGGGAAATCGGGCGTACCTTTCATGTACAACAATACGTCGTGTTCTTTTAGTTGCTCTTCAATTCGTTCGTTTACGTCCACGCCTGATTTCCTTTACTTCGACTATTCAACTGTTATCTGATTATCGACGGCTCTGACACCGTCGGTTGCCATGGCTAATTTCTCGGCCGTTTCCCGCGCAGCATAAGTAGCTACTGTTCCCGAGAGCGTCACCATACCACCACTTGTTCTTATACCAAGCGCAAACTTGCTGACCACCGGATCCGCCGCATGCCGGTTCCTGACCCTGGCTGTGATAGCCGAATCAGCGCTTTGCGACGAATTAGACGGCCGGTCATTCTGCGCCGGGCTGCCGCCCGTCGACCCGCCACCCATCATGAGTGCAGAACATCCTGACAATGTGATACCAAATAGCAGAATTACAAGAAGCCGCATGAATTTCCTCCGATTGAGGCGGTGATTTTACCTTATAATGGCCGCTGCGCCCCGGCGCGATTACCCAGTTCCCGATATAAGCAAACAACTACAAATTCGGAGTACAAAGCATGAATCCTTTAAAAAGCGTTGGTGGCACGATAATCGGTGGCATTGTTCTGGCTGTCATACTGGCACTCGTGACCCGCGGCGACCATCTGTTATTGGTCCCTGAGGCATCGATCATCATCTGGCTACACGTGCTGGCGGGCGTTACCTGGGTCGGTCTTCTTTACTACTTCAATTTTGTCCAGGTTCCCGCGCTTGGCGACGCTGCCAGCGATGACGGCGGACCCGGAGGCGCAGGCATTACCAAGTACGTCGCACCACGCGCGTTGTGGTGGTTTCGCTGGGCCGCATTGCTGACCTGGCTGACCGGCGCCTCTTACCTGCTTCGCCTGGGTGCCGGACCTGGCAACGCCCTCGGCACGCTCGACGATGCATTCATGCTCGGGATGATGGGCGATCCAGTCAATCAATATGCCATGACCATCGGCATCGGCGCCTGGCTGGGTACGATCATGCTGTTCAATGTCTGGGTCCTGATCTGGCCGAATCAGAAGAAAGTGCTAGGTATGGTCGAAGCGACTGCGGACGAAATCGCGAAAGGCAAGAACATTGCGTTTATGGCATCACGCTCCAACACGCTCATGTCCATCCCAATGGTCATGAGCATGGTCGGTGCACATCATGGAATGTTTATTTAGTTTGGCGGACTGCCGTCCTTAGAGACAAACAGTATCCGGTGACTGCCTTCGGCAAGAGCTGACACTCAGAATCCCTCCGCGGAGGGATTTTCTGAATGAGAATTATCAGCACTAGCGGTGAGGCGGCTGATGACCCAAAGCGGACGTTGCGCATTAATTGATCTGTCTATGACAAACAGCCGTGAAATTCCCTGGCCGAGAATATTCGCAGAAAGCGGAGCGATATTGGTCAGCATCCTGCTGGCGTTTTGGATTGATGCCTGGTGGGACGACCGTTCGGACGAGTATCAGGAACGCGCATTACTAAAGGCAGTCTTGCAGGATTTCCAAACTGCACGGGTCGAATTTGAGGCGACAAGCGTCAAGCACAAGAAAGTTCTTGGTTCAATGGAACAACTTCTTTTCTGGGCCGAAGCGGGATCCGTGCCAGAAGATAATCGAACAGACGTCGATGTTTTTCTAAGTAATGTCTTTTACCGATCTACGTTTGATCCGCCGATGGGGGCAGTAGATACGATCCTTGCCTCAGGTCGGTTAGATTTGTTGAGCAATCCCACTCTGGTTACCGAATTAACACGCTGGGGTTCCCTGGTGGAAGACCTCAAAGAGGTTGAAAATGCGGCTGCGAACCACTTTTATCAGACCATCTACCCCTACCTTTCCGCCAACCTAAATATTCAGGACCTCGACAAGGACATTCCGTATCCAGGTGGTGTGCCATGGCCGCAACAACCGGCCGATGCATACCTGCTCGTACCCAATCGCGAATTTCACAACGTTATCTACGTTCATTGGGTCCTTTACTGGAACGTGCA
>Ga0255051_10000369_pt1 | contig 16573 bp, 21 predicted proteins | sample JV7_2_9_MG_FD_181719 | JGI IMG/M metagenome (GOLD analysis project Ga0255051, IMG submission 181719) | Seawater microbial communities from Jervis Inlet, British Columbia, Canada - JV7_2_9 | ecosystem: Environmental > Aquatic > Marine > Inlet | place: Canada: British Columbia | collected 2016-10-06
TGTGGTCCCAGCTTGGACCCACCGTTAGAAAGGCCCCAGCAGGTAGCCGCCGGTGATCAGGAGACCCCAGAGGGCTGTGACCGCTACCCATCTGACGCCTGCGACGGAGGCAGCTTTGGGTGTGGCCGCACGGGTCTTGCTGGGCGCCCGCTCCGGAGACGGGCCTCTGGTCGAGCGTACGGTGTGGACGAAGCCGGACATCTGGGCTACTACCGCAAGGATGGTGGACATCCAGACCCATGTAAGGGCAGGCGAAAACCTGTCGAGGTCGACGAGAAACCATGCGGTGTGCAGCAAGGTCAGGACGAATAGCGTGTAGGTCTGGCGTTGCGTGAACTTCCAGCCCCGCCCCAACAGTCTCTGTGAAAAGTCGTTCGACTTAGCAACCAGTACGAGCGCATATCCCACGCACTTCGAGACCGCCGGACCTCACAGTGCTTCCACCCCGAAATTCTGGGTTTCATCTTGGTTCGGTTCCATTCGACGGTTGATTTCAGAACTCAACCACCTCTTGACCTGCGGGCCGGAAACTCTGCAGAACCCGTGCTGTGTAACACATCTAGGGTTTCGCGGTCCTTGTGTAGCAAGGGTTTCGAGAGGGCTTCTTCGTCTTACGGATCAGAAGGTTGGGGGTTCGAGTCCCTCCGGGCGTGCCACAGAAACCCTTGCAGCGCAAGGGTTTCTCTCGTTGGCGATCTCTGAACTGGCTGATATCGCGAGAAATTGTTGGTCGCGTTGTTGGTCGAGCGACCGTTTTCGTGCCGCGCTACGCATATCGTCCTTTCGGAGTTCGAATCGGAGACCTGAGGGTTGGACTCCGTTCGCCCTTGGGACGGTGACGTGCAGGAAGCGGTTCGGTGCGTCGACTCGCTGCGATCGTATCGCTGACGTCTGGGCTTGGGCGGCGAGCTGCGGGGTCGGCTATCTCCGGCACCGATTTCGTCGAAGGGGTCCTCGCAATCGGGTTTGGCCCGTGCAAGCATTGGGGACATGAGCAACACCAATAAGAACATGACCGAAGCCGGTGGCGCCGGTCTGGGTACAGATGCGCGTGCGCTGATCCCGACTGGCGAGCTCGGAATTCGAGGACGAGAACTGTCCCTCGACGATAGGGCTCGCATCCTCGACGAGCTGTTCTTCGAGGACGAGCGACGTCTCCCGTATCTGTGGCGATTCGTCTCATTGATCGTGTTCTCCACCTTGATTGCCGCTCTCGGTTTGATGAATGACAGCGCGGCTGTCGTGATCGGCGCCATGCTGATTGCCCCTTTGATGACGCCGATTCTCGGACTTGCCGCGGCGACGGTGCAGGCTTGGACTGCCCGCCAGATTGAGTCGCTCGGGATCATCGGCGGCGGGGCGTTGTTGGCCGTCGGTGTTGGCTGGGTCGCTGTCAAGATCTTGCCGCACCTGGACGCTGATGTCACATTGCCGGGTGAGTTGCTCGCCAGGACGGGCCCGAATTTGTTGGATCTCGGTATCGCGGTGGCGGCAGGCGCCGCTGGCGCATACGTTCTGATTCGCTCGGAGGCTGGTTCCGCTTTGCCGGGCGTCGGGATTGCTGTTGCGCTCGTTCCGCCCCTTGCGACGGTGGGGGTCACGCTTGGTGTCGGGCGAGGGGACCTCGCGGGCGGCGCTGTGCTGTTGTTTCTCACCAACCTCGCCGCCATCACGCTTGCTGCGAGTGCCGTGTTCTTGTTCGCTGGCTTTGTTCCCCGACTGGATCGAATCTTGACGCGGCGGGGGCGTTGGGTCTCGTTGGTTGTGACGCTGCTGATCGTGGTCGCAGTCGCGATCCCGCTCACCAACTACACGGTGGAGCGATGGACCGACGCTCGATCCGCCGATTATGTCGACGAGTTGGTGGCTGAGTGGGATTCGACGCTCACGGTCGATGCGGTCAAGATCGACAGTTCCGTCTCACCGACCGCCTTTGCTATCGCTGTCTCGGGTCCCGTGCCCCCATCCGACCTTGACGAGCTCGCAGATATCATCAGTGCCGAAGAAGGCGAGGAGGTCGTCGTCGTCATACGGTTCACCGAGCAGCTCACAGGTGTCAGCGGTTAGCCGTTGGGTAGATCCGACACCGGAAGCCGCCCAGAACTCCAGATGGCTTGAGTCAAGGGTTGCGCTCCGCACCTCGCACCATGAACCCCAATCGGCTCTTGACGAACCTGTGTCAAATGGCCGTGCAAAGCGTTCATCTCGACGGCTGTGTCTCAGCCGACGGCTTTTGGCTGTGGGAAGGTCCACGATCCGTCGAGGATCTCCGGCCCCGGTTGGTACATCCTGGCGAGGTAGTTCCATCCCGGCACGATCGGCAGGAAATTGTCTGCCGTGGGGTCACCGCCGAAGTGGATGGTGATGCTTCCGTCTTCGGCCTTCTTCGCTGTGATGTTGTTGAACGAGTGGGCGTTGTACTCGTTGTCCGGCATATACCCCTCGTCGTCGTAAAGGGTCACTGACCAGAAGCCATACACCGGCACCTCCGTCACGGTGAGCGTGTAGGGGGTCTTTCCGTCGTTTTTCTCGGGGACCACGGGCGTGTAGGTGGCTGCCTCTGCGGGCAGTCCGCCCCATCCCAGTGCTGCGCCCAGCATCCAATACACCGGGTCCAGGGTCTCTTTCCTGCCAAACATCTTGGATGTGTCCGAGATGGTGGTGGAAATCACATTGAGCATCGCTCGCATCTGCTCGACTTCTTCTGCTTTCCACTCGGGCACATCAAACTTCCCAATATCGGCCTGCTCGACCTTGACCGCATCCTGGAGCTGGTGTGCCGTCTTCATGTCTTGCTCATCGTTCGGGTTCATCAGGGTCCGAAGGGCCATGAACACATACCGAGAGCCCACCTTCTCTTCTGTCAGAGTGCCTGTCTTGGGGCCGTAGAAAGCCGAGATCGAATGGTCCTGACTGATCAGCATCAAGGACATATAGCGTCCCCCGGCATCCGGAAGTGTGATCGTGATCGGCGACCTCAGGTCCCACACGCCAAATGAGTACAGAGTGTCCTGGTTGCCCCGAACGGTCACCCGTTGCTCTTCGTAGGGCTTCCGGTTGTGGTTGAACTTTCCAAAGCAGTCCAGCTTCTTGATCCAGAGCTTCATCTGGAGGTCTGATTCGGCCCGGACGTAGTTGTGGGCGGTGACTTCTGTCGTCATTCAGTTCTCCTCTGTCGTGATCAATGTTCTCGACTCAGTTCTGCAGCTCGAACTCGCCTGGTCGCCAGGTCTTGTCGAACCAGGGTTCGAGTGGCCCGTACAGGCGCAGGGCACCGAACCAGCCCTTGCCGGGCACCGTTTGGATCCAGTTCTCTGCCTTGCCCTCGGGGGCCGTCGGCCCGAAGTAGAGATCGACCGAGCCATCGTCGTTGACATCAAGATGATGCCGCTTGTTGTTCTTGGCGGGGAATGGTTGGTCCGTCTGCAGTTGCGAGCGAGTTTGCGGGTCGTACACCACAATCGACCAGAAGTCCTTGGCAGGGACGTCGGCTGGAATATTCAGTTTGTAGTTCTCGGCGCCATCGAGGTAGTCACCGTTCGCATCGACAGCGTTCAACGCGTACTGCGAGCCGGCTCCGATCATCTTGTTGACCATCGCCGGGGTGTTCACGGTTCCCATGTAGAAGCAGAGGGTTCGGGCGTCGAGGTAGCGGCCGCCTTGACCGTTGTCCTTCAACCACTCGTGGCTGCCGCCGACGAATGCGGCAAACCAACCGCTGTCCTCGTAGAGGAACGCTTCCTTCGGTGCACGGAAGAAGAGCGCCCGCGCCGTGGCGTTGCCGACTGCCACTGCCTGCGTCAGCAGATCCTTCGTCCGCCGGTCCGGCTCGAATGTCTTGCCCTTTTGGATCCCGATCGAGGCAATCAGTCCGCGCAGCTCCGGATCGATGAGCGACAGGGGCTCGCGTTGGATGACATGGTCGAGCTCCTCGTAGAAATGGAAGTTGTTGACGTGAATCGTGTTGAACACAACTTCGGATCCACTGATGAACGTCATCTCAGGCGGAGACTTCGCATCCTTCAGCGGGTAGATCCTCAGGCCGTCCTCGAACATGGCATTGGCCGCATCGGGCTTGCCGTCCACGAGGAATCCACGAAGTATCAGCCAGTTCACGTACGTCGGCGACTTGGCGACGATGTATGTCTCACCGCCAACCTCGGCGAACTCACCGCCGACCGCAGGATCGAGATCCCCTTCGTAATCCGGCGGCAGGATCAGGCACTTCCCACCCTGCCCTCTGTCGAGGCCGGGGGCTCCCATGTCGACCACGAACCGTTGCCACGCGTCATCTACGGTGCCCGGCCCACACTTAGGAGGAATCTCGACGACAGTCGGACCATCCCGATCCAGCTCGAGCATCGCAATGGCGTAGACGGTGTCCGTGTTCCCGGTGAGGAAGAGCGGGTTGGAGTCCATCAACTTGTCGAAGATGACGACGTCGCTGCACCGCGTCGCACCAATGTCGGCACAGCCCACGCGAATCGCCTCGATGGACGTGGCTGGAATCCCGCTCAGGAAAGCCTCCACGCCACGCATGAAGATCAGATTGTCGTAGAGCACCTGCACGGTTGCCTCATCTGGCATGCCGTCGAAGAAGTCCAACCTGCCGATGGGAGTTTCGACTGAGTCTGGGGTCAGGATTTCAGGTGGAATGTAGGTGTTGAAGTTCGGGGTGGGTTTCGCTTCCGTCTGCATCTATCCACGGTCCCTTTCGTCTGGGTAGAACTCTCCTGCCTCAGAATCCATTCTTGCAGAGGCGGGCACCTCTGGGCCGGGTTTGTACCGTTCGGTGCGGCTTGTGTCGAAGCATTTCTGTCCGATAGCGGACAGCGGTTGGAACAGCTGGGCCCTTTCAATGCGGGACCGTGTTGCGGTAGGTTGGTCTTCGATAGGGCCGGAGTGAAAGGACGGCGAATGGAGTTCTCCGATGGTTTGTGGGATCGCTTTGTGACGTTCGGTTTCGTCGTCCCTCAATCCCACGCTCAGGATGGTCGAGTGACGACGAAGACGGATCGGCCATGACTTCTTCTCAGGCAGCAAGCCGGGTTCGTTCTGTTGAGTCCGCCGCCATTGCTGGTCTAGCGTTCGCAGCGTTGTCGTCTGCCTCTCGTGTCTTGCTGAATTCGCCCCCGGAATTGACAGCACCGGATTCGGAGATTGTCGATTGGTACTCAGATCCGGGGAATCGGGCTTCTCTGATTCTTGGTCTCACACTGGCGGTCTTCGCTGCGGTCTCGTTCTTGTGGTTCATCGCGGTGATCCGACGGCGGGTGGGAGAGCGTGAAGACAAATTCTTCGCAACGGTGTTTTTGGGGAGCGGGATTCTCATCGCTGGGCTGATGCTGGTTGGTAGCGGCTCGCTCGCGAGTATTGCGGTTACGGTCGATCTGTTGGATGGAAGAGTGCCCGACGTCGACGTGTTGAGTGCCGTGACTGGGCTCGGGAGGACCCTGCTTGTCCTCGTGTTGGTGCGTGTGCAGGCGGTGTTCATCGTGAGCGCATCGACTCTCGCCCTGCGGACGAGCGCGTTCAGTCGGTGGCTGTCTTACCTCGGCTACGCCATTGCGCTGTGGATGTTCTTCATGCCGTTGCTGATCGAGCCACTCAGATTGGGGTTCCCCATCTGGGTGGCGATTCTGAGCGTTGCGTTGCTCGCCCGCAGAGACGACCTTATTCCGGATCGACACGGGTGATGGACGGTGATGGGGATCGTCCGGCTGCGTCCGTGTGCTCTGGGAGGCTGTGTGACTGCCGCGAGACTCGTCTCATGGCGCACCACTGGCCCGACACTGAATCAAAGCGGCAATGGGCGGCTGGGGAGGACCCGCGTATCGGCGCCGGTCGCGTTCCTCCTGTGGACTCGGTCTAGCGATGGGATCTGGCACTAGCTGACCGAGCCGTTCGGCTACATTGCGCAGGGGATCGGCGCCGCCACTCGAGGGCGGGATGCCGATCAGGCAGCCGGAGGCGTCACCACATGAGTGAGCATGAGCAAAGGATTCCTATGAGTGTTCAAACCGACGGTCGGGCGATCAGGGCCTTGGTGCCCCGGAGTAGTCACGGTGAATGGTTGGCAACTTCCGAGGTGCGCGATCCAGTGTCGATCGTCACGAGCCAAAACGCGTCGCGGCTCCAGTTCCTCGTTCCGATCCGACACTGGCGTATGTCGCAGTCGCCGTTTACGTTCTACCGGGGCGCAGCGAAGCTGATGGCGTTCGATCTCGCCTCGACGCCGGACTCGGGTCTGTACGCTCAGATTTGCGGTGACGCTCACCTGTCCAACTTCGGTGTCTATGGATCACCCGAGCGTGATCTCGTGTTCGATTTGAACGATTTCGATGAGACGCTTGCGGGTCCGTGGGAGTGGGATGTGAAACGTCTCGCAGCGAGTTTCGTCATAGCGGCTCGCCACAAGGGCCTTGGTGATGATCTTGGAGCCGACCTTGCTCAGCGAAGCGCCGAGGTGTATCGCACGACCATGAGGGAATTCGCTTCTGCCGGATATCTGGATGCCTGGTACGCCCACGTCACGACCGATGACATATATGCGGCATTCAAATCCCAGGTTTCCAAAACGGAGAGGAAGCAGTCGAAGAAGTTTGTTCGGAAGGCCCGGGGTAAGGACAGTCTTCGTGCCTTCTCCAAGCTTGCAGAGTTGGTCGATGGCGAATATCGAATCGCTGCCCAACCGCCGCTAATCATCCCGTTGCGGGACATCCCCGAGAACGCTGGTGTCGATGCTGAGGGCTTTGTTCGTGAGTCCTTCCGTCAGTACTTCGACTCCGTGTCCGATCACCTCGAGCCGCTCCTGGCACGGTTCACGTTCAAGGACCTTGCGGTGAAGGTTGTTGGTGTTGGGAGTGTCGGCACCCGATGTGCAATCGTGCTGCTAGAGGGTCGCGATGCCGAGGATCCACTGTTCCTTCAGATCAAGGAAGCGGGTCGATCGGTGCTTGAGGATCACCTCCCACCGAGCCCGTATGCCCATGCCGGTCAGCGGGTCGTTGTGGGACAGCGGATCATGCAAGCATCGAGTGACAGCTTCCTCGGCTGGACCAGAGACGAACGAGTCAATGTGGACTACTACTGGCGCCAACTAAAGGACATGAAGAGTTCCTTCGAGGTGGACACAGCATCGGTCGACGCCATGGGTAGGTTCGCTCAACTGTGCGGTTGGACACTGGCCCGGGCACATGCGCGTTCTGGTGATGCCGGAGCAATTGGCGGGTACCTCGGCGGTGGGTCTGCCTTCGATGATGCCATTGGCCGATTCAGCGTTGCGTATGCGGACCAGAACGACCTGGACTATGCGCGGTTCCGCGCGGCTATTGAGTCGGGGGAGATTCCGGCCCATGAATGACGCAACCCTCGGTAGATCAGCGAGCTCCATTCGGAGTTCGGCACTTGACGTTGGCCGAGAGCCGGGTCCCTTGCTGTATGGCGTCGCGGCGAGTCCGGACACTCGGACGTTCGCGGTACAGATACGGCGCATGGCGTCAGATGGTGTTGCGGCAACAGGTCAGCTGACCTATGAGTGACAGGATGGTCGACGCACTTGGCGATGCGGCATTCGTGGTCGTGGCGGTCCTCGGTGCGATCATCGCGAATTGGCTGGTTCGTCGCGCTATCGGTGGCTCCCTCGGTCGAGTCATCGACAGAGCACAGGCGAGTGTTGCCCGCAAGGTCGATGCCGCGGTAGAACTGTCCCAGGGTGCGGATCGGCCTGAGATTGAAGAGATGCACCGTTTGGAGGCGAACGAACTACGTGCGTCAGGGGAGCGTCGAGTTCAACGGCTGCAAACGTTGAGCCGTCTGAGTCAGAGTTTGGCTACGACAGCCATTGTGGTGGCAGCGATAATTCTCGTGTTGTCCCAGTTCGATATCGATTTTGGCCCGTTCCTGGCGGGTGCCGGGATCTTGGGGATAGCGATCGGGTTCGGCGCCCAGAACCTCGTCCGGGACTACCTGAACGGTGCGCTCATTCTTATTGAGAACCAATTCGACGTCAACGACATCATTGTGATCGGCGAAATCATCGGCAGGGTTGAGGCGATAACCCTCCGCACCACGAAGATTCGAGACAGGGAAGGTGTCGAATGGACAATACCGAACGGGGATATCCGAACCGTTGCGAATAGGTCCCAGACGTGGGCCAAGATTGTCCTTGATGTCCCGGTCGCCTACGCGACCGACATCGGCCGCTCGATCAGCGTCATCGCTGAAGCCTTGGAGCCCTTCTGGCTATCGCCTCCAGATGACATCATCTTGCTTGAGGCCCCACAGGTTCTCGGCGTGCAGGAACTTGGTGAAAACGGGGTCGTGATCCGGGTATCAATAGCCGCACATCCCGACTCGCTGTGGACGGGAGCTCGCCACGCCCGAAGGCTGATCAAGGATGCATTCGACGCGGAGGGCATCACGATACCCTTCCCTCAACGCCGCGTATGGTTTGAGGCACAGCCACCATCAATAGGGCCCGCATTGGATGAATAGGTAGCGTTGAGGGATCCTCATTGGTCGCGGATACGTCGCTGTTCGGCCACATGCCATTGACTTCACACATGTCCGGAGGGGTTCGCGTGCCTAACGATCAAACGGTTCGTGCCGATGCGCAGCATTGGTTCGCGAACGGGATCAGAAATGTGTACTCCACCTAGCGGTGGAGGGGCGTTACCGACCAGATGAAGAAGCGGCGCTCACTCCTGATCGTCCCACCAAGCGAACGCGACGACGGTCAGGGTCGGGAGAGTTCGCCCTAGGCTGGGTCCGTAGACGAATCAACGTCAAAAGGAGTCGGAGGGTCGTGGGAACAAAGGTATCGGTGGCGAATTATGTGCGTGCTGAGTCGGATTCGCAGCTGCGCGGCTACGCCGAGCGCTATGGCTGCTTCGGCACAATGGTCCATTCCCGGGCGCCGTATGACGTGACAAAGCAGGTCACCGTTAGAGGGCAGAGGGAACGCTCTACTCATTTGGTGTCTATGACTTGACATCACCCGTGACATTCACGCTGCCAGAGCCTGCGGGCAGGTATCAGTCCTTGATGAGTGTGAGCCAGGACCACTCAATCGACGCGTTCTACGGCCCTGGCAGTTATTCGTTGTCGTCCGAGAGTGTGGGCACCAGGTATGCCACCGCAGCAATCAGGACATTCATGGACCCCAGCGACAAGAGCGACCTCGCTGAGGCCCACATTCTCCAGGACAAGATCAAGGTCGACCAGCAGAACACAGGTTCCCTCGACCTACCAACTTGGGACGACACCCAGGTTGCCGACGTTCGCAACCGGATCGCTGAGGTAGGAGCCTTGGCCGCGGACTCGTCGAAGATGTTCGGACGAAAAGACCAACTTGACCCGGTCTACTGGACACTCGGTGCAGCCATGGGCTGGGGCGGCCTGCCAGCTGAAGCGGCCCTGTATGGCATCACTTTCCCCAGCGACAACGACGGCACAACCCCCTACACGCTCACGGTAGGCGATGTTCCGGTCGATGCCTTCTGGTCAGTGACCCTTTACGACGCCGAAGGGTGGATACCGGTCAACGACTACGACTCCTACTCATACAACAGCGTCACGGCCCACAAGAACGATCACGGAAGCGTCGTAATCCACTTCGGCGGAGACCCAACCCAACCCAACTTCATACCCATCGTCGATGGCTGGAACTACCTCTTCCGTGCCTACCGCCCCAGGCCAGCCCTCCTCGACGGTACTTGGGAGTACCCGGAACCCGTCCCGAGCAAATAGCTAGACATATCGGCGCACATTGATGGGCGCCACCTTGCGGATAGGACGTCCGTCGCATGCGCAGATAGCCTGAGAACGAACAAACCCCTATCTGGAGGAACACATGTCGTTTTGGGATCAGTTGTTAGAGGAACTTCGCTCGGTTGGCGAGCTACTAGCGGAATGGGTCGTGCTGATAGCGATCGCCCTGCTCGTTCTGATCGTTGGCCGGTGGATTCTGCGCTGGGTCAGACGGATCGTCGAGCGTGTTGTGGGTGCCCAATCCCTCGACGGCGTGTGGGACCGCTCTGGTGTCACGAGAGCGTTGCAGTCGTCGGACCAGACCGCTGCATCCATCTCTGGGACGATCGTGTACGCATATCTGATGATCGGGCTGTGGCTCGTCGTTGTGAGAATCCTGCGGTTGGACACAATCGAGGACCTGCTTGAGCGCCTTCTGGCTTGGGTTCCGCTCCTGTTGGTGGCTGCCATCATTGTCATCATCGCTGCAGCAGTGGCCAACTGGACTGCGGATCTCGTACGCCCATTTGCTGCGGACAAGGGAGTGCCCTGGCTCACATGGTTGATCCAGATCGCCGTGATCGTGTTCGGCCTGTTGTTCGCATTCGACCTGCTTGAAGTGAACTTCGCTGAGGATGTCGTCAAGATCGTCGTTGCTAGCGCCACCGTTGCGTTGGCGATAGCGTTCGGAGTCGGTGGAATCGACGCTGCCAAGCAATGGTGGGCGAAGTACGGCACACCGGGAGTAGCAGCACGAGAAGCCGACCGCTCCGGTCACGACAGCGAGTAGCCCACACAAACGAACCTAGGCATCGGCGACCGAGCGAGAGACTCGGTCGCCGTCGCCTTGGGCCTACCGCGCAGTGCAGCGCACATGTGCCTTCAGTTGCCGTCCCGGTATCGGGTATACGCCGTGTGCGTCGGCTGTGTGTGGCACGGCATGACGGACACGAACCGGGAAAGCGGCGGCTACCGGTCAGCCGGGCGTTGGCGGCGGCTGCGGAGGACGGCGACGTTCAACTCTGGCGCCGAAACCACGATGAATGCAAGCCAATAGGCCCAGGTCAGTAGAAGGACCGCGAGCGCTAGGTCTCCGTATCGGGCGCCTAGGCTGACCGACTTCGGGGCGAAGTAGAAGATCGTTGCGGCCTTCATGGCGATGACCCCTAGCCCGACGAGCATTGCTCCCGGCAGATGGCTCCTCCACGAGTCTGCCTCCTCTGAACACGGCAGAACATGCGAAATCGCCAACCAGGAAATGGTGACCACCACCATCTCGGCGAGCAACTCGGCAGCGGCCAGGGAACTCGGCCAATTCCGGACTTGGCTTCGACTCCCAGCCAGGATCAGCCCAACTACTGAAACGGCAATGACTAGGAGGGGCACGGCCCATCTCCTTGACACACGTGGGAGGCCCACGTTCCACACCAGTGCGTGGATTCGCCTCGTCAGCCTTCCCACGGAGTCTGCAGCCCAGAGAGCAGCGAAGAGCATGACGAGGATGCTGGTGATCTTGTATCCGTCAATCGTATCCGACGTGTCCCTCACAGCATCGGCCAGGACCCCTGCCAAACCCACCGTTTGAGCAACCTCGCCCGGATCGGCAGCGGCTGTGTTTGCATATGCCCCGGTGACGGTCACAACAAGCGCCAGGAGAGGAATCACGAACACAACTAGCTTGGCTGCTAGTGAACCGGCAAGAACGGGTATCGGGATCCTCTTGTTGTTCTCCATTCCGAAGAACGTGGCGTCTACCAACCGAGAAGAACCACGCCTGGACTCGAACGAAGACGCGGCAGAACCCAACCGTGCCTCGGCATGACGTCGCAGCCGCTGCGAGCGGCGAAGCCCAATATCCGTGAAGTCCTCGGCGTCGGCGACCATGTCCTCGGACTCGTGAGCACCAGTGCTCTCTTTGTCGTTGTCCATGCGGTGATGCTACATGGGTCGACACAAGCCCACTTCTGAAGGCTGATGGGATGAAGATCGTCGGACCGTTTCTGGAGTAGGCAGTGAGCCCATCATGGGGACGCACTCACGAGAACGGAGAATCGAGCCAGACTCCCTGCGATTACAGTCGGTCCACTGTCGACAGACTTCCGACGCCGCTTCCTGCGCCTTGGAACCTGTGTCACAGTCAGCCCTCTTTCGAGCGATTCAGGTTCCAAATTCCGGACGACCTTCCCCCGCTGGGTGGGTGCGTTTCGGCAAAGTCTCAAAGTCAGCGCGTCGAACGGGAGAGGATCTTCCTTCGAGGTCGACTGCTCGGAACCGAGTCGACAGGAACTGTCGTGTGTGAGATAGCTGCCAGCGACGTTGAGTCCTGACCCGCAAGGGCAGCGTTCGTTTCGCCCGATCTTGGCGCGGTCCGCCGAGTAACGCGTAGCGATCTTTGACGAAAACTCTGCCCTTAGCTCCCGAGCCTCGAGTTCACCCTCCCAACGTCGCAGTCGTTCACTCCTTTCGTTCATCCGTGCCTCGTCGGTATCGACCTTGTGCTCTCGGGCTTCGATCCTGGCCTCTCGATTCTCGAGATCCTTGGCCGCTCGCTGAGCGAACGCCGGCCACTCACCAGCAGTGTGCTCACCAAACACGCTGATGAGCTCTCCGTCGATGAGCATCGCCACGGCTCGACCCATCGAGATCCCGGCAGCGTCGCAGTACCGCTTCCACGTCGACCACTTCGCTGCGGTCGCTGGCACCCGCAGCGTCCGAAGCGCCTCATCGTCACAGAGTCCCGCGAGAAGCTTGCGGTCGATCCTCGCCAAGATGCCCCTGTCCTTATCCATCAGCACCTCCTGTGATGTGCACATGTGCACATCGGGCAACTTGTTGCACGTGCGTGTGTGATTTGGGGGTGTCTGTGCGCAATCGCGACGCGATGGCCGGTATTGGAGTCGTTCTTGAGATGGTGGCTGTCGTGCGTCGTGGTCATGCGGCTCAGATCCTGTTCTGGGGTTTCTTGATCGTGGGACTGCATTGGCCTGCTGGCGTCTGCTGGGTGCGGAGAATCGTCCTGTGGCAGGGTCCTGAGCGATCCAGAAAAGGCCTGGACTGCCTGGTTGACCGCCGAGCGGCCCACTGGATGAACGAGGCCGCCTTCGACAACGGAATCTCCACTGAGGCCAACAAGCGTTTCGTACTCCATGACCGTGAAATAGACACCCCAACCCTCTCATCAGAGTGTCAGCAACCCTCTCATCAGAGTGCTATCAGAATGTCAAGGCCCTCCAGACTCGCCGCCACCGGCCAGAATCCAGCCTCCACGAGCATCCGATCGCGACACGGGGATCCCTTGTGCATCACCGGTTTCCGGCGGTCTGACATTCTGGTGACACTCTGATAACACTCTGATGAGAGGGTTGTATCCGACGATCGTCCCATGAATGGGTGCAACTCAACCACATGTCGGCGACACCGGGGCGGCGCCTGATGGCCGGGTGGATCCGCAGAGCTCACTCGGGCCGCTACCAGGCGCGGTACCGCACGCCGGGGGGACGGACCAGTTCAAAGACGTTCGATCGGCGCAAGGACGCCGAGAAGTGGATGCGTCGCGAACTTGCCCTGATCGACCGCGGCGACTGGATCGACCCCGACGCCGGCACCATGACCGTTGAGGAATGGAGCGACCGGTGGATGGCGACCCGGCTCCACATCCGCGACTCGACCCGTGAACGAGACGAAACGTACCTCCGCTCCCTCATCGTTCCCCACTTCGGCACTCGGCGGCTCCGCGACGTCACCCGTCACGATATTCAGGACTGGGTCGCAGATCTCTCCGAGGAAGGCTATGCGCCCGCAACCATCCAGTTGGCCTACGGGTTGGTGTCGATGGCGTTCAACGCCGCCGCGGACGATGCCTTTATCCAACGCACGCCCTGTACGGATGTGAACCTCCCCAAACGCATCGAAACCGAGAAGCGGTTCCTGAGCGCGGAGGAACTCCACGACCTTGCCGACACGATCGATCCCCGCCACCGCACCCTCGTCCTGACCGCCGGCTACACCGGGGCACGGTTCGGGGAACTCGCCGCCCTCCAACCCCGAGACCTCGATCTGGCCCGGCGCCGGGTCACGATTACCCGCTCACTCACCGAAGTCCGCGGCGCCATCACCGAAACCGAACCCAAGACAGCCGCATCGAAACGTACGATCACCCTCCCCCAGGCTGTCGCCGACGACCTCGCCGCCCACCTCGACCAACACGCCACCGGACGCACTGACCGGGTCTTCACCGCACCCCAAGGAGGACCGCTGCGACGCCGTAGCTTCCGGAAACGATTCTGGCTTCCCGCCGTGGCATCATCTGTCGGTCAACCCATGCGGTTTCATGACCTGCGCCACACCCACGCTGCTCTGCTGATTGCCGCGAATACGCATCCGAAGCTGCTGCAGTCGAGGCTAGGACACACGTCGATCAAGACCACCCTCGACATCTACGGGCACCTCTACGAGCCCCTCGACGAGGTCGCCGCCGACCGCCTCGAACAGCTCATCGCCGACGCGATCGCGCACAGAACGCGCGCGGAACGGGGATTGGATCTGTAGAGCGAGGACGCTGAAATGGCGAACAGCCCTTGCTACACAAGGGCTACCGAACGGTGGAGGTGACGGGATTTGAACCCGTGGCCCCTACGTTGCGAATGCAGCGCCCCATACCTGTGACCGGGCCATATGTGCTCTGACCGGGGGTTTTGTGCTCAACGCCTCTCATCATTTCGCATGGTTTCGCAGTGTTTCGCGCGCGGAGCGCGCACAGTCGTGCCGTTGAATGCGATCAACGTGGCCGGTAGGCGTCTCTGCGATGTTGCACTCGGTGGATCAGAACGATCTGGTCATCTTCGAAGATCTCGTAGATGATGCGGTAGTCGCCACGCCGCGCCGACCGGAGACCCTCGAGTTCTCCGACGAGCGGCTTGCCGAGTCGGTTCGGGTTGTCCGAAATCGGGCCGAAGATGGATTCCAGTGCAGCGTGCCGTACCTTCTCGGGAAGTTTGTTGAGATGGCGGAGACCCTCAGCCGTGATCTCAATCTCGTACACCCAGCAACCTCAGACGTGATCCTTGAGACGGACCCGCTTGCCTTGCTCAGCGTCCCTGCGCGAACGCCGAAGTGACTCCATCAGATCGTCGTCCTTGAGGATGTCGAGGGTTTCTTCGAGAGACTCGAGGTCGTCGGGGCTCAGCAAGACGAACGAAGGTCGACCATTGCGAGTGACCAAGATACGGTCGTGCTGGCGCTCAACCCGATCGGCCAGTTCCGATAGGTGGGCCTTGACTTCAGAGAATGGAAGTGTGTCGCTCACGTCGGCATGATACACGCACGCGTGCAACAGGTCAATATTTTGACCTGAATGAGTCGTCTCACGCCCGCAGAAACTGCGGGCGCGCGTACCACATTCTGGGCGAGGCGTAGAGCTGCTTATCCCGAAGCGTCCCGATGTGCGGGGCAGCGTCAGTCACATTGTCGACCGTAGGTTGGTCTCGCAGGTGGTTCAGGATCCGCTGCAGACCACCTGCGTCAGCGCATTCTACGATCAGCTCGCACACACACGAAGAGGCCGCACTCGGCACCCGCTGCTACTGGCCGGCGATCAGCGCTTCGATGCCGTCGTACACGGCGTCGCTGTAGTTGTGGCCACCACCTACAGCCTCATGCATGACGTCGATCCCCGCCGAATTCATACGCATCTTCATGAGCAAGCCGTTGTCCATAAAATCGATCCATTCATCCTCGAACGCTTCGAGGACCGCTAGATCATCCAGGAGCGTGCCGGTGGTGTCGCGGACCCAGATCCACGAATCCGTCGCTGGCAGGTTGTCGACGTCTCTCCCGTGACGGAAGTCGGATGTCCACAGATACACGGCGAGGTCATTGGGGACGTCCCAACGCTCCGGGTTGACGAAACGGTCGGTGGTGTCCGCCGCTGGCGACTCGGAATCGGCGAACGACTCATCCCATCCCTCCTCGTAGAAGAGGAACTGGCTGTCGCCCATGACCACGCCTACTGGCTGATACGCCAGTGCCGTCTGGCAGAGATCATTGCGCACGACTCCGAGGCCGATCCATCCGGTCGGATGTATCCCAGCCGAGAATCCGACCACGGTGGTGTTCGCTGGATCGGCGTCGAAGTCGACGGCGATCTCCTGCGCCTTGCCCACCGCGCACGCCGCGCGATCGAACAGTTTGCCGTCGATGTACGTTTCACGGGTCAGCGTCGGCGGGACCGCCTTCAACCACCGCGGTGCCACTGCGACCGCGCCTCGGTCAGCGATCTGCTGCGCTGTGCCATTGGCCGGCGCTGTCCCCATGCCGTGATAGACGACGACGAGCGGCCACGGTCCTTCCGCGTCCGGGTAGTACACCTCCATTGTCCACTCTCCATCCTCGTCAGAGTGGTACACGACATCGGTCTCATGCAGGACCTCAAACGACCCACTCGCTCCAGCAGGAGCCTGCTTGGTAGTGGTTGTCGTCGCTGGTGTCGCGACAATGGACTCGGGGGCGCCAGCAACAGTGGTCGTCCCGCCCGCGTCACCGGGCGGGGTGGAGGTCGACGCCTCTCCGCCTGATTCTGTTTGAACGGTCCCGCAGCTTGCTGTCAGCACTGCTATCGCTGCGAGCAGGGCAGCTACATGTCTCATGCTGTCTCCTCCGGATACTCGATTCATCTCAGCGTCCGTCCACGACCTCAAGAGATTCCAAAGAAGGTGCTGAAACGGGCTCAGACGCCGGTCTCTACACTTGGGGTTCGATGCGCTATTCGGTGTTAGGTCCAATACAGGTTGTGGACGATGGAGAAGGCATGCGCATCGAACCCCAA
>Ga0255051_10000370_pt1 | contig 16567 bp, 13 predicted proteins | sample JV7_2_9_MG_FD_181719 | JGI IMG/M metagenome (GOLD analysis project Ga0255051, IMG submission 181719) | Seawater microbial communities from Jervis Inlet, British Columbia, Canada - JV7_2_9 | ecosystem: Environmental > Aquatic > Marine > Inlet | place: Canada: British Columbia | collected 2016-10-06
CCCCGTTCGTCTACGTCGAGTCGGAAGACGGCAAGCTTACCTGGAATTCGGGCTACAAAGAAAACGGGCATTACTACGATTCGGTATATGGCGACAAGGTTGTCACGTTCGAGCCTGCGCGGAACGAGTTCTAGCTGGTCACGAGTGGTCCGATACTGTGTGAATGACCACGCTAACCCAATGGGTGGTAATACGAGGACCATGGGGTCGATGTTGTCCAATCCGACGGACTGACGGCATTGACGCCAGAGTTTCTGCGCGAACAGCACGCGCACGTGATGCAAAATGACCCCGGGTTTGCAGGAATCGCTGGTCGATTGAGAACGCCAGGCCAGCCTGGAGCGATTGTTCAGATTGGCAGCTTCGGTCGTAAAGAAGATTCCATCTATAACCCGGCACCACAGCAACATGTGCCCCGATGTCTCGATGAAATTCTCGACTGGATGGCGGACGAATCCATCCTGGAGCCTGGCGATGCAGGTATGGGTCTGTCCTTACCGGTTCGCTTGGCAGTCGGTCATGCGCACTTTGAGGCCGTACATCCATTCAGCGACGGCAATGGTCGCATTGGCCGAATTTTGTGGGCATTGCAGATGGTCGCTGCAGGCAAACTACCTTTGTATCTCTCAAGCTATGTCGAGACAGAGCGTGCAGAGTACGGCGAGGCGTTACAAGAGGCACAGAAGAAACTTATCTATCGCCGAATTGTTGAATTCGTTTGTCGCGCGATCATTTCCAGCAGCGCAGAAGAAGCCGAGACACAGCGGACGCTTTACGATCTTCCGGCAGCATGGCGCCGACGCGGAAAGTTCCGTCGAGGATCTTCGGCCGAGCGTTCGCTTTCCTTGTTGCTGAAGATGCCACTCCTGACAATCAAAGCAATGGCGACCGAACTCGGCGTCGAATTTATGCGGCTGAAGAGGTGATCAGCGTGCTGGCGCGGCCTTTTGGGGCAGACGTCGAGGTGGTGTTGGAGAGCGCACGGAGCGTATTGACAAGTTTGAGCTTCGGAACTGACGTGTCTACAGACGCTCAACCACTGTAGTAATGCCCTGTCCCAATCCGACACACATCGTGGCAACGCCTAAGGTGCCTTCGTTCTGTCGCATGACGTTCAGTAAGGTACCCGTAATACGTGCGCCGGAGCAGCCGAACGGATGCCCAAGAGCAATGGCACCGCCATTAAGGTTAACCTTCTCGTCCATAACGTCCAGCAGACCCAGATCCTTCAGCACCGGCAATGCCTGTGCTGCAAAAGCCTCGTTCAGTTCCACATGGTCTATGTCGGACATGCTCAGCCCGGCACGCTTCAGCGCCTTGTGCGTCGAGGGAACCGGCCCATAGCCCATAATCGATGGGTCGACGCCGGCAACTGCCATTGTGCGAATCCGTGCCAACGGCTTAACACCCAATTCCTGCGCACGTTCGGCCGCCATAACGATCATGCATGATGCGCCGTCTGTTACTTGCGAGGAACTGCCCGCTGTGACCGTTCCGTTCTTTGGATCAAAAACCGGTTTAAGTTGAGCAAGACCCTCGACTGTCGTATCGGGGCGAATGGTCTCGTCCTGTTCCACCAACACTTTAAATCCATTGGCGTCATGGCCTTCAATCGGAATGATCTCTTCGGCGAATCGTCCTGCCAGGGTTGCTTCGTGGGCGAGTCGGTGTGAACGGGCAGAGAACTCATCCTGGGCCTCGCGCGTAATGCCATGCATCTTGCCCAGCAACTCCGCAGTCAAGCCCATGGAGCCTGCAGCCTTGGCAGCATGCTTGGACAACGCAGGATTGATGTCGATTCCATGAGTCATGCCGATGTGGCCCAGGTGTTCAACGCCGCCGACCACAAACATGTCGCCATTCCCCGTCATGATCGCCTGCGCAGCACTGTGTAATGCCGACATGGACGAGCCGCAGAGGCGATTGACTGTCTGAGCGGGCACCTCGTGCGGTATGACCGACAGCAACGTCAACATTCGGGCAACGTTCACGCCTTGCTCGAGCGTCTGGTTGACGCAGCCCCAGAGCACATCTTCCACTTCGGCAGGGTCAAGTTCGGGGTTGCGCACAAACAGTCCATTTATCAACGCCGCTGACATGTCGTCCGCGCGAGTGTGGCGGAAACAACCGTTTTTGGATCGCCCCATCGGCGTACGTGCAAAATCTACGATTACCGCATCTCTCGGATTCAGGCTCATTTATTTTCTCCCGCTCGCTGCTGTTCCGAAAAAGGTGTCTCCACTGGCTGCCATTTCACGCAGTTTTTCGGTGGGTAGATACATGCCTCTCAGCGGTCCCGCTGCCGCCGTAAGCTCGTCGGCCCTGGCCACGAATTTGTCGATACCAACGTCGTCAACGTAGTGAAGCGCACCGCCCCGGAATGGCGGAAAACCGACTCCGTAAATCAGGGAAAGGTCAACGTCAGTGGCAGAAGTTGCGATACCGTCTTCGAGACAACGCACAGCTTCCAGGCACATGGGGATCATCATCGAGTCAACGATAGCCTCATCGCTGATCGTCTCGTTGCCGTCTATGACCGGCGCGAGAAGTGCCGCAACTTCTTCATCGACGATCTTCTTCGGGCGCCCCCTCTTATCCGTCTCGTACGCGTAGTAACCATGGCCGTTCTTCTGGCCAAAACGGTTGTTCTCGAACATCACCTCCTGGCAGGTCTTGAAGTCATACTTCATGCGGTCGGGGAAGCCTTCCGCCATGACCGCGCCAGCGTGCACGCCCGTGTCGATACCCACGACGTCACACAGGTATGCGGGCCCCATCGGCCAGCCAAATCGTTCCATCACCCGGTCGATCGTTGTGAAATCGATGCCGCGCTTTACCAGGCCTATGAAGGCGCCGAGATAAGGCGACAGGATCCGATTCACAAGGAATCCCGGGCAATCGTTGACGACAATTGGCTTCTTGCCCATGGCCAAGGCGTAGGCGACGGTCCTGGCCACGGCTTCCTCGCCGGTCTTTTCTCCGCGTATGACTTCGACAAGCGGCATCCTGTGCACCGGGTTGAAAAAGTGCATGCCGCAGAAGTTTTCGGGTCGCTTCAGGGGTTCGGCGAGATGCGTGATCGAAATGGTCGACGTATTGGACGCTAGAATCGCATCATCACGAATGTGCGTTTCAGCCTCCACCAGCACTGCGTGTTTAACCTTCGGATTCTCCACGACGGCCTCGACTACTAAATCGACATTATCGAAACCATCGTAGCTAAGGGCTGGCTGGATCTTGTTGAGGACACCTGCCATCTTCGCAGCAGATATTCGTCCACGTTCAACCTGTTTGGACAGCAATTTGCTGGCTTCCGCCAAACCAAGATCGATACCGGCCTGCGCGATGTCCTTCATGACGATTGGTGTGCCTTTCAGCGCGGACTGATAGGCGATTCCACCACCCATGATCCCTGCACCGAGCACCGCAGCCCGCTCCACTTTCCCGGCTTTTTTCGCCAGGCTCTTGCCGCTCCTGGCCAGCACCTGGTCACTTAAAAACAGGCCGATCAGGTTCTTCGCTGCCAGCGTGCCGGCCATCTTGGCGATACCCCTGGCTTCTTCTCGCAGAGCATCGTCCCGACTCATCCCCGCCGCTTTTTGCATGACCTTGATAGCCGTTACCGGTGCCGGATAGTGTGGTCCGGCCTGACCGGCAACAAACGCCTTGGAGGTTTCGAACACCATCGTGGCCTCGACCTCATTCAGCTTCAGCGGTTCCTGTTTTTCGCGCCGCTTCGCCTGGTAGTCGAGCTTGCCATCGATGCACTGTTGCAGCAGAGACACGGCAGCCTCGCGCAGTAACTCCGGTGCGACGACCGCATCGACAGCGCCAAAACGCAGTGCTTGTTCGGCCTTCTGTTCCTTGCCCGAAGCAATCCATTCGATCGCGTTGTCGGCGCCAATCAGGCGTGGCAGGCGCGTGGTGCCGCCATATCCTGGAATGATGCCCAGCTTGGTTTCCGGTAGCCCGATCCTCGCCGTTTCCGACATGACCCGGTAGTCGCAGACAAGCCCCATCTCAAATCCTCCACCCAGGGCGATACCGTTAATGGCGGCCACAGTGGGTATCGGCAAATCCTCAACGGCATTGAAAATCTCGAAGTTAATATTGAGAATCTTGTCCGCCGTCTCATTCTCGCTGCCGCCGAATTGCGTGCCGAATTCCGTGATATCCGCACCCACGATGAAAACAGGTTTACCACTTGTGACTATTGCACCTTTGAGCGATGTGTCGGCCGCAATTGCCGCAGTTGCCTCCTGCAGCTCGTTGAGCGTCAGCGCATTGAACTTGTTGACAGAATCGTCCTGCAGGTCGAAGCAGAGCTCCGCGATTCCATCGTCAGTTGCCTGGACGGTTATCGCTTTTCCCGAGTAAATCATTTCTTTCCTCTCTTGTTCAGAAGTGCTGGCGGGCTAGAACATGAATTGGTTCTCGTCCATCCTCATTAGTGGGTCAGGACCTGTCGACATCGTCTCCAGAAGAGACGTGGTTCGCGGCAGTATCTTGGCGAAATAAAATTCCGCGGTCTGGATCTTTGCACGATAGAACGCCTCTTCCTTCGTGCCTTGCTCGAGCCTGCGATAGGCAGCTCGCGCGCTGGCGGCCCAGGCAACGCCAAGTAGTATGTAACCGGAGAACATGATGTAGTCGACCGAGGCTGCACCCACAGCATCGCGGTTGCGCATTGCGGCGAAGCCGATTTTCCGGGTCAGTGACTTCCACTGCTTGGTCAGTCGAACCAGCGTCTTCAGGTAGGGGCGCATTTCCTTGCGGCCACGGGACCGTTTGCAGAAGTCCAGGATGAAACTCGTTACCGGCATCAGCGCCTCGCCTCGTGTGCCCAGCACCTTTCTGCCCAAGAGGTCCAGTGCCTGGATGCCCGTCGTGCCTTCATAGAGCATGCCGATCCTGGCGTCCCGCACATTCTGTTCCACACCCCACTCATTGATATAGCCGTGTCCGCCAAAACACTGCAGCCCGAGGTTTGCACTCTCGAAACCGGTCTCGGTGAGGAATGCCTTGATAATGGGTGTCAGGAAACCCAGTACATGGTTGGCGAGTTCGCGAGCTTCCGGGTCATCGGACTTGGTCAGAATGTCGCCTTGGGTACTGGCGAAGTAGATCAATGCGCGGCCACCTTCAGCAAACGCTTTTTGCGTCAACAGCATGCGACGAACGTCGGGGTGAACGATGATCGGATCCGCGGGTCCAGCAGGGTTTTTCGGACCGGACAGAGAACGCATCTGCAGGCGGTCCTTGGTGTAGGCCAGAGAGTTCTGGAAACCGAGTTCGGCGTGCGCAAGCCCCTGCAAACCTGTGCCGAGGCGGGCGAGGTTCATGAAGGTGAACATGTGGTTAAGGCCTTTGTTTTCCTCCCCGATCAGGTACCCGGTTGCGCCGTCGAAGTTCATCAGGCATGTCGAGTTTCCGTGAATGCCCATCTTGCGTTCGAGAGCGCCACAAGAGACGCTGTTTCGCTCTCCGGTGGAACCGTCGTCCTCCGGGATGAACTTGGGTACGACAAACAGCGAGATGCCCTTTGTGCCCGGCGGCGAGTCAGGCAGGCGCGCCAGCACGATGTGAACGATGTTTTCGGCGAGGTCGTGCTCACCGGATGAGACGAATACCTTCGACCCGGTAATGCGATAGGTGCCGTCTGCAGCCTGTTCGGCCCTGGTCTTCAAGAGTCCAAGGTCCGTGCCGCAATGCGCCTCGGTCAGGCACATCGTGCCGGTCCATCGGCCACTGACCAGAGGCTCCATGAAGCTTGCCTTCAGTTCATCGGAGCCGTGTTCGCCGATGGTCTCCATCGCGCCATGGGAAAGACCGGAATACATAGCCCAGGACCAGTTGGCCGTGCCATTCATCTCTCGAATCGGCAGACCGATTGACATTGGCAGGTTCTGGCCGCCGTAGTGGGCTGGCTGATCCAAAGACGGCCAGCCCCCATCAACGTATTGCTGGTAAGCGTCTTTGAATCCGAGAGGCGTCGTGACCTCACCGTTTTCCAGCATCTTGCATCCGACCTCGTCGCCTCCGGCGTTCAGCGGGCCGACGACCTCTTCGGAAAATTTGCTGGCTTCGCCCAGGATGGCGTCGATCAATTCCTGGTTGACCTCCTCGCAGTCGGGCAGCGATTGGTAGTGTTTTTCGAAGTGCAACAGGTCTTGCATAACAAACCGCATGTCCCGCAGTGGGGCTTTGTAGGTAGTCATTCTGGTTCTCTCTCAGGCCTTCGCCAAGTTCGGAGTACAAGTGTACGCACAACTGTACCATTGTTTTGCTAGGATGCACACTTAAGGTTCACGAACGTGCCAATCCCGCACCGAAGGGGGCAAATTGTTGAAGCTCTCCAGAAAGAAGCAGAAAGCAGAAACCCGGCAGAAACTCCTGGATGCGGCGGCCGCCGAGCTGGCCTCGGGCCGGAGTTTCGACGCGCTCAGCCTCAGGGAAGTCGCCAAGCTTGCCGGTATCGCTCCGACGTCATTCTACCGCCACTTCCACGACATGGAAGGCCTTGGACTTGCGCTTATCGAGGAACACGGCAAGACACTTCTGACCCTGATGCATCATGTTCGGGAACAGGCGTCCGGCGGACATTCGCTGATCCGCACGTCGGTCGAGACGCTTTTTGATTACAATTTCGCCAATCAGGGCATGTCGCGAATGATCCTTCTGGAGAGTATGTCCCGGCACTCGGTATTTCGTGAAGCAGCTGAGAAGTTGTTTGCAACGATGTCCAGGGACCTGGCTGAGTTCCTGATCTGGGACGCGAAGAAAAGAGGCGTACCGCTGGGGCATCCGCGACTTGCCGCTAATTCCATGGTCGCCATCTTGTTCACGACCGGGATCGCGCTGCTCAACAGGCCGGCCGAGGATCGAGGTCGGCACGTCGAGGCCGCCATTGTCCAGCTGCGGATGATTATGCGCGGGGCCGAAGCAATGGGGCAGGAAGCCTGAAATGCTGTATTACAAGCGAGCTGTGAGCCGGACCTGGTTGGCGGTTTCTCACTGGGAGGCCGCCTGCCAAATCGTCCAGAGTCCAATTGCCACAAAGCCGGCACCGGCGATGTAAGACAGGTAGCGGGGATTTAAGAAGTTGGTGATGAACGATCCGGCAGCTACAGCAAGAATGGACGAGAGAATCAGTGCTGCGGACGCACCGACAAATACGGTGACGAGGCTGACGGATGGTCGGCTGGCAAACAGGACAGTAGCAAGTTGAGTTTTGTCACCGAGTTCCGCCAGGAATACTGTGCCGAACACAGCAAAAAATGTCTTTAGATCCATCGTATAGGTCTCCATGTTAATTCAGTGTGTCGTCCAATGGGCAACTGAGAATCAAGACAGTAAGTGCTTCTTCTTTATCGAGACAAGCTCCGCGCCCCATTGGCTCGCGGATTTCACCTCAAGCCAGCAGCTGTTCCATTCCACCTTGTCCCCTTCCGCGGGAATTCGTCCAAGCAGTTTCATAATCAGGCCGCCCAACCTCGCCACTTGCGTGTCGACCGGATAATCCAGTGCCAGTAGCTCGCAAAGCTTGCGCAATTCGATCGATGCCAGCGCATGGACGGAGCCGTCCTGCTGTGGCCAAATCTCTTCAGTCGGCTGGTCACTTTCATCGATGATGTCGCCAACTATTTCTTCCAGAACGTCTTCAAGCGTGACAATACCTTGTACGTCACCGTATTCGTCTACGACGATCGCCATGTGTCGTTTGGCCTCCTTGAACGTTCTCAGCAGCGCGTCAAGGGGTATGCTCTTGGGTACGATAACCGGCTCGCGAACCAGGCGTGACCAGTCAATCGTCTCACTGCTGCTCTCCTGCAAATGCAGGAGAAGTTCCTTCACCATGACAATGCCGCAGACCTGGTCCAGTTGATCGGTCGTTGAGAACGGGAAACGGCTGTACCCACTTTGTCTGATTTTCTTGAGCACCTGATCGCCGCTGTTATTCGCCGAAAGGTATACAACCTGTTTCCTCGGGAGCATCACGTCCGATGCGTCCAGAGTGGACAGTTCTGATGCTCCAACGATAATGCCCGCGGTCTGCGGGCTAACTACGTTTTCCGTGCGCCCGAGCGTGGCCAACTGCCGAATCTCCTCCAGGGATGTCACTGGCTCGTTCTTCCCTGCCCGCAGCGAGCGAGAGATGTGCTGACTCACGAATACCAGTGGATACAAGGCAACAGTGAGCGCATTAATTCCGTAGGCGACCGGCTTCGCCAGTCTTTTTGCATGCGTGATCCCGAGCGTTTTCGGAATTATTTCAGTGAGAAGCAGGACGGCCGTTGTAAATACGATCGTGAAAATCCACAGTGTTTCTGAACTAAATACGTCCGCATAGGTTGCGCCGGCTACTGCGGTGCCCATCGTATGTGCGATGGTGTTAGTGATGAGAATGGCAGCGATCGGCATATCGATCCGCTGTTTGAACGCCTTCAATAGCCGCCCGGATCGTTTACCTCGCTGGACAAGCGACTCAACCTGAGCATGGTTAATGGATAGCAGAACCGACTCAAAAATCGAACAAAGGAACGACACGATGAGCGCCAGTGAGACTGCCGCAATGAACACCTGCATAATCCCCTCCAGGACAAATCACTGCACTCAAATATCATAGAGCAGCGGCAGCACAATGGAAAACCCGATCCACATGGTAATCGCTAGCGGCACGCCCACCCTGAGAAAATCGGAGAAACGGTAGCCGCCGGCACTCAGGATGAGCAGATTCGTCTGATAACCAAACGGCGTGGCGAAACTCATATTGGCGCCGAACAAAACAGCCAGGACAAATGGCATCGGATCAACGCCCAGCTGCTGCGCGGTCGCAATAGCGATGGGTGTGCCGATGACCGCCGCCGCATTGTTCGACACAATATTGGTCAACACCGTCATGATCAGGATGAACGCGCTCAATATGAAAGGTGCAGGTAACCCGGCCGCGATACCGACAAAGCCCGCCGCCAGGTATTCCGCCATGCCGGTTCCCACGAGGGCCTTACCGAGCGCAAGGCTCGTAACAATAATCATGATCACCGGGATTGGCAGGAATCGTACGCCATCGCGCCAGTTAAGGCAGCCCAACGCCAGCATCAGTCCGACACCGATTAGTGCGCTGATCGAAATCGGCAAGAATCCCAATGCGGCAGTGAGAACAACGAACATTAGTACCGCCAATGCCCGTTTCGCACGATGCGCACGGGGCAGGTCTGTGGTGCCGTCGAGCACCAGTATGTTGCCGCTCGACTTCAGCGAATCGATCGCATCGCAGTTTCCCTGTACCAATAAAATGTCGCCTGCCCGCAAGCGAATGCTATTCAGGTCTCCGGCGACCTGGGAGCTGGGTGCTCCGGCCCTGTGAATGGCCAGCGGCAAGAGCCCGGAGGTCGCGCTGAAGCGCGCAGCCGCCAACGTTCGCAAATATAGCGACGAGCCACGGGTCACTACGACCTCCGCCAGCTGCTGACCCTCAGCTCGAAGCGGAGTGTGTTCACCGATCGGGCTCACGCTATCCGAAACATTGTAGAGCGTCGCACCCAGCAAGCTTTCGAAGCGCTTCAGGTTGTCCGGCAGATCCCGTACAAACAGTCGATCGCCAGGTTGAAGCTGCATCGACGGGAGCTTGGCAAGAAACAGGCTCTCACTGCGCTGGATCTTCTCTACCCGTATCTGGCCGTTCGTTTTTGCCAGTATTTCGGACAGCGTTCTCCCTGACGCGAAGCCGCCGTCCCGAATCAGTAGCTGAGCGTTAAAAACGCGTGGCGTCGTATCTGCCATCGGTAGCTCACGAGCCGGGAGCAGTCTCGGCGCGATCAGCCATAGAAACAACAGGCCGACGCCCCCAACTAACGCAACGGGCAACACAAAATCGAACATGCCGATTTCCGGCAAGCCCAGGTCCTCGGCCACGCTGACCACGAGCAGGTTGGTAGAGGTACCGATAGGGGTGGCCATGCCGCCAATGATTGTTGCGAATCCCATCGGCAACATTACGCCGGATACCGGGAACCTGGCCCGCAATGAAATGCCGACCAGTATCGGGATCATAATCACGACGATGGGGGTATCGTTGATGAAAGCGCTGAGCACCGCCACTGAGACTAGCGTGAGCAATAATGCCAGCAACGGTCGGGTGGACCACGTCCTGCTTACAATTGTCGCGAGCGGTTGTAATGCGCCAGTGGTCTCAAGTCCCTTGCCGACCATCATGAGTGCGCAGATGGCGATCAGGGCTTCATTGCCGAAGCCGGAAAGAAATTGCGCTGGACCTAATGGCGCGCCGTCACTCTCATAGGTGAATAGCTGAAACCCGACAACCAGGGTGATCAGAATAACTAGGCTCGATGATTCAAGAGGCAGGCGATCTCGCGTAAAGAGAAACAGTGCTACCGCGATAAGCAGAAGAACCGCGACTCCGTGTGCATCCGGAATGATTTGCGTTGGCATGTCATTCATTCTGGATGCTGCGCCGGAGTGAACGGCCCACTCTTCCAAACACCAGTTTTCGGCCTTCCTCAATCAAGACGATGCTGGCGGCAACAGCAGCGGCCAGTAACCAGTCACCAACGGACAGCGCCGTAGTCTTGAATACAGTCTGTGCGGGTGGCCAATGGACAGCCGAAACCTGCAGGCAAAGGATGGCGACCAGCGCGAGCCACAGATTTCGGTTGGTAAACAGATAGGGTGTAAATATCGAGCCTGATCCCGTGCGTGCATTGAAAACATTGAATACCTGGAACAGAACGAACGTAGTGAACGCCAGCGTTGTCGCATAGAGGACATTATTGGTCCGCAAGGCGAAATCCAGTACGCCCAGGGTACCGAGCGTCATTATGGTGCCGAAACCCGCCAGCCGAACCAACAATCGTCCATTCAAGAGCTGGCCCCCGGGATGCCGCGGTGGCTTCTTCATGATGCCGGGTCGAGTGGGGTCTACTCCGAGTGCGATGGCCGGAGGGCCGTCCATAATAATGTTCACCCATAGGATCTGGATCGCCGTGAAGGGTGCTGGCAATCCCAATAAGGGCGCCAGGCCGACGGTCAGTAACGCGCCAATGTTGGTCGACAACTGAAACCGTACGAACTTGCCGATGTTGTCAAAAATTGTACGGCCTTCACGCACCGCACTAACGATCGTCGCGAAGTTGTCGTCCGTCAGGATCATGTTCGCCGCTTCTTTAGTGACATCGGTTCCTGTGGCTCCCATCGCAATACCAATGTGGGCATGTCTCACAGCGGGTGCATCGTTCACACCATCTCCGGTCATGGCGACCACGTGGCCACACTGCTGCAGCGCGTCTACCAGGCGTACCTTGTGTTTGGGGGCGACCCGGGCAAACACTCCGGTTGAGTCCATTCGTTCGGCAAGCACCTTGTCGCTCATCCCGTCGATTTCGGTACCGGTTACAGCTCCACCTTCGATGCCGAGCCTCTCGGCTATTGCGCTCGCAGTGGTCTTGTGGTCTCCCGTAATCATCTTGACCTGGATACCGGCTTGCCTGCACAAAGCGATCGCTTCGCGGGTCTCCGCCCGTGGCGGATCCAGGAGACCTGCGAGGCCCAAAAGCGTCAGGCTCCGCAGGTGCGAATGTAAGTCTCCCGCCGGATCGAACGACTCGGCAGGGAGAGTTGCGGACGCGATCGCCAGCAACCGCAGACCGTCGCACGCCAGACGCTCGTTCTGGTCAAGAAGCCCCGCGCGCCCATCCTCCAGCAATGGTGATGACCCTTGAGCTGTGTGGATTGTGCTGCATCGATCGAGCAGAACCTCCAGGGCGCCTTTGGCATAGAGCCTCACTTGCGATCCGTCGTGGTGGAAAGTCACCATGAACTTGTGCTGTGAATCGAAAGGAATCTCGGCAATTCGTGGCAAATGAGCCCGTTCCTGTTCGACCTGTAATCCGGATTTTGCTCCCAGCACCAGCAACGCGCCCTCGGTTGGGTCACCGAAGACGGTGCCGTCGCGCAGTTCGGCGTCATTACACAGGATGAATGGCAGCATCAGTCGCCGTATCTCCGGAGGCAAACTACCGCCGTCTTCTGCTTCAATGGTCCCCACTGTACTGTAGCCCTCGCCGCTGACCACGAAGCGCTGCCCTTGAAAAAACAAGCGGCGCGCAGTCATTTGATTCATCGTGAGGGTGCCGGTCTTGTCCGCACAGATGACCGTTGCACACCCCAGGGTCTCGGTGGCGGCCAGGCGCTTCAGAATCGCGCCGCGTCGCGCCATGCGATGCATCCCGACGGCGAGCGTGACCGTGACAACCGCCGGCAATCCCTCCGGAATGGCTGCAACAGCCAGGGCAATTGACGTGAGAACAATTTGAACCCAGGGTTCGCCACGCCAAAGGCCGGCGAGCATGATGGCGAATACGACAACGCCCGCAATCGCAGCGAGACGCCTGCCAAGCGAATTGAGTTGCGCCTGCAGCGGCGTAGGTGGTTCAACATCCTTAGTGAGCATGGTTGCCAGGCGACCCATCTCGGTAGACATGCCCGTCTCCGTCACCAGCAGCTCCGCCCGACCCCGAGTGACGATTGAGTTCATGTAAGCCATGTTGACCCGATCGGCCAACGGCGCAGCCGCATCATCAAGTGCCTCGAACGTCTTACCCACAGGCACCGATTCACCTGTCAGCGTTGATTCATCAATCTCAACGCCACGGGCAACGACAATTCGTCCATCGGCCGGTATCTTGCTACCGGCATCGAGTAACACGACATCGCCTTGTACGAGGTCGAGCCGCGATATTTCAATAGCAGCCCCGCCACGACGCACAGTGGCATGCTGTGCCAGCATGCGCTTCAATGCCAAAACTGCGCGCTCGGCTCGGTATTCCTGGCGGAATCCCAGGAAGGCATTGAATATCACAACTCCCAGGATGACGAATGCGTCGATCATGTCACCAATCGCCCACGCGAGAGCTACGGCGCCGAGCAATATGATAATCAGGAGATTCTTGAACTGGTCAACAAACAGGTGCCAGGCAGGGCGCTGCGGTGCCGCGGCGAGACGGTTGGGGCCGTCTCGTTCAAGACGTGCCTGTGCCTCTGCGCGAGTCAGTCCGACGCGAAAATCCACGCCGAGCCGGGCAGCGACGTCCTGGATTGATTGAGCGTGCCATGGACGCTCTCTCGCGTTTGCCGGACCCGAGTGTTTCATCGGTCCGTCTCAGCGGGCGCAGGTGCCAGCAGGAACTCACGATGCTGTGACGTGTGAGCAGTCAAGGCCGTGCGGCCCCGAAACTGGTTGTGTGCCAACGCGTGTAGCAACACCCGGCACCTGTCCCGACCGGTATTCCAGATTTGAAGATTCCGAGCTTTGCAAACAGGTCTACCTGGTCTAGCGCATGTACCCAGTTCAATCCCGCCGGACCAAGAAGCATGCCGGCGAATATGAATGCAATGATCAGCGGTTGGCGCAGCCAGAACGCGAGCACATCGATTGCCGCCGCAACAGCGAGTACCGCTGCAACTTCGGAGAACGGGTCAGCAAATGTCGCCATTGTGATATCGGATATTTTAGGTAGATATGATTAACAGGAAAAGTCGATTATTATGACCATAAGCATCGAAAAAACCGAACTAGAGTCCAGCTCATGATCAACTACAAACATCTGCACTACTTTTGCATGGTGGCGCGGGAAGGCGGAATTGCCCGTGCCAGCGAACGGCTGCATGTAACACCACAAACAATCAGCGGGCAGTTGGGCCTGCTCGAAGACAGTCTTGGCGTAAAGCTGTTCTCACGGGTCGGTCGCAACCTGGAACTGACCGAGGTCGGTCGGCTGGTGCTGAGCTACGCCGATGAGATTTTCTCGCTCGGCGGCGAGCTGGAAGAGGCAATCATTCAACAGCCCGGCGGCGGCCCGCATGTGTTCCGAGTCGGGGTCGTCGATGTTGTGCCTAAATCTATCGCGCACCGAATCCTGATACCGGCGCTACATATGGACGAGCCGGTACGGATGATCTGTCGTGAAGCGAGTATGGATACACTGCTGGCGGAACTGGCTGTGCATCGGCTGGATTTGTTGATCGCCGACCGCCCGATACCTGCGACCGTCAGCATGCGCGGCTCCAGTCACAAGCTCGGTGAGAGCGCGGTCAGCTTTTTTGCTACGCAAAAGATCCGGAAAAAACTGAAAGGTGACTTTCCGCGCTGCCTGGACGGCGCGCCGATGCTGTTGCCCTATATTGATAACCAACTGCGTTCCAGCGTCGACCAGTGGTTGGATAAGAAGCGCATTCGCCCGCGTACAATTGCCGAGTTTGACGACAGCGCGCTAATGAAAGCCTTCGGTCAAAATAGCGAAGGCGTCTTCATTGCACCGGCAGCGATCAAAGCAGAGGTGGAAAGACAATACAAAGTGACTGAAATAGGCCGCGTCGACGAGGTAAGAGAACAGTTCTTCGCCATATCGGCGGAACGCAGGATCTTGCATCCCGTCGTTTCCACAATAGTAGCGGCGGCCCGAACTCTGCTGATAGCCGATTAAAGGAGACTGTAAGTAAGACCGGTGAAGGTCAATATATTCACAATTACGAGGATTACGATCCCGACCCGGGACGGGCTGTCCGGCACGCTGTCGTTCGCTCGTTGCGGAGTTTCTTGCAGATTTGGGTCCGGAATCATCATTGTCCTTTGCGACTTCCGCCGCACAGGGCTTCCGACAGGGGAGAGGGGTTGTCGGGCGTGCTTGGCAGAAGTCGCTATGGGATAGGAGCTTGCGGCGACATTTGTCGATGTACCATTTTCGTGAACTGTAGTGAAAGGCGTTACACAGGAAAAGCCGTTTTTTATGCAGAGACTATTCGGAATTTTCTGATGATCGATTTTGGTTCTCAGTTCGGAAATCTGTCTCATTACAGTACGAACGCCACCAATTTCCTCCAGACGACTTCGGAGTTGGCATCAAGGTTTTGGTGATGCTTTCTATATCGACGATGTCTTTGCCAGAATTCAAGGCAAGCAAGACTTTCTTTGGCGGGCAGTCGAGCGGATGCTCGACGGCGGTCGTTCGAAGATAACCGAGGTTGCTGCCTGACAGGTAATCTTGCGATAGTCGTATAGATGCAGACTATTGCGATAATCGGATGCGGGGCGATCGGCGAGGCGGTCGCCGGATACCTGGCTGACCACGAAGGCGTCGTAATCGGTGTTGTAATCATCAAGCCGGGTATGGACTCACGCGCACGCGAGCTGTTCGGCGAGGATGTCGAGATCGTGCATACCATTGACGACGTGGTGACGAGGGTTGATCTCGTGGTCGACTGCGCAGGTCACCCGGCATTGCGGCAGCATGGGGAAGCAGTTCTTTCCCGAGGTATCGATCTCGTCTCAGTTTCCTCGGGCGCCTTAGCCGATGCCAGGTTGTATGAAAGGCTTGCCGCCGCTGCGCGTCGCGGCGGAACGCAGTTGCGAGTGGTGTCTGGTGCAATCGGGGCGCTGGATGCGCTGTCGGCGGGCAGCATCGGTACACTGACAAAGGTGACCTATCGAGGCCGGAAGCCGCCGCAAGGCTGGCGCGGTTCTCCCGCCGAATCAAAGCTCGATCTCGATACGCTGTCGGAAGCGACTGTACACTTCAGTGGCAGCGCCCGGAACGCAGCACTCGAATACCCCAGGAACGCGAATGTCGCTGCATCAGTAGCGCTGGCAGGCATCGGCTTCGACGAAACCGTTGTCGAGCTCATCGCGGACCCGGGCGTCACGCGTAACGTGCACGAAATTGTGGCCGAGGGCGACTTTGGCCGCTACGAGTTCCGGATTGAAGGCAATTCGCTGCCCGACAATCCCAGGTCCTCGGCGATCACGGCAATGAGCGTGGTACGCGGGATACTGAACCCCGCGTCAGCGATCGTTATCTGAGATAAACTGGCGCCACTTGGTAACAGGCCGGGCGAGGGCCAATCGACGATGACGAAGCTTGCTGCATTCAACTTTCAAAACTGGATTGAAGAACATCGGCATTTGCTGAAGCCGCCGGTAGGCAACAAGCAGATCTGGGAGGATGCTGACATGATGGCCTTCGTCGTTGGCGGCCCCAATCAGCGCACCGATTATCACGACGATCCCGTCGAAGAGTTCTTCTACCAGCTCGAAGGCGAGATGGTGTTGAAGATATTTGACGATGGCGAATTCTGCGACGTTGTCATTCGAGAAGGCGACATCTTCTTGCTGCCAAAACATGTTCGGCACTCGCCGCAGCGACCCATGGCCGGCAGCGTCGGGCTCGTTATTGAACCCAAGCGCCCCGATGGCCTTAAAGATGCCTTCGAGTGGTATTGCTTCGGATGCGGCAGCCTCGTGCACCGGGTTGAAGTGTTATTGAAATCGATCGTGCATGACCTGCCGCCGCTGTACGAAGCGTTCTACGCCGATGAGGAAGCGCGAACCTGTCCGGATTGTGCTGCGCTGCATCCGGGCAAGGAGCCACCGGAAGGCTGGGTGTCGATTCCGCCGCAAGACCTGGACTGATATGCATTGCGAATCAACACTCGAGTTTGCGCGGGCAGAGGACGAGGCGGACCCGCTCAGGGAGTATCGCGACCGGTTTCACTT
>Ga0255051_10000372_pt1 | contig 16532 bp, 13 predicted proteins | sample JV7_2_9_MG_FD_181719 | JGI IMG/M metagenome (GOLD analysis project Ga0255051, IMG submission 181719) | Seawater microbial communities from Jervis Inlet, British Columbia, Canada - JV7_2_9 | ecosystem: Environmental > Aquatic > Marine > Inlet | place: Canada: British Columbia | collected 2016-10-06
GAATTCATCGAAAACGTGGCTCGATTGGCCGGAAATGAACTTGGCCGGCGCGCCGGGACCGACATTCCGCAACACTTCGACGTCAGTCAATCGAAAGGTTTGCCCAAGGAAATGACCGGTCAATTCTCCAGGCTATCGGATGCGCTGAATTCGGATGGCCATCAATACTTGCGCCAGGTGGATGAGTACGTGACACAGCACACCAGGGTCGTCACCCGATGAAATCGCCGCCAAACGGCTCGCGGCCGGCCTTCACGATCCTCAGGTCCTTACTAACGCTGGCCTTCATAGGGCTGGGCGTTGCCTACGTATTGACACAACAAGCCGATTTTCGAGCACTGGAATTGCCATCGACAATTGCCGTGCTGGTCGTCGCCGCCGGGTATGTCGCCAGCGTGTTTTTTCGATCTTTGTACAACGTTTTCACGGCCCGGCGTCTTGGGACGCCGCTACCGATACTCGAGTCCTTCATGCTATCGGCTGTTGTTACGGCCAGCAATTCTATTCTGCCCGTCAACGCCGGAGCAGCATTTCGCGCCTACTACATGAAAAAGGTTCACGCCTTTCCCCTGGGCTACTTCGCAAGCGTGACGATTGTTTCCTTTGTGATTACGGGCCTGCTGATGTCATTGATCGCAATGATCCTGCTCGTACTGATTTTTCTTGACCTCGGATATTTTCGACTGGATCTGTTTATCGTTTTGCCCGTCATTACAGTGACCGCAAGTGCCGGACTGCTACTTCGCGGCGAGAAATCACGACCGGAACACGACAACGCAGATTCGTTGTGGGGATCTTTCCGATCCGGGTACCTTAGCCTCGTCAGGGACAAGCGCCTTGTCTATGTGTCGCTCCTGATCGTCACATTGAACTTCGTGGTCGCATCATCTGTCTGGGTAGTGGCGCTTAGAGACTATGCGCCAGAGATAGCCATGTCGGAGGCATTGTTGCTCGCCGCATCGCAGATCGTCAGTGGCTTGATAACCCTGACCCCGGGGGCGGCCGGCTTTCAGGAACTCGCCGGTCTATATGTCGGCGCATCATTTCAGGTGACCACCGTACAGCTATTCGCTGTGCTCGTTTGGGTACGCCTGGTGCGCCTGATTGCGTCATTGCTTCTGGCCGGCCCCTGTGCGATCGCATTGCACCGTAGCAACAAATTATCCGATCTCTAACGCGCCAATCAGATTTAGTGCGAATTAACGCAGCAGTCGGTTGAGGCGCTCTGCAATTTGAAACAATCGATATGAGGGCCGCAGCGCCAGCGTGTAGGTGCGGTGTTGTCTCGTTTCGGCGCCCCATTTTTCTTTGTACCAAACAAGGGATTGCTGGCCCGCCGGCGACGACATCAAATTGAAACACTGACAACCCAGTCCCTTGGCCCATTCGATTGCCTCGTTGAGCAACAGTGCGGAAGGCTGGTGCACGCGATACTCGAGATCGATGCCGCCATGTAAGTAGCAGGCCACGGATCCATGTCGTATGACGACCGTGAAGCCGGCGATCTTTTCGTCCAGGCGTGCGACCCTGACGCGAATACGCGGATTGGATTGCGCCAATTCAATCAGCTTTCTGAAATAGGTCTCGTTATAGCGCAGTCCTCCGCGATGCCGCTTCACGGTGTCATGGTAGAGTTTGAATAGTTCAACACTATCCCTGGACTCGTTTGCATCGCTGATTTCAAGATCAGAGCGCATGGCCTTTTTGATGTCGCGCCGATGATTGCCCGACGTCGCGGCGAGCGTCCAGGACGGCAAGTCAACAATAGCGGTCTCCTGGGTAGGCTCGTACGGCAATCGCAAATCGACCGGCCCCGCGAACGCACTGGTGGGAAGACGGATAGCCACTGGTAGCTGTCCACACAACTGCACGCGCCAGCTTTGCAATATGTCCTCGTTTAAACCAATACCGCCAACAAGGCCACCGTACGGAAAACCCAAATACCCCAGCTTGAACGGCCCTGCGGAAAATGACGACACGGCGCCACCACATCCTGCGGCCTCGTCCCAAATGTACTGCGTTTGCACATTGAAAGCGGATTCCAGCAGGTCCGTCCAGTCGCTGCCATGAAACAGCAGGCCATCTCTCGCACACAACGCGGCCCAGTCAGCCGGCACTTGCGTGCTTATCGTGACGCTGCTCATGAATCGGGTCCCTTGATTTCTTCAACGAAGCGCTGCGCAATATCCGCAATATCGAATTCTGCTGCTGCCGCGTCGAGCCCTGCGCCGAAGTCCATGGCGTTGCCATTGAGCGCCTCTCGCAATGCCTGCAAGAATCCTTCCGATGACGGTGACGGCGCCAATGTTCCAAAACTGAACCTCTCGTGCAGCGCTGGCAAATCACCGACAGGCGTCGCAACGATCGGCGTTCGCAGCTGCACTGCATCGGAAAAAATGACCGGTATGCTCTCGACTCTAGACGGCAGAAGCAGGTAATCCGCCCAATTGATCAGGCCGGCTGCGTCCTGTTTGTCGAGGTAGCCACCGACTTCGACAGGCCGGTTCTGCAGCTGCAGTTCTGCAGCAAGGCGATGCACCTCATCGTGCAATGGACCGCCACCGCAAATTTGCAGTGCCGCTATTTTCGACCAGTCCTGGTCGGACAAAGTCAGCAGAGTTTCCATTAAAACGTCGACACCCTTGTTCTTGTGCCAGCGCCCGAGAAAAGCAAGCTTGTAAGGAGAAAACCCGGCCTTGCTGGCGTCACCCGGCTTCGGCAGTACCCGCGTACTCGCAAGAAAATGACAGCGACGGCGGGAGAGCGATTCTACATCCTTCGCCAGCTTTAAGCCGTCAGCGAAGCAGTTGTCCGCTGCGCGCAATACGCGCCGCAGATGCCCGCGCAGTACCGGGATCTGACCGAGGCTCCAGATATCGCTGCCAAGTGCCCAGATGCCGAAAGGAATATCAAATCGACGCCCGACCGAGGCTGCCCAATGGCCCGACGGCAAAGCCCAGAGCGCGAACAGGTAATCTGGGCGCTCGTCTTCCACGAATTTTTCCAGGGCGTGTTTGCCGTTGCGCAAGGTCCTGATGATTGCTGGCCAGTCGCCCGGGTGGGATGGCTTCAGGAGCGAAAGCGGCAATCGCGGCACTTCAAATCGAATGACATCGACATTGCCGTCCCGCGATCGCGACGCGCGCGTGGCTGCGGCGATCACCGTAACCTGAAGTTGCCTGGCTAACTGTTGCGCGAAATCTGCAACAAAACTCCCTGCTGCCTCGCTTCCCGGCGTAGCGTCGGGGTAGGAAGTCGTGACGATCGCCACATGCACAGGCTATGCCTTGGTCCAGGTCATTCGATAGGCATACGGCATCATCTCCTCGGGTCCACTAAGGGTTGCGACGAGCCATGCGATGCAATTCGTCGCAAGAATCATGAACGGCAACAAGATGGCTGTCAGCGCCAGCGGATTCTTTGCTGAGATCCAGTTCAGGATTGTTTTGCTTAAGGCGATATTTGTGTTGAGCGCAGCTGTTTCGGCCGGATGGCCAACGGCCTTCTGCGCGTCGATCCTGAAGCCGTGTTTCGCGGCAGCGCGCACCAGACCATGGACGGTCCAACGATGGAAGTCGAGTGGCGCATCGTGAATGGGATAGAGAAAAGGCACCTGAAAGGTAAACGTGCCCTGCGATTTCAGAACACGTTGTACTTCTGCAAGACAGCGCCCCGGATTCGGCAGATGTTCGAGAACGTCAAGAAGCAGAACGTGATCGATTGAACTGTCTCGCAGGGGCAGGACCTCTGCATCAGCGAAGAGATCCGGGCGTGTTCCATACCACTCGGTCGCCGTCGCAAGGTAATCGATCCCGACATAGGTCGCGTGGTCGGGCAGGTGCTTTCGAGGTTTCGCATCGGCGCAGCCAATATCGACGACAATTCCTTCGAGGCCGGCGCAGGTCGCTTGAAGAAATTGCTGCTCGCGAAAGAACGCGAACCACTGCGGATGCAGTGGCGTGTTTCTAAGCTTTGAGAACATCAGGACTTGCTGTATGTCAGGGCCGTAATCTGCTCAGAGATCAGGCCGATCAGAAAGACGATGACCGAGGCACTGCACAGGAGCAGGCTCATGTTGGTAAACCGGGCCATGGCGATATACGTATACACGTACCAGCCCAATCCCGTTGTCAGAAACAAGCCGCTGATTGGCAGGAAAATCTTCAGCGGCGCATACAATGTTGCGATCTTGAAAATGATAACGAGAAAGCGTATGCCATCACGGACCGGTCGAATATGACTGCTGCCCTCGCGCTGTGCGACCTTGACGGTTTCGAAACACACAGGGTAACCGGAGCGCATGAACGCCATCGTAATTGTCGTTGGATAAGAGAATCCATTCGGCAGGAGATAGAGAAACTCTTTAAAAAGTTTCGCTCGCGCAACGCGAAACCCTGATGTCAGGTCCGGTATGCGCCTGCCCGTCAATTGCGACGCGAGCTCGTTGTAAAAACCGTTGGCAAACAGCCTGCCGACGCTCGCGTGAGAACCCGATTTCCGCGCGCCCACAGCCATACCGTATCCATCATCGAGTTTTTCGAGTAATTTGCGGAATTCGCGAGGGTCATGTTGACCGTCGCCGTCCATCAGCGCGAGGATATCGCCCTGCGCCGCGCGGGCGCCGCTTTTGACCGCAGCGCCGTTACCCAGACTTTCAGGGTGTCGTACTACGATTGCGCCGGCTTGGCCGGCCGTCTCCGCAGTACCATCCGTGGAGCCGTCATCGACCACGATGATCTCGGCGTCCGGATACTCGGCTCGCGCAACAGCAACGACGTCGCCAATCGATGCGGCCTCGTTTTTTGCCGGTATCACAATGGAAAGGCTGTCGCCCGTGGATCCCTGGCTCATTCCTTGTCTGTCTCCGTGCCTTGCGTTACTTGATCAACCTGATTCAGCTTTGTTTGCTGCTCAAGTTCCCGGACGTAGTTTCCCAAACCCTCAAGATCCCGCCGCCAGGCGATCGCCTTCAGCGGGTTAGCCGGCCTGTCTAGCATAGCATTGTTGATGAAGTCGCCGGCACCCTCGAAGTCGCCGGCACCGGCCAGCGCTGTCACCATCATCATGTTCAGCTCCGATGAGGTCCGGTATGCGATCGCCCTCTCCAGGTGATCGATAGTCGCGTAATAATCGCCCTGCTGCCTGGCAATGGCAGCCATCAGCCTGTGGTGAAACTGGTTGTAGCCCGGGACCATCGCATAGCGCGAATTCCGCTGCAGTGTTTGCGCCAACTCTGCTACCAACTCGAAATCCACACCGTTGCAATCAGTGGAGATCACCGTACTGAAGAGTTGCGACAACATTGTGCCGGAGGTGAGCGTGAAGTCGGTATTGGGCAGCTCTCGCCGCAGTTCCTCAATGACCGCTTCGTGACCCTGATCAGGCAAATACATGCATCGCAGATTGAGTTCCTGAATGCGCAAGTAGCCAAACTGCGGCCGCTCAATGACAAAGCCGTCGATTGTCGACAGGGTTCGTAGCGGGCCCTCCTCCGACAATTGATAAGTCGCCATCGTCGTAACAGCGCGAACTGAATCCGGGTATTTGAGCGCCCAGTATCGAGACGCTAGCGACGGTTCGCCTGACAAGGCCGCAAATCCATGCAAGAAATACGCGCTTAGCAAGACGTAGAGTGGCACCAGGACAATAGCAGCCCGGCGCAACTGAACCGATTTGAGCATCAGGGCGGCGCATAACGCAAAGAGCGGGCCAGCAATGGGCAGATAGTTTCGATGCTCAAAGTAGAGTTCGAGCGGTACAACAGACGACTCGATGATGTGGCCGGTCAGATACCATAGAACCGCCAGAGAAAACAAAGGAAAGCGCCGCCGCCACACAATTGACGCCACGGCCAGCGCGAACCATGAAACGAACGCGATAAGTGCGAGTGGCTGCAGAATACTGCGACTGGCGGTTGGCGGAGTTTGGTAGATACCCAGCTGCGCAGGAAAACCGAGTAACGCTTTGTAAAGGTAGAGCCACAGCAACTGCGCTTCGGTCAGCACTCGTCCCCAGGCGGTGTATCCGCGACTTAGAACAGTCCATTCAGGGTACGTAATCCGTGTCGCAAGATACGCGACGATCGCAAGCGTCGGCAATAACAAAAAGACGCCATGCCAAAGACGCCATTGACGACTCGTGACGGCAACTGGCCGTTTGAGCAAAGTCGCCTCAAGTACCAGAACATAAGCCGGCAGCAACAAGCCGGACTCTTTCGAGAGAGTCGCCAATAGCGTGCCGACCGCGATGCTGATGCTCATGCCGATCAGCGCGCGTTTCGGCGCGATGTCGATCCTGCGGCGCGCAAGCAGGTAGCCACCGAGTCCCAGCAAGACGAAGAATGCGCTCAACGTTGTCATACGTTGCACGACGAGCAGCGATGCCGAAGCGAGCAGTGGCATGACGACCCACACACTCGCAGCGGCGAAAGCGACCATGGCGGCTCTATTCCGATCGATTGCCTGCAACAGGCTGAGTTGATACAGACAAGCGCCAAGTACCAGCGCATTAAGCAAGTGCAACAGTATGTTGGCGTGGAGAAATGACGATGCGCCCTGCTCCCAATGCCCGGCCTGCAGAGCGAATGACAGCAGAGTTATCGGCCGCCCTGACGGACCCGCCGCGCCGGACAAGACGAAATCGGCGGCCGTGCTCGCGTCCTCGACGCTGGCCAAACCGGCGAGATTGGCTACATCATCGAGTTGAAAAGCACCACTCAGGGCCGGCCTGTAGCAAAACCAGGCCAGAACGAGGACAACAGAAAAGCCGATCAGGCTGAGCTTTGAAGTACTCAGCCCGCCCTTGATCACGACGTAAACATGATCATGATGCCGGCCGCCACGGCCGAACCGATTACGCCAGCCACATTTGGGCCCATCGCATGCATCAAAAGAATATTGTGTGGATTAGCGTCCAGGCCAACCTTGTTAGCGACTCGCGCAGCCATCGGCACGGCAGAAACGCCTGCTGCGCCGATTAGCGGGTTAATCGCGTGCCTGGAAAAGCGGTTCATCAACTTGCCCATCAGAACGCCGCTTGCTGTGCCGATCGCGAACGCGACCATGCCTAGCACCAGTATGCCCAGCGTACTCTTGACGAGAAACTGATCCGCGCTGAGCTTCGAGCCCACAGCCAAGCCGAGAAATATCGTGACGATATTGATGAGCGCATTTTGCGTCGTATGTGAGAGGCGCTCAACGACACCGCACTCACGCATCAGGTTGCCAAAAGCGAGCATGCCGATCAATGGCGCCGCAGATGGCAGCAACAGCGCCACCAGCAACAACAGGAGTATCGGAAAAATGACGCGCTCAGCCTTCGAGACTTCGCGTAGCTGTACCATTTCGATCTTGCGCTCGGCCTCAGTCGTCAGCAGTTTCATGATCGGTGGCTGAATCAGCGGCACGAGCGCCATATACGAGTAGGCAGCCACGGCAATAGCACCGAGCAAGTGCGGCGCCAGTTTCCCAGCGACATAAATGGCGGTCGGGCCGTCTGCGCCGCCGATGATGCCGATCGCGGCAGCTTCGCGAATCGAAAAATCCATGACGCCGATCGCCGTCAGGCCAAGCGCGCCCAGCAGCGTTGCGAAAATACCGAACTGTGCTGCCGCGCCAAGGAACAGGGTCCTCGGGTTTGCGAGTAATGGACCGAAATCTGTTAGCGCCCCGACGCCCATGAAAATGATCAGCGGAAATACTCCGGTTTCGATGCCGACCACATACGTCAGGTGCAGCAGGCCATCGCCGGTCGCGATTTCCACACCCGGAATATTTGACAGCAGCCCACCGAAGCCGATGGTCACGAGCAACAGCGGTTCGAATTTCTTAACGATGCCGAGATAGAGTAGGGCCAGGCAAATGAGCAGCATGACAGCCTGCCCGCCGGTCATTTGGTACAGACCCGAGCCTTGCCAGATTTGTTCGACCAGATCCATGTGTCAGTCAATCGCAACCAGCAGGTCACCAACGGCAACGGCGTCGCCTTCGGCCACCGAGACTTGCGTTATCGCGCCGGCCTTTGGCGCAACAACGATCGTTTCCATCTTCATCGCTTCGACGACCAGCATTGGATCACCTACATCGACAACATCGCCGACCGCCACGTGTACCTTGAAGATATTGCCGGCAAGCACGGCGTTGACGGTGTCACCCGCTGCTGCAGCTGCCGGCACGACGCCGGGACGAATGTCGCTCAACTGGCCACTCTCTGCGACTTCAACCGTGTATGCCCTGCCGTTGACGCGTACCGAGTAGACAGCGGCGCCCGCGGCGGGGGCGACAACGGACGTCGCATCAGGCGCTGGTTCGAACGCATCCGGGTTGTCTCGATTTTCAAGGAATTTGAGCCCAATCTGCGGGAACAAAGCATAGGTCAAGACGTCGTCAATGACGTCGTCGGCCAGGCGTATGCCCCTCTCTTTTGCGATCTTTGTCAATTCTTCGCTCTGACGTTCGACTTCCGGCTCGATCAGGTCGGCCGGCCGGCAGGTTGTCGCCTCGCCGCCGTCGAGGACGCGCGCCTGCAATTCAGCATTGACGGCCGCAGGTGTCGCGCCGTACTCGCCCTTCAAAACTCCCGCCGTCTCTTTGGAAATCGTCGCGTAGCGTTTGCCTGACATCACATTGATTACGGCTTGTGTACCGACAATCTGTGATGTGGGCGTCACGAGCGGCAACATGCCAAGATCCTGGCGCACGCGAGGAATTTCCTCGAGTACCGCATCGAGCTTGTCGGCGGCGTTCTGTTCGCGCAACTGGCTTTCGAGGTTAGTCAACATGCCGCCAGGCACCTGGGCGATGAGGATACGAGAATCCACGCCCTTCAACGCACCCTCGAACTTCTGGTATTTCTTGCGAACCTCCCGAAAGTACGCAGCAATTTCCTCCAGCAGGAGAAGATCCAGACCTGTCGCCCGATCTCCGCCGTCAAGAATGGCAACCAGGGATTCGGTCGGTGAGTGTCCGTAAGTCATGCTCATCGACGAAATCGCCGCATCAACATTATCGATACCGGCCTCTGCCGCCTTGATGCAGGCTGCTGTCGACATGCCGGTCGTTGCGTGACATTGCATGTGCACTGGTATTGCGACAGCCTGCTTGAGTCGTGACACAAGGTCGTACGCAACATAGGGGTTCAGCAGGCCCGCCATATCCTTGATGCATATCGAATGCGCCCCCATATCTTCAATCTGCCGGCCAAGATCGACCCAGAGGTCAATCGTATGCACCGGGCTGACGGTGTAGGAAATTGTTCCTTGCGCGTGCTTGCCGACCGCAAGCGTTGCCTTAATGGCCGTCTGAAGATTGCGCATGTCGTTGAGCGCATCAAAAATTCTAAAAACATCCACGCCGTTTACTGCAGCGCGCTCGACGAACTTCTCAACGAGGTCGTCCGCATAATGGCGATAACCAAGAATATTCTGGCCGCGGAACAACATCTGCTGCGGCGTCTTCGGCATCGCTTCCTTGAGACGGCGAATCCGCTCCCACGGATCCTCACCGAGATAGCGAATGCAGGTGTCGAAGGTCGCGCCGCCCCAACTCTCAATAGACCAGAAACCAACCTGGTCGAGCTTGTCTGCAATAGGCAGCATGTCTTCGATGCGCATGCGCGTAGCCAACAGGCTCTGATGCGCGTCGCGCAAGGCTAGCTCAGTGATACCGAGAGGGGTCTTATCGCTCATTCTGTTTTGCTTGTCAGGTTGGCTTGCGGCGATGTTGCGCAATGGCCGCGGTAATCGCCGCAACCTCCTCATCCCCATCGGCCTTTGGCTCCGCCACCGGTTGCAGTCGCATGATAAGCTGAGACATCATGGTCATCAGGACAACGAGCGCAGTCAGGAACGCAAATACCGTGCCCATTCCCGCAAGCATCAACGTCAGTCCCTCATTCATCAGCTCGTTTTGCATAGTCGGTCACTAAGATTCCACCAACGGCCAATTATACTGATTTACCCGAACCTAAGAAGCTCCAATTCGTGAGCCATTCGAATTCAAAATTGACGGCATTCGCGCTCGTGCCCTTGTTGGCCATGAGCATGACTTTGCTTGCGGACGACGAAACGCCGTCGCCGCTCGACCCGGCCAGGCTCGAAGCAGAGGGAGTCGTCATTGCCAATATTGTCCTCGATAAGCAAGACGTATTCGATTTGTCGGACCCGAAAGAAAACAACGCCCTGTACAGGTTCGCGAATCGACTGCATATCATTACGAAAGACTCGACGATCGAAAAGCAATTACTGATCAAACCCGGTGATGCATTTTCGAAACGCCTGGCCGATGAGACGGAACGAATCTTGCGCGGCAACACGTATTTCTACGACGTCGCAGTCACACCAAAGAATCGCCAGGATGGCGCCGTTGACCTGCACATCAGTACCAGGGATGTCTGGACCTTAAGACCGGGGTTTTCATACTCTCGTAGTGGAGGCGAAAACAAGTCGTCGGTCAAGATCGAAGAACTCAACCTGTTTGGCCGCGGGCAACAACTGCTGGTCTCGAGATCCAGCAATGTGGATCGCGACTCGACTACTCTCGAATTCAGGGACAAACACATTGGCCGGAGCTGGGCGTCAGTCGCGCTGCGTTTTGCCGACAATTCTGATGGTCACTCGAACCTGCTCTCGGTCAATCGACCGTTTTATGCGCTTGATGCCCGTTGGGCGGCCGGCGCTACCTTATTCGATGACGATCATCGCAGTACCTTGTACCAGCTAGGCGAAAGAGCGGCTGCGTATCGTCACGAACGACGATTCTACTCTGCCTTCGGTGGCTGGTCTGCCGGCCTCCGTGACGGTTGGGTCCGCCGGTTTACTGCCGGCATTGTCTATGATGACAATCGGTTCGTCGATGCGCTGGACCCGATCTTGCCGTCAGTACTACCCGGTGACCGCAAACTCGTGTATCCGTTCGTGGGGATCGAAATTCTCGAAGATCGATTCGAGAAGGCGAGTAATCGGAATCAAATCAAAAAGACCGAAGATTTCCTGACCGGAACGAGCTTTTCGGCCTCGTTGGGCTGGTCCGATGAGAGCCTTGGCGCCGATCGCGATGCTGTCTTGTACTGGTTGCGCGGCGGCCGCTCTTTTGGTGCCCTGGCTGAGTCGGCGCTGCTGTTGTCGGGTAGTGCCAGCGGTCGCTACGAAAGTGGCGATTCGGTCAATACGCTTTTCAATCTTAGCGCTCGCTACTACTTGCAGCAGTCTGAAAAACGGACGTTCTTCACCACATTGCTGGCCACCTACGGCAGCAACCTGGATCTCGACAACCCGGTAGAACTGGGTGGCAATACCGGGCTGCGCGGTTATCCGCTGCGCTACCAGTCGGGCGACTCGAAAATCCTCCTAACTATCGAGCAACGCTTCTTCTGGGATTGGTATCCGTTCCGGCTGTTTCGCGTGGGCGGTGCAATATTCGCGGACGCCGGTCGCACCTGGGGCGACAATCCGCTCGGCGGTGAAAGCCTCGGCTGGCTGAGTAACGCAGGTTTCGGGCTTCGTTTTGCGCCAACGCGAACCGGCAGCCGCAAGATCGTTCATCTTGATGTTGCATTTCCACTTAACGGCGATTCGTCGATCGACAACGTACAGATACTGCTGGGGTCCAAGCGTAGCTTCTAACTGCAGAGCTCGTCTCTTTTCGACTTGGTTTTGGCGATCGTTTCGGCTGCGGCCTTCTTGTCCAGGTACTCACGCTCACCGTTTTCGTTCGTCCGGTACAGCTGCGGGGCATTGAGGTAGGACTCGTAGATTTCATTGGCGCGTTTGCAGTAGTAAGCCTCGGCCTTCTCACGTTCGGCGCGAGCTTCTGCAGTCTCTCCCGGGAAGGCATAGTCTCCGGAATCTATTTTGTTACCGCCATCGGCCAGTGGGTCAAGTGCACCGCTTGAGTGCCAGACGAGTTGTACTGAAACGGCGTCCTCATGATCTGGCGTATCGCCATAATGAGTCTTGCCGAACTCATCGACCCAGGTGTAGATCGGCTTCATCGTATCGACGAAGTGAGTCTTGCCCTTTGCGTCAACCCACTTCCATACGTCAGCATTTGCCGTCAGGCAAAAGCCGCATATGAAAATCAGGCTGGCGAACAACTGTTTCATGGCCCCTCCAATGCCCATAAGTATGGGCTTTCGGGACCATAATTCCCTTGATTAGCGTCACAGAAACGCCAAAAAACGGATCAGTTGCATTGGGTAAGGCTATTAATCCAGCCAGTGAGCAAGGCAACACCGTCGGCATCGGGGATACTGGATCCAAGCGGCGGCATGCCGTCGACATCGCGCCGGTTTACCCGTGCGACGAGCACCGATCGCGAGGCGTCGCCCGGTACAATGATCAGCGGCGCCACGATACCGAGCCCACCCGCATCAGGCGCCACGTCGCAGGCGCTCATATTCGCAAGCAAGGTCGTATAGCGCAGGTCCACATTGACCGGCGTCGGACCACCGGGCTGGTGGCATTGCGCGCAGTTGGTGTGCAAATAGGCCCGCGCGCGATCGCCGAGGTCCGCGGATGTATCCATCGGGTTCGGCATCGCCGGCAGGGTTGCCGGATCGCCCGGCAGCGGCGATGAGAATATCGCGATTACGTCGAGGGTTTCGAGCTGATTGTGGGTACGCCCGGTCGACGGATAGGTGAAGTCCTTGTTGAGCTGCGCAGTCTCCGGGCCGAGCGCAACTCCCGCTGCGGCCGTGTGACACTGCAGGCATTCTGCCTCATCGGGGAATATCCAGTTCTGTCCATCGACCAGTACGACCTTGCCACCTCGTACCCGGGTAGCTTCGGTCTCCGTAGGGTTCCACTCGTAGGTGTAGCCTGCCCAGACACCATCCGGATGACGCATCAGATGCCGGGTTTCGATCAGGCGGCCGCCGAGCCGGAAATTCTTGACGAGCACTGTCCCCGCCGGAAAAATCCAGTCATCCTGCGCGTCGATCGATATCGCCTGACCGTCCGGCAATCCTATATGGCGGTCCTTTACCGCACCGTCTGACCAAAACGCTGCGTTGATGTCGTAGGGCACAAGTCCGGAATAGGGCGAAGTGATGTCGGCTTGATCGACGCAACCCGACGCGGAAAGCAGATCGGGAACCGGGTCCACGCCACCACCACTGGGTACCAACTGCATGATGCGGCTGTTTTTTATGTCGGCAAAAAACAGCTCGCCATCCTGATCGACGCCGAAAGACGACGGACCGGTCGATGTGTTGGCGAGTTCCTCATTGGTGAAACCACCCATTCCGTCCGCCGCGAGCGCCCAGATACGGCCGGATCCATAATCGCCGAAAACATAACGGCCAATAAGCCCCGGGATCGCAGTACCGCGGTACACGAAGCCACCCGTAATCGAGTTGTTGCCACTGGAGTGGGCGTATTCACTGACGGGCTCCACAAATGGTCCGCTGCACCCAGTCGATTCGAAGTTGTGCGCGCCCTCGCGGCAGTCCCAGCCATAGTTACCGCCAAGTACGATCTGATCGACCTCCTCCCAGCTGCCCTGGCCGACGTCGGCGAGCCACAAGACACCGGTCGGTGGATCGAAACCCCAGCGCCAGGGATTTCTCAGGCCCCAGGCGTATATCTCCGGGCAATTGTTGGCGTTGCTGCCCGGGCCGCACTTGGCGCTTGCGGCGAACGGATTATCGCCTGGTATGTTATAGCCGGCGCCCGTGCCCACGACATCGATGCGCAGCATGGACCCAAGAAGTCGAGTCGTGTTTTGTCCGGTTTCCTGCGGGTCATTCGCTCCTCCACCATCCCCCAGGCCGATATACAGCGAATTGTCGGGACTGACGCCGAAAGCAATATCCCCGCCGTTATGATTGCTCGCGAACTGGTCGATTTCGATAATAACTTGCTCAACCGTGCCCGCCCCAGGCGCGCTTACATCGTCAAGAATGAACCGCGAAATGACCGAGCGCATTTCGGTACTGATACCGTTAATCGTGTAATACAGAAAAATTTCCGGCACGGCAGGGTAGTTGGGATGAAACGCCATGCCTAGCAGGCCGCCCTCCGAGACAGTCCGTACCGGCGAAATATCGAGATACACCGTGGTGCTCGTCGCGTTGTCCGGGTCAAAGACAACTATCTGACCGGATTTTTGCAACACGAACCAGCGAGGATCGGCGACGGGCTCAACAAGAATCTTGGTGGGTTGTGAAATGTTCGGCAAAGCCGGAAACGCGTCGGCAACATCGACAGAGGCGCCACCGGGCCCCCTTGCCGGAGCAATGCAGCTGAGGTTGCTGGGGCGAGCGTCGAGTCCGCCAACAGGAGTAACCGGCGGTGGGGTGACCGGCGGCGGATCGTTCTTCGACTTCGAACTGCCGCCACCACAAGCAGCCAGAAATAATGCGAACAGCAACACAGCCGTGATCGAACCGCGACGAGTTGTACGTGTCTCTTCTGTGTTCGCCATCGTCATCCTGTTATGCCCCGCTTGAGCCAATTCACTATATCGCCAAAAAACGGCGATAGCGTGCGCATTTGACATCAGGTCGGAATTGTCGGCATTCAGCGACGCCGGGCAAGCATTGATGGCCTGAGTTTGGCGACAGACTGGCAACCCATTAACAACATGTCACGTTCGATTTCGTCACGCATGAGGCCCATCGCACGATCGACGCCGGCAGGACCCGCACCTGCCAGCGCATACAAGTACATTCGACCACCCGAACAAGCCGTTGCGCCCATTGCGAGCGCCTTCAGTACGTGCGTGCCGCGACGGATGCCGCCATCGACAATGACTTCAATGTCTCCGCCGACCGCATCGAGAATCGCGGCGAGCTGATCAAATGGCGATCGCGAGCCATCCAGTTGCCTGCCACCGTGATTGGAAACCATGATTGCACTGGCCCCCGCCTCGACGCAGCGCTTCGCATCGTCGACTGACATGACGCCCTTGATGGCAAACGGCCCGCCCCAGGCCTCGATCATCGACGCCGCATCGTCCCAGTCGATCGTGCGCTTCATCTGCGTATTCAGGTAGTCGACGACCGAGGATTGCACTTTGGACCCGGCGTCCACGACCTGCGAGATATTCGGCAGGTCAAACCTCTCTCTGAGCAAGTAATTGAACGTCCATTCTGGATGCGCTGCGAAGCTCAGCAAGCTACGCGGCGTCAATTTCGGCGGCGTCGTCATGCCAGTTATGTAATCGCGCTCACGATTGCCGGCGACAATGGTATCGACTGTCAGGGCCAGTGCGCCGTAGTTCGCCATCTTGCAACGCGCGATCAGATCGGTCGTTAATCCCGGATCGGTGTGAATGTAAATTTGAAAAAACTTCGCCGCATCGTTGTACGCACCGAGTTCTTCAATGCTGCGCGTGCCGATCGTCGAGACGCCGAACATCGTGCCGTACTTCTTCGCCGCCTGCGCAATTGCGAACTCGCCATCATGGTGGAACAAACGCTGCATTGCGGTTGGCGAGAAGAACAATGGCATGTCGAGTCGCTGACCGAGTACCGACACCGACATGTCGACTTCGCGAATACCAGCCAGAACATTGGGTACCAGGTCTACTGTGTCAAACGCAGCGGTATTTCGCGCCAACGTAACTTCATCGTCCGATCCACCGTCAATGTAGTGAAATATTGGCGACGGCAATCGCTGTTTCGCCAACTTGCGAAAGTCACTGTATCGATAGCAATTCTTGAGACGCAAAGTTTACTGCTCGATTCTGGCCTCGAGTTCCTCGATCTTTTGCTGCTGAGCCTGTATCACACGAGTTAGTACAGCAACGATATCCATCGCGCTGAGTCCCTCGCGGTCGCCCGTTGCCACAAGTTCGGGAACATCCTCCGCGATGAAGCCAACATAGGATTCTCCTGCCTCATTCCTGTAGTTAAACTGCACTGGCTTCAGTCCAGCCAATGCCGCCAGCGCCTCCTCGACGGACAGTTCGGTGATGTTTTCCTTTTTCTCGCGCGATGAGCTGTTTGTCCAGACCCCGCCTGCCGTAGCGTGGGCACCGCTTGCCATTTCGAGCGGTTGCCTCGGGCGTGTTACGCCGATGCCAACATTGCCATCGCCGTCGATCGTCATGCGATCAACCGAGCCGGCGCCGATCGTCAGCGTACTCGCACGATTGTGCATGATATAGCCGGTCTCACCGGAGGACTGAGTGATCATCAGGCCGGCGACGCTGCTGTTTTGTTCGTGAATCTGAATATTGCCATTGACCTCAAGCCGCTGTTTGGGCTCGGTTGTGCCAATACCGACCTGGTTGCCGTTATCGTAAATTTGTGACGCCGCCCCGACGGTGGCCTCCTTGAACTTGACCAGATAGCCCGGTGTGCCCTTGATCGTCGCTGCTCCTGGCAATCCCTGGGGTCCCGGCGGTCCTTGCAGACCTTGACGCCCCGGTGGCCCGGGCGGCCCCATTGCGCCGCTCACGACTGGTTGGGGTGCCGGCTCGGTCATCTCATTCTGCTCTACAACAGGTTCAGGCACTGCTTCGGCTTCCGCTACTTCTTCCACCGCCGGCTCGGGCACTGCTTCGGCTTCCTCGACCTCTTCCACAGGCGGC
>Ga0255051_10000373_pt1 | contig 16512 bp, 17 predicted proteins | sample JV7_2_9_MG_FD_181719 | JGI IMG/M metagenome (GOLD analysis project Ga0255051, IMG submission 181719) | Seawater microbial communities from Jervis Inlet, British Columbia, Canada - JV7_2_9 | ecosystem: Environmental > Aquatic > Marine > Inlet | place: Canada: British Columbia | collected 2016-10-06
TTCTTGTTGATGCTCTCAATCTCAAGACCCGCATGACTGGCCTTGCGGCTCGTCGCGGCGGCAACGCCGATCACGACGACAATGGCGACGACTATCGTCACTACCTTGAGAAGAAAAAGACCATACCCGGCGAAAAATTCAGTCATACCGCAAGACCCACGTTATTTTTCTGTAAGACCTGTTCGGCACGATAGCTCGAACGGACCATTGGACCCGCGACGACTTCGATAAAACCCTTGTCCAGCCCTTCATGCCGGTAGGTCTCGAATTCCTCGGGAGTGACATAGCGCTCAATCGCAAGGTGGTTCGGTGTTGGGCGCAGGTACTGACCCAGTGTCAGAATGTCGACCCCCGCAGCACGCAGATCGTCCATCGTCGCCATTATTTCATGGTCGCGTTCACCGAGGCCCAGCATCAGGCTCGTTTTGGCCAGAACCTCGGGCCGATGTTGTTTCGCGTGCCGCAACACTTCGATGGTCTGCTCATAACCGGCACGCGGGTCGCGCACCGGATGCGTCAGGCGTCTGACTGTCTCTACGTTTTGCGCGAAGACTTCGAGTCCTGAATCGACCACGACTTCGACGTGCTCCTGCACACCGTTGAAATCAGGCGTCAGCGCTTCGACTGCCGTATTCGGATTCTGCTCTTTGATTTCGCGAATGCACGCTGCGTAGTGCGACGCACCACCGTCGGCCAGGTCATCACGATCGACGGAGGTAATAACTACGTACTCGAGTCCCATCAGCTTGACGGCCCGACCCGTGTTGTAGGGCTCGTCAGGATCGAGCCAGCCCTGCGGGTTGCCGGTATCTACCGCGCAGAAGCGACAGGCACGCGTGCAAACCGAACCCAGCACCATGATCGTTGCCGTGCCCGCGTTCCAGCATTCGCCGATGTTCGGACACATAGATTCTTCGCAGACCGTACTGAGACGGTGCTCTTTGACGATGTTGCGAGTATTGCCGTAACCCTTTCCCGATGGCATTTTCGCGCGTAGCCAGGCCGGCTTCTGACCATGCGCCACGGGCTCCGCATCACGGCGGTTCTTGACGCCGTTTTTGATCGCTGCGAAACCGGCGTCCGTCTGGTACTTGGCGCCACTCTCTACGATAGGTATGCCGTGAAATTGTTTGTCGGTCTTGCTCATGCGGGAAGTGATCAATCCGTTAGAAAGGGCGGGCATTGTAGCAATGGTAGCTATCGCGCTCCAAGGAGCGCTCCAACAAAAACCCCCGGTCAGGGAGCGCTCCAACAAAAAAAATCCCGGCCGAAGCCGGGAGAGTCAGGGGGAACTGGTTGCGCCAGAAGTGAGTCAGTGCAATCTGGACCAGCTAACGAGCTTTACCGCGCTGCGCTGCAGGTCGAAATTCTGGGCCAATATGGCCTCAATGTCCTTGGTCTCAGTCGTTTGGTCCATTGGCTGGCTGAGCTCAATCACGCCGCTGAATTCGTTGCCGCCGCGATATTGCGCATCGGTCAGGATGAACTGCGTGTAGTACTTGGCGGACATGGTTCAAGACTACGCCTCGCGATTTCAGTCGACTGTGCGCCATTGCACAAATTTCCGGATCGCCTGGTTGATTGGCGGATAAGTCGTTGATATTTTGATCGAAATCTCGCTCTGGTCCGCAAGTATCAGGCGCGGAGTGCGGAAATGGACTGATTTCGGCGACGCGCCGCACAGATTTACGGCCGCAGCATATGTAATATTGGACGCTGGCTGCCTATCGCTTGGGCGGTTTTCGAATACAGGCAAACTAGGAATCGAGAAAATGGCTGCAAAACCGGGATTCGGGCGCTATGTCCTGATGCTGATGCTGTTGCTGGGCACCACGTCGGCTTTCGCCCAGAACGAACTCAGAAACACATTCTTCAAAGAAGCGGATGCCGCTAAGGCCTCCGCAGACGCGGTAGATGCGAAGTTGCTGGCACCGCGTAGCTACGAGCGCGGCATGAGCGAGTACAACGCCGCCGAACTGGCGCTCCAGCGCGGTCGTAACATTCAAACCGTACGCTCGAACGCTTCCGATGCGGCCCGCTACTTCAAGACCGCCACCACGTCGGCCGAACTCGCCCGCGTCAAACTGGCGCAGGTTATGAAGAGCCGCCAGGATGCCGCCAACGCGCACGCACCCAAACTCTCGCCCGAAATCTGGCTGGAAGCACAGCGAAAATTCGCGGACGCGATCCGCCTGCTCGAACGCGGCGATCTCAAAGCTACAACGCGACGCGAGATTGAGGCTACCAGCCTGTATCGGGACGCTGAACTGGTCGCGATCAAGGCCGAATACCTGAGTGAAACTCGCCGGCTGCTGGCCGACGCAGATCGTGCCCGGGTCGGGCGCTACGCACCGATCACTCTTGGCAAGGCGAAACAATTGCTCGCCAATGCCGAGCGCGAGCTCAACGAAAACCGTTATGACACCGATTTGCCGCGCAACCTGGCACGCCAGGCCAATTACGAGGCAAAGCACGCGATCTACCTTTCCGAGGTCGTGCGACGGGTGCGGGACAAAGACCTGACAGCTGAGCGACTCGTCCTCGAGTGGGAAGCATCGTTGCGAGAAGTCGCAGGTGCGGCCGATGTCGTACCGGACATGGAAGATGGGCCGGTTGACCTGGCCACCGAACTGGTTGCTTACATCGACGGGGTACGCGTAGAGAACCAGGCCCTGGCGCAGGAAAAGTCGGAAAACGAAACGCGACTTGCCGACATGGAAGAAGAGATGGCTGCGCTTGATGAGCGCCTCGGCGGTGCAACTGCCGAACGCGCAGCGCTGGTCCAGCGCCTGGAAGCACAGGCGCGCGTCAAACAGCAATTCGAGCAAGTCGAAAAAATGTTCACATCATCCGAGGCGCGCGTTTTCCGAGAAGGCAACAACATTATCCTGCGCATGGTTGGCCTGACATTCGATTCGGGTGACGCACAGATCAAACCGCAGACATTCGACTTGCTGGCCAAGGTCGAAAAAGCTATCGATGTGTTTCCGCGCAGCGAACTGATTATTGAAGGCCACACGGACTCTTTCGGTGGCGACGCTTCAAATCAAAAATTGTCGCAAACACGCGCCGAATCAGTACAGCAGTACATGATTAATGCCATGCGCATTCCGACCTACCGACTGATCGCGACCGGCTACGGGGAAACCCGTCCGATAGCGAGCAATGAAACGCAATCAGGTCGGCAGCGGAATCGCCGCATCGATATCGTTATTCGGCCGAATCTCGAGCAGAGTTAACCATTGTGGGAGGGCCTTTAGGCCCGAGGAAAAGAATCGCGGCTAAAGCCGCTCCTACAGGTTTTCAACCAGTCGACGACAATAGCGGCTGTCTCGGGGTTGATGAGATAGCCGTACTCCGCGTGTGTGTTCAGTTCACCATCAAAGCGAAACCAGTTGTAGATCTCGCGATCGTCAATGGGTTCGGTGAGCCCGGTCCTGGTCATTGCCACGAAATCGTCCTGTAACGCCGGATCGAGTGCGGTCAGGTCACCGACCGACGCCAGGTTTATCCAGCGTCGAATATTGTCGGGAAAACGAACATCACCGATCGCATCGCACCCTTTGATACGCTTTTGAATGAAGCGCTGCCCGAGCGGACTGCCCATGGTCAGCAACAGGTCGATATACATTTCCTCGCGGTTGGCACGCGACATTTGCCACAAAGCCTCGTAGGCGATCACCGAACCCATGCTATGCGCGATCAGCAGGATCGGTCGATTCGATTCGCGGGCGGCACGCAAGGGCGTTTTCAACATTTGCCGCGAATGCTCGGCAATGTTATTGCGATTCCGCCCATAACGCCGCAGATCACGGAGATGCAATTCCATGTGCTCATTGGCGATATGCGGTATCAGGAATGGCATCAGGTCGCCGAGCGTATACAACCAGCGCCCTGCTCGCCGCAACCAGGAAGACGCCTCGTCCTTGTCACGCTGCGCTACCTCTGCCTGGGCAACCAGCGCATCTACCGACGCAGCATCGAGTGCGAAATCACGATGTTCACCATAGAAGTCGTAGGTCCACGAAACGAGCTCGAAACACTGTTCGTTAGACTCGAGGTCATGCGCAACGCCCTCGTCGATTTGTTGCACGCCTGCGAGAAGGCAGCGCAATAGCGCGGCGCGGTGCGTTTCGGCGTCAGGCTTGGGCAACAGGCCTGGCACGTAAATAATCAGCGGCAAAGCGCTCACCGGTGTGCTGCGCGCAGCAGTGTTTGTAGCTGCCCAATGTGGGTGACAATGCCGTCAGGCCGCGAGAACTCTTGCGGCCACGGCCGGCCATTACGATTGACCCAGACAGCACGTAGACCAGCTGATCGCGCGCCCTCGACATCGAACTCAGGGTGGTCGCCAACATGTAGCGTCTGCTCCGCATCGGCACCGCCGGCATTGACCGCAACGTCAAATATTTTCTGCGCCGGTTTCGCCGCTCCCGCCGTTCGGGCCGAAACGAATTCGTGAAAAAGATCATCGATACCAATCCTTTGCAGATCGGCGTTGCCGTTCGTTACCGCAACCAGCACATAGTCCTTACGCAGAGCCTCGAGCGCTGGTCGAACTTCGGGAAAAACAGCAACGTCGTTACGGACCGCATCAAACACTTCCATCGCCTCGTCCACGAGCCGCTCGTCATAATTCGCGGCGACTCCGAGTCGCCCGAGAACCGTTCGGCGCATGAACGTGAAGTCGTGGCTGTGTTCCGGAAATTCGACCGCGATGGCCGTGCGCTGCTCGAGAACCGCAGCACGGGAAAACATCGCCGTAATTCGCGGATAATGCTCGCCCAACCATTCATACAGGCGCATTTCGGCACGATGAATCACCGGACGGATTGCCCACAGTGTGTCATCGAGGTCTAAGGTTATCGCGCGTATGTTGTTCACGTGGAGTATTGTATATTCGCGCTCCAAGGAGCGCTCCAACATTTGGGGTCGGTCAATGAAATACCTGCACACCATGGTTCGCGTAAGAGATGTCGATGCATCACTGGATTTTTACTGCGACAAGCTGGGGCTGGTTGAGCTCGAACGTTATGACAGTGCGCAGGGACGGTTTTCGCTGATTTTCCTCGCAGCGCCTGGCGACGAGGAAGCACAAATCGAATTGACCTGGAACTGGGACCCGGAGGACTACGACGAAGGTCGTAACTTTGGTCACATTGCCTACGCCGTTGACGACATTTACGCGTTGTGTCAGCGCCTGATGGACCAGGGCGTAACCATCAACCGCCCACCGCGCGACGGCCACATGGCGTTTGTTCGCTCGCCCGACAATATCTCGATCGAATTACTGCAAAAAGGCGACGCGCTTCCCGAGCAGGAGCCCTGGGCTTCGATGTCTAGCTCTGGCCACTGGTAATCGGCATCAGCGGCGGCAGTAGTTCGTTGTCCTGCTCGCTTTCCTCCGACAACACGGCGAATGATCGCAGGGCCCTGGCCAGTACTGCGCCATCCCAATCAGCACCCTCCGGACCGTAGCTCAGTCTCGACAGCGTCTTGAGTTCGCCGGCCAGCGGTGAGGACACACGACTGGCAATCGTGCCAATGCTGCGCGGCGGATCATGCGGCCATTGCAGCAGACCCCAGCTAATCAAGGCGCCGCGAACACCGGAGCCGTCTGCAGCGAGCGCGGCTTTGCGCGCGATCTTCAGGAATCTTGCCTGTTGCTTGTAAATGGGGACGGGTTCCGGCTCGCGCGGCGCACGCGCTGGTCGTGACGACCACCACCATGCAAAGAGTGTCCCGAGCAACAGGGCCGCGAGAATTTCACTGGCCCGGCGCCAGAAATCACTTTGCACGGTGACGATTGCGTTTGCGACTGCACCGACTGCGTCAGGCTGCGGCGGTGCGACAGGGTCGACAATCAGCGGCTCGGCTGATGGCAATATCTCGATCGTACGCGACGGCAAACTGGCCACTTGCCATTCACCAGACTTGACGTTCCACCACGGGACCTCAAGTGCAGGCAACACGACGGGGCCGGCAGTGACGCCGATGAGTGCGTACTGGTCCTTGCGCACGCCGCGGATACCGCCAGATTCGATCGTGCGACCGAGCTCCGGCTTGTCCGGATAGACATTCATGCCTGCGGCTGTCGGCGGCTCGAGAGCCGGGATCTGCGTTTCCAACTGGCCGAGCGCGCTGATAGTGATGTGCCGGGTCAGCGGTTCGCCCGCCGTAACCTCGCTGTCATCTCGTGACCAGCCTTCAGTGAGTTGTAAATCGCGCGCTGGCAGCCACACGGCATCGGGATAATCCGCCGGTGGCGCTGGTGTAGGCATGACCGATACGGTGAGCGGCTTCGATTCGTATACCTTGCGCCCGGTGATGCGGCCGTTACGTAACACGCGTGCCTCGAAGCGCGCCGGTGACAGTTGGATCTCACCACTTTCCTGCGGGTACATCGCGATGACCCGCTCGATCACACCATAGGGCGTGCCGTTAATTACTGCCTCATAGCTACGATCGTCACCCGCCAGTTCAAGCAGTACTTCTGCCCCGGTCACGGTCGGGTCTCGCAGTGCTGGCTGACGCACAGCTACTGAGCGATAGATCTTGATGGTTAACAAGATCTGCGCCTGTACGTAGGATTTATCGAAATCGACTTCTGTCGTAATGAACACCTCGGCCTCGCCGGGTGGCGAGTAAGTGGGCTCGCTTATATCAACTATCAATGGATTACTACGTTCGCCACCGATCGTAATGGCCGGAATAACGATTTGTCCCGCACGCTTCGGCATCAATACGTAGGACCATGTCTTGCTGCGCCGAATCTGCCCGTTCGCGATCGTTGTGTTGCTGAGCTGATTGCTCTGCCCAATATGAAAATCGTTCTCGAGCACAGAGATGTCCGGCTGCATATCGATATTCGTATCGGTCGTCAGCTCAAGCGTGAACGACTCGTTGAGCTCAATATCGGCGCGATCAATGCTCGCGGTAACAGTTGCGTTGGCATGCATCGATATGAGTAAACTCACGAGAAAAAGAAATCTGACTTTTACCACGGCTGTACCTCGTCGTCGGGCCATGTATTGTTGCCATCCTGATCCTTGCCGGTCTTTTGATATTGGTAACGGAATTTGTTGCGCAGCAGCGACCCGGGATCATTGGGAATGCGCCGCAGCCATTGCTCCATCGCTTGCTCTTGCTCCGCTGCGCGGCGCATTTCTTCGAGTTCGGCCGCAGTCAGCTGCTGCAGCTCTTCCTGATTTTGCTGTGCTTCCTGGGCAGCCCGATCTAACTCTTCCTGTAGTGCCTCGAGATCTTCCTGGCTCATTTCATCGTCGCGCTGCGACTGCTCACCGTCCTGCGGCTCGCCCTCACTCTCTGAGTTTTCACCTTCTTCCTGCGAGTCACTTTCACTTTCCGATTCGTCGCCCTCTCCCTGTTGATCCGATGACTCCTGTTGCTCGCCTTCCTGCTGCTGTTGCTCCTGTTCCTCGAGCATCGCCTTGAGCAGGTCACGATTGTATTCCGCATCTGCGTCAGCCGGATCCTTCTCAAGCACCTGCTCGTAGGCATCAATGGCCGTTTCGAGTTCTCCCCGCCGCGCCATTGCATTGCCGAGGTTGTACAGATTGCGGGTATCACTATGCTCCGCAAATTCGGCAGCGCTGACAATGTAGTCTTGTGCGCGGTATTGCGCGACTGCGCGCCACTCCGGGTCTTCGAACAGCTCGGCCGCGTCCTGTGCTGCGCCCTCCTCGAGCTTCCGTTGCGCCTGTTGGTCTCTGGTTAACCAGATATCGTCCCAGATGTCGGCCTGTGCGGGCTCGGACACGGGTAGTACGAACAACATGACCATCACTATCCAGCCGCGACGGAAGGCAAATGCTGCCAGCGGCAATAACAACAGCAGTATCCAGGGGCCTTCCTCGCGCCAGCGATCCGTTGCCAGCGCATCGTTTGATGCCTGCCGGGTTCCGACCTCGCCGGACAACAGCAGATCAAGGTCACGATCGTCAGTAGACAGCACCGCGAACTGCCCGCCACCGGCCTCAGCCAATTCGCGTAACGGCCGTTTTTCAAGTCTTGGCACCGCGATGTTTCCCGACTGGTCTGTGACGAAGCCACCACTCAACTGTGGAATCGGTGCACCGTCGCGCGTGCCAACGGCGAGTACCGACAGTGTATAGCCCGTCTCTCTGAGCTCGCGGGCGACCCGCTCGGCGGCCGGTGATGTGCCACCGTCGGTCACGAGAAGGACCTCGCCAAAGGTCGCCCCGGCGTTTTCGAGGAGCTGCTGGCCTTTCTTGATTGCCGCAACAGGATAGCTACCGCGGCTCGGCATGATGTCGGTACTCAGGCTGTTGACCAATGCAGCAATCGTGTCGGTGTCGGTCGTCAAAGGCGTCACGGTAAATGCGTTCGCAGAATAGACGACCAGTGCCGTTTGGCCGCTGGCGCGCCGCTCGAGGATGTCGAGAATTTTCAGGCGCGCACGCAGCAAGCGGCTTGGCGCGATGTCTTGCGCATCCATGGAACGCGACATATCCAAAGCGATTACGAGTGCCTGATCGGAACGGAATACCGGTTGCTCGATTCTTTCCCACGCCGGTCCCGCCAGCGCCAGCACAGCCAGGACTCCACCAAGACCCAACAGCCACCAGCGATACTCAGCCTGTTTGTTGGGTGAGCTCGACAAGACATACGGTGCCAGCGCCGGTGCAACCACATTTTGCCAGCTACCGGCGCCGAGGCGCCTATGTGCGAGCAGCACGGTCGCGATGACGACCAGCGGCACTGCCCATAGCCATTCAGGGCGCAGTAAATGAAAGTCAGTCAGCATCGATCTGCACAACGCTGCGACGCCTGGCCAGAATGTTTTGCAACAAGTTAGTCAGGATCAGGAAGGCTGCCAACGCGAACGAACCCGCGAGTGGCACGTAGAAAAGAGATTTGACTGGCCGGAATCCTGCCTCCGGTTCCTCAACAGGTTCAAGTTCGTCGACCAGCCGATAGATGTCCTGCAGGCCGGCGGTATCTTTGGCGCGAAAGTAACGGCCGCCGGTCAGGTCGGCGATGCCCGTAAGCGTTTCTTCATCGAGGTCGGCGGACGGGTTTATGTTGCGCCGGCCACCAATCAACGATGACACCTCAAGTTGCTCGGCACCAATGCCGATCGTGTAAATTCGCAAGCCAACCTGCTGCGCCAGTTGCGCTGCTTTCATCGGTTGCACTTCGCCCGCCGTGTTCGCGCCATCGGTCAGCAATACCAGTACTTGCTCACCGGGGTCCTCCTCAAGATCATGAATGCGTTTTACGGCCAGTGTGATCGCATCGCCGATCGCGGTTTTTTCGCCGGCAAGACCAATGAAGGCCTCGAGCAACAGGACTTTGACCGTCTCACGGTCGAGTGTGAGTGGGACCTGCAGGTAAGCACGCTCGCCAAACAGGATCAGTCCTATCCGGTCACCTTCACGACGACTGATAAAGTCGCTCGCAACCGCTTTGGTCGCGGTCAGCCGGTCGACGCGGCGCGCGCCGAGTTCGAAATCTTTCTGGTCCATGCTGCCGGACAGGTCAACGGCCAGCATCAGGTTGCGGCCCGACACCGGTACGTCGAGTTCGTCGCCAATGCGTTCCGGTCTCGCCGCCGCGACGACCAGCAAAATCCATGCGACCGCGGCGACCCATAATTTCCAGCTGAGCAATTGCTCCGCATGCGAGCGGTCTGCGAGTACCGCGAAGCCACCGAAGCTTGGTACCCGGAGGCCAGCATCCTGCAGGCTCGACGTCTCGGGCAGCAAACGATTAATAAGTATCGGTAGCGGTAGCGCCAGCAATACCCATGGCCAGGCAAGAGACCACATCAGCTCCGCCCTCCAACCGGGGTTGCGAGACGATGGCGAACTGCGGCAACTAATTGGGACAGGTCGTGCACTTCGTGGCTGGCGTGTCGGTCTCGATACGGCAAGTCGAGCAACTGCCGCCCCGGCCCGCTTGTGAAGACGGGCTGCGCGAGGTCGCGATCCAGCCATGCAAGCCACTCTTCTCCGGCAAGACCCGCGACATCCAGACGTGGCGCATACGCCAGCATCGTGCGACGCAGTAATTCAGAAATATCGCCGGTGAATTCAACGATGTCTTTGTGATCATCATATTCAACAACGATTTGCTGCAATTGTCGCAACGCATAGCGTCGTGCGGCACTGCGCGATCTCGTCCGCAACCAGTAACGGAACAGATAGCCGAGCCCGATCAGGGCGGCGCCGATGACTACCCACCAGCCAGGCGCCAGCGGCCACCAGCTGATCATCTCCGGAAGGTGCAGGTCGCGCAGTGGAATCTGCTCGGGATCCATAACTACCGGCTCCTCCTGCCCAACGCCGTTTGCAGCGTCGTGACCGGATCGTCTTCGGTCGACAGCGGCAGCAGATGCACTCCGTAGCGATGGCAAAACACTTCCAGTTCGTGACTGCGCGCCTCGAAAGCGTTCGCATAGTCGCGGCGCGCTGCCTTGGTATGGGTATCGATCGCCATCTCTTCCTCACCCGCAACCAGCCGGTAGCGGCCCGGCGGTGGCAGGTGGCGTTCAATCGGGTCATTGAGAAACAGCGCAAGTACTTCGTTGTGCCGTGCAACGGCGGACAAATAAGCCTGAGCGGAACGACCGAAGCCCTGAAAATCACTCAAAATCACGACCAGGCTGCCCGGCCGCGCGACGCGTCGTAGAGCGGACATGGCTTGCGTGAGTTGCTGCTCCCCATCGTCGCCATCGTCGCGTTCACGAGTCTGCCAGTCCGGGTGTTCGGCGAGTTGATGCACAAACCTGAGTGCAGCCTGCCGGCCGAGCTTCGGCTTGAGTTCACGGTGTTTCGTATCACCGAAAATCAGGCCGCCGATGCGGTCGCCGCGATGATGTGCCGCCCATGCCAGTAGTGCTGCGGCACGACTCGCATTGACGGACTTAAAACAGCCCTGGGTTGCGAAATGCATGCTCGCGCGCAGGTCGACCATGACCAGCACGGGCCGCTCGCGCTCTTCGCGAAACAGCTTGGTGTAGGCCGTGGTGCTGCGTGCAGTTACGCGCCAGTCGATGCTGCGCGGATCGTCGCCGGGCTGATAGGGACGCGACTCATCGAATTCCATGCCACGACCGCGAAAATGCGACACGTATGCGCCGGTCTGCAATGAGTTCACGCGTAACACATCCAGCGCGATCGCCCTGGCAGGACCGTTGAGACGGATTAGTCCGGGTTGGCTAACGCTCACAGGCGAAGCATTGTCAGGAATGTGTTCGAGGCGCGACAATTGAAATCCCTGCTTGTCTACGGCACTCCAACGCCGTCCAGCACGCGCTGGATAACGGAGTTGGTGTCGACGCCGTCCGCTTCTGCTTCGAAGCTCAGGACAATACGATGCCGCAGTACGTCAGGCGCGATTGCCTGAATATCCTCAGGACCAACAAAGTCGCGCCCTTCCAGCCAGGCATGTGCACGAGCCGCACGGTCGATACCCATGCTCGCCCGGGGGCTGGCGCCATAAAGCACCTGACCTTCGAGAGAATCATCGACGGCGCCCGGATTGCGCGTCGTCACCACGATATTGACGATGTACTCCTCGAGTTCCGGCGCCAGGTGCAGCCCCAGGATGTCCTGTCGCGCCTGCATGATGGATTCGAGCGGCAAGAGTTCCGACGGCTGGAACGCATCACGCTCGCCTGATTTCGCCTCATTGCGATTCAGGACCATGATTTTGCGTTCGTCTTCAATGCTTGGATATCCGACCTCGACGTGCAGCAGGAAGCGATCGAGCTGCGCCTCCGGCAGCGGATAGGTGCCCTCCTGTTCAATCGGGTTCTGCGTTGCCATGACCATGAACAGATCGTCGAGCTCATAGCTGCGATCGCCAACCGTGATCTGGCGTTCTTCCATGGCCTCGAGCAGCGCTGACTGGACCTTCGCCGGTGCGCGGTTGATTTCGTCCGCCAGGATCAGGTTGTGAAACAAGGGGCCCTTGCGGAATTCGAAGGTACCTTCCTGCGGGCGATAGATGTCGGTACCGGTCAGGTCGGCCGGCAGCAAATCAGGTGTGAACTGCAGGCGATGAAAATCCCCCTCGATGCTTTCAGACAACACCTTGATCGCACGGGTCTTTGCCAGCCCGGGCGCGCCCTCGACAAGCAGGTGGCCATCGCACAGCACGGCAATAATCATTCGATTGATCAGATGCGACTGACCAATAATCAACCCACTCGCATGCGTCTCGAGTTGTTGGACTTGTTCTACGACGCTCATTCATAACTCCGGTGGAAAAATCGGCGTGCCATTCTAATGAGGATGCGTGTGCAGGCCAACAGGTCGCCATGTTTTTTGTTCATAGGGGGCCTACTTCGGTAATAATGCTCCCACTTCCGACAGTGGCCAGGCCCATACATTGCAGAGAATTCAAAGAATTTGCGCCGATTACGGCCGATTCCCGGGCAAAATCGGGCCGTTATTGTACCTTGCCGCCTCTTTGTCCGGCTGCGAGGCTGCGAGCGACCCTGCCGCAGTCGCCGCAACAGAGCCCGCAATTGCGCACCAATGCGGCGACGGCTATCTGACGACTGAGCTTTTTGGGGCACTCGAGACCGAGGTGCGCTGGACTGCGGCGGACCTCGAATGCGAAGGCATGCCGCGGCCGGACGGGGACGGTGCCCGGCTGCGTTTCGCTGGCACTATCGGCGAACAAAAACCCATTGCATTCATCATCGCACTACCGGATCTGCAGCGTGGCGACACCGGCAAGGAATACATAAGCAACGTCACTGTAATCGAGGAAGGTAACGGACGTTTTTACAGTACGGCCGATTCAGACATCTGCTGGACCGATATTGTTGCTCTCGAGAATGTTCGCGACTCGGTGGCCAGCGTCGCAGTGAGCGGCCTTCTGTATTGCGTTGCCCCCCTTAGCGAGGTCAATGGCGATTCAGACATATCCATTCGTGACCTCGAATTTCGCGGTTTGCTTGACTGGAACGCATCATGAAGGCTGCGATCGTAATCATTGCGCTGTTGCTGTCCGGAATTGTGGCAGCACAGGACGATCTCGATGCCGCATTTGAGAGGGACATCCTGATCATTCACGCCAGTGAGCATGCCTGCTACCGGTTCGACATTTACATCGCGGAAACCACCGAGCAGCGTAACCGCGGCCTCATGCACGTACGTAACCTGCCCGAGACCACCGGCATGTTGTTCCTGTATGACTTTGACGCGCATTTGTCGATGTGGATGAAGAACACTTATATACCGCTCGATATTTTGTTCGTGCGGGCCGACGGCACCGTGTCGTCCATCGCGCATGATACGGAGCCGTTGTCGCTACGCTCAATCGCGGCGCTTGAACCTGTGCGCTACGTGCTCGAACTCAACGCCGGCGTCGCGGAGAAACTGTCCATCGATCAATACAGTCGTCTCGAATGGGATCCCGAGAGCCATGACGAGTAACCAGCGCAACTGGGCGGTGTTTTTCACTGCGTTCGCCGCGACCGGGCTAACGTCAATCGCCTTTTTTAATGTGGTCGGAATCGACGACGAGAGTTCGCGAATCGCGCTGCGTCTCAGCGCACGCATTGCTTTTGTCATTTTGCTGCTGGTTTTTGTCGCACGACCGTTGCACCAGCTGTTCGTTACCCCAATCACCTCGAAGCTGGTGCGCAACAGGCGACTGCTCGGCGTCGCCTTTGCCGGGATTCATACAGCTCATCTTGGCTTGATTATTCATAGAACCCGGACCTTCGACGACGTTGAGTTCAGTCTTGTAGCCAACCTCCCCGGCGTGCTGACTTACGTCGTGATCTATTTGCTGTTCGCCACATCGTTCGATGCCACGGCCAAGATGCTCGGCCCACGGAACTGGAAGATGCTGCACAAAGTCGGCCTGTTTTGGATCTTGGCGGTCTTCGCCCAAACTCAGTTGCCCGACTCACTCGACAAGCTCGACGACATGAACTGGCTGCTCGTCACGATGATCGCCGCCGCCCTCATCGTCCGGACAACCGCCTACCTGGCCAGACGCCAGCGACGCTCACCGTAGGAGGCCGCCATGCGGGCGATTACGCGGCCGGTGGGAGGGGTGTTTCTCGCCGAGAACTAAAGCGCAGCGCAGCGAGCCATTCCGGCGAGAAATGGCCGGACCGCCGATTGTGTGGTCGCCCGCATGGCGGCCTCCTACAGTACTGCGGCTATTGAACTTGCCAGGTAGTCGACGTTGGACGGGGTGATGCCGGCGACGTTGATGCGACTCGAGTCGACCATGTAGATGCCGAAGTCCTGCTTGAGTCGAGCAACCTGTTCGGACGTGACACCGAGGAAGCAGAACATCCCCTTTGAGTGCAGCAGATGGGTGAAATCGTGGCCGGGCGCCTTGTCCTTGAGTGCGTCGTGCAGCAAGGCACCCATGCCACTCAAGCGCTCGCGCATGCCGTCAAGTTCGTCGACCCACTCGGCACGCAGCTCTTTGTCGTTGAGGATGATGCTGACGACCGCTGCACCGTGGTCAGGCGGCACCGAGTACATTGTCCGTACAAAGCTGCTCGCCTGGCTCGCAACGATGTCACGAGAATTCGTGTCAGTGGCCAGCACCGACAAAATACCGACTCGATCCCGATACAGACCGAAATTCTTCGAGCACGAGGACGAGACGATCATTTCCGGAACACGCGCCGCCAGCTGCCGCACCGCGAACGCATCGGCGTCGAGGTCCTGCGCGAATCCCTGGTAGGCCATGTCGATGAAGGGCAACAGTTCACGCTCGACGATGACATCGGCAATCGCCCGCCATTGTTCTTCATTCGGGTCCAGGCCTGACGGATTGTGACAACAGGCATGCAGCAATACCACGTCGCGCTTCGGTGCAGCACGCAAAGCATCGAGCATCGCGTCAATACGAATCGTATGCGATTCGGCATCGTAAAAAGGGTAATTCTCGAGCGTGAGGCCAGCTCCGCCCAGCAACGGTATGTGGTTGGCCCACGTGGGGTCGCTGACCCACAAGGCGGTGTTCTCCCGCGCCCTCAGCAGCAGCCCCGCCGCAACACGCAACGACCCTGAGCCGCCTGGCGTTTGAATCGTGACCAGGCGTTCGGCACTGACCGAATCAGCGAAGGCCAGTGCCTGCATGGCGGCATTGAATACGGGGTCGCCGGCTGTGCCTATATAGGCTTTGCTGGTTTGCGTGCCAACCAGTCGGTGTTCCGCCTTCTTGACGACATCGAGGACCGGCGTTTCGCCTTCGTCGTTGCGGTATACACCGACGCCGAGATCAATTTTTTCGGGGCGCGGGTCGTCCCGATGCTCGCCAATCAGCCCAAGAATGGCGTCGGCCGGGGCCGGTTGCAGCGATTCAAACAAGGTATTCTCCGCGACTTAAAATATATCGATTGGTGTCTTCAAGTACACGATGTTGTTGTCTTCCACATCGGGTAATTGTCCGGCTCGAATGTTGACTTGAATCGCGGGGACAATCAACGCCGGCAGACCAAGACTGGCGTCACGTTTCGTGCGCATCGCTGAGAAATCGGCTTCGCTGGTACCTTCTTTGACGTGGATATTGCCTTGTCGCTGTTCGTCTACCGTGCAGAAGTAGCGGAGTTCGCGGCCGCCCGGCATGTAGTCATGACACATGTACAGCCGGGTATCGCCGGGCAGTTCCAGCAGGCGCTGGATCGACTGGTACAACAAGCCGGCATCACCACCTGGGAAATCGCAACGCGCTGTACCAAAGTCGGGCATGAACATGCTGTCGCCGACGAACACATGTGACCCGACTCGATAACTGACGCTATCGTTGGTATGTCCGGGCGTCGCAATGACCTCACACTCAAGATCGCCTATCCGAAAAGTCTCTCCGGCAGCGAAAAGCTTATCGAATTGACGACCATCGGTCGGGAACGCGTCACCGAAATTATAGACGGGCGCGAAATGCGCCTGCACGTTGCGAATGCCATCGCCGATCGCGATCGTGCCGCCAACCTCAGCCTTTACATACTGCGCGGCACTGAGATGATCGGCGTGCGCATGGGTTTCGAGTATCCAGTCGACGGCTAGATCATGCTCACGGATGTAGTCGATCAGTACATCCGATGGCTTGCTATCGGTCCTGCCGGACACCATCGAAAAGCCCAATACGCAATCGATGATCGCGGCATGGCCGCCCTGTTTATCAGCTACGACATAGGACAACGTGCCTGTCGGCGCGTCGTAAAAGTGCTGGATTTGCAGGCTGATCAGGCTTTCGGCGCCCAAACCGAACACCAGCCGTTCGCATTGACAGTCTTGCCTGGAAAGATCTGGCAGGGACGCCATTCATCGCCATCGGCACCCTGAATCAAGGCACAGTTGGCGCAAGTCTGGTCAGCAGCCGGATTGGGGCGGCTAGCCGCATCCACTGTACTGGCGTCATGCGTGTACTTCATGGCGCTGGCCATTGGGTCGTCAGTGGTCAACTGCGGCAGATCCTGGGCCTGTGCTTCGCGTCCAGGCTGGACAAAACAGCCGGCGGCGGCAACGGCAGATAAATTGATAA
>Ga0255051_10000379_pt1 | contig 16398 bp, 15 predicted proteins | sample JV7_2_9_MG_FD_181719 | JGI IMG/M metagenome (GOLD analysis project Ga0255051, IMG submission 181719) | Seawater microbial communities from Jervis Inlet, British Columbia, Canada - JV7_2_9 | ecosystem: Environmental > Aquatic > Marine > Inlet | place: Canada: British Columbia | collected 2016-10-06
CAGCTGGGCGGCCTTGAATTTTCCGTTTGGGTTATCTATCGGATCATATTGGATGTTCGGCCAGCAGAAATTATCGACACCACCGATATGATCCACATTCGCTCCAACGGACAGGATCCGGCGCACCGCTTCATCGATGGTGCAACTAGCCATGTGGTAGGCATCGATCACTGAATAGGTGGGAAGGAGTGCCTGGGCAAAGGCGAGGTCTTTCTCAGATTCGAGTACAGGCCGGATAACGCTTGCATCGCTGTTCATATCCCGGTCAGCGCCCACAAGCGGTTTGATGACACTGGTTCCCTGGACCTCATGGTCGTATTGCCGGGTAATCCATTCTTTGGAGGAGATGTTGGGTCGAGAAAGTAGATCCGAGAGTATTTTTGTATAATCACCGGGTGTTTTGAGCACCGGTTCAAAGAAGCCCCGCCTTTGCGGTGTAAGCCACTCAGCCTCAAAAACCCACTGTGGAAAAGAAGAAGTCATAAAATCGATATCGATATAAGCACAGGTTTTTCCGTTGTATGTGAGATGGAGTTTACCGGAGTCGGTGTATTTGCCGATCACCGTGCTTTCAACCGCATGGGTGGCTGAAAGTTTGAGAAAACGCACCAGATGCTCCGGTTTAACGGCAATGGTCATCCGTTCCTGGGATTCCGAAATCCAAATCTCCCACTGGTCCAGCCCCTCATATTTTAATGGCACCTTTTCGAGTTGAATCTCACAACCGTTGGAAAAACGCGCCGACTCGCCAACGGACGACGAAAGCCCGCCACCGCCGTTATCGGTAATAAATTGTATCAACCCCTGATCACGGGCTTCAATGAGAAAATCATGCATCTTTTTCTGGGTGTACGGATCGCCGATCTGCACATGTCCGGCAGGTGTGTTCGCTGAAAATGTCTCGGAAGAAGCCGTAACGCCATGGATGCCGTCTTTACCAACCCTTCCCCCACACATGATCACCAGATCCCCATCGGATATGTTCTTTTTATCAGACGGATTTCCACAGACCGTTGACGGCATTATACCGACGGCGGTCACAAAAACCAGACATTTCCCCATGTAGCCGTGATGAAAAAAAACCTGACCAAAGGGGGTTGGAATGCCGCTTTTGTTCCCACCATCCCGCACACCTTCGATTACGCCGTCCAAAAGCCGACGTGGATGCAGATGCGGTTTGAGATTCCCAGTATAATTGCGCGGTCCCACGCAGAAACCGTAACTTCCCATGACCAGTTTAGATCCCAGTCCGGTGCCCATAGGGTCCCGGTATATTCCGACAATTCCGGTCAGGGCACCGCCATATGCTTCCATGTTTGAGGGCGAATTGTGGGTTTCGCCAGTGATCACATAATAGTTACTGTCATCAAAACGTCCCACACCCGCATTGTCCCACAACACAGAGACCACCCATGGTTTTTTTTTCTTTAACTCGAGCGTGGGTGCCTCAATGCAGGTTTTAAAAAGATTATCCATTGATTCGACCTGATTACTTGTTAGGTCGCGGTAATGGAACAATCCCTGGAATGTGTTGTGATTGCAGTGATCGCTTCTCGCCTGTGAAATGTATTCGAGTTCAACGTCAGTCGGATCGGAAAGACCGACCTCGGCACGGGCTGCCTGAACTTCCTTTTTTAAAAAATAAGATCGGATTGTCGGGATATCGTTAGGGTTAAGCGCCAGGTTTCGTTCGGTGCTGATGTCCTGCAGGTACGCATCGCTTTTGATCGGAACAGAAGTGACCGCTGGATTGTGGTCGAGGATGACCTTGGGAATAATTAAACCAAACCCGGTTTTTGGATCCCAGTCCTTTTTTGAAACAATCTTCCATTGCTGAATGATGTCGTTGGCCAACAGTTCACCGGCGATTTTATCCATATCGGCACTGCCGGGATCAGCGCAGCTTATGCAGTAGCGTTTTGAGGTGAATACAGCCTCACCTTCAGCAAAAGTTATTCCTAAAATATCTTCAATCGCTTCAACCGCCGTACTCCCCGGATTATCCCTGACCCCAGGTCGATATCCGACCCGGATGGTCCAGTCAAATTCCAACGGAAGGGGGTCAAAGGAAGAAATCTGAGTAACCGGGTTGGTAAAGATCTCTTTCTGAACCGTTTCAAGCTGTTCAGCAGAGAGGGTGGCGTCAATGGTGAGCGCATGAATCACACGTACTCTTTTCAAACGAATGTCAAGGTAATCTTTTGCTTTTTGGCAAATCCTCTCACCTTCCGCGTCAAGGAGATTTGATTTAAGTGCTATTTCAAGTCGATACGGCATGATTTGGTTGATTGTTTGGTCTGTGCGCTGGAGGTTTTATCCCGAAGAGCTGAAAAATATCCGTGCAATGTCATTATAAAATACATAGATCATCAGAAGTATGAGGATGAAGATGCCGATCTGCTGGGCAATTTCACGCAGCTTTATGCTGACAGGACGGCCGATCACAGCTTCAATAAAGAAGAAAAGAAGGTGTCCCCCATCTAAAACCGGTATCGGCAGGAAATTGAGTATAGCCAGATTTATGCTGATCAGCGCAATAAAAAATACCAGGTTGCCCGGCCCCGCTTTTGCCTGTTCTCCGGCCATCTGCGCAATCATTATCGGTCCGCCGAGTGTTTTTGTGGAAATGGTTCCCTGTATGAGTTTAATAACGCTGTTGATGGTGAGCTTCGTAATTTTATAGGTCTGAATGAGGCTTTCGCCAAGTGCCTCAAACGGATTCAGTTCCTTTGCATATACATCTCCCAAAGCGGTGATCCCGATCACATAGCGATCAATATCTTCGCCAAAAATCGATTTTCCGGGTTTAAGCTCAGGCCGGATGTTTAAATCAACGGTCGATTCTCCCCTGCGAACAGATATCAAAAGGGTTTTACCGTTGCTTTTGGAAATAATTTTTGCCATTTCTTCCCACTTGGAAATCGAAGTTCCGTCGATGGCTAGGATCAGGTCTCCTTTTGTCAGGCCTGCCTTTTGTGCCGGGGACATCTCTGCCACCCTGCCGACAGAAGGTTTCAATATATAAATCCCCGAAATCAGGAAAATTCCAAAAAAAATGAAGCCAGCAAGGAGAAAATTAAAAAGAGGGCCGGCAGCAACGATTAAAATTCGCTTGAAAACATGCTTGTGGTTAAAGGAAATTGGAACTTCTGCAGGATCTATTTCCGCGTCTGGTTCTTCACCGACCATTTTAACATACCCGCCAAGGGGTATAGCTGATATCCGATAATCGGTAATACCGATCTTTTTTCCCAAAATTCTCGGGCCAAAGCCGAGGGAAAACTTTTCAACTCCTACGCCAAAAAGTCTGGCAATCAGGAAATGGCCGAGTTCATGAAAAAAAATAAGTACGCCCAAAACAACAATAAAAGCAAATATATTGGTGGTCATTGTTATATCCTGTTAGTTATGAATTCGCCATTTCGGTTATCTTTTTTTCAGCCTGTCGCCTCGCCCACCTGTCTGTTTCAAGTATATTAGTAAGGTTCGGGTTTGAAACATTGACATGCTGATCAAGGGTGTCCCTGATAATTTCAGGAATTTTGTCAAATGATATCGCTCGGTTTAAAAATGTTTGCACCGCGACTTCGTTGGCAGCGTTTAACACCACAGGGAGGGTTCCTCCGGTTCTGCAGACGTCGAAGGCCATCTGCAGACAGGGGAACCTGATCAAATCCGGCTGTTCAAAAGTGAGGGAGCCGATGTTTGCAAAATCGGGTAAAGGCTGACCAAGGGGGAGGCGTTCTGGCCAGGAGATGGCGTAGGCGATAGCGCCCTTCATATCAGGAACCCCCAGCTGGGCAATAACGCTGCCGTCATGATAGGCAACCATCGAGTGAACTATACTTTGGGGGTGAATCAGAACTTCGATCCTATCTTGGGAAACACCAAAAAAGTGTTTGGCTTCAAGTATTTCAAGCCCTTTGTTCATCAGAGTAGCCGAGTCGATGCTGATTTTTTCCCCCATCTGCCATGTTGGGTGTTTCAACGCGTCCTTTGGTTTTATTTTTTTAAAATCATTTTTTGGCCGATGAATGAGCGGGCCGCCCGAAGCGGTCAGGATGATCTTTTGCAGGTCCATGCTGCGGCTGCCGGAAATACATTGAAAGATAGCGCTGTGCTCGCTGTCGATCGGAAGGATCTTTGCACCGCTTTCATCAGCTCTTTTCATAACAATATCGCCGGCCATGACTAGGGTTTCCTTGTTGGCCAGGGCGATGTCGATACCCTGATCAATGGCAGCCAGCGTAGGCATCAGACCGGCGGCACCCACCATGGCGGTAACAACCATATCGACGGATGGCTGTGTTGCCGCGGCGATATAACCTTCTGCCCCATACATGATCTCGACGCTGGTTCCGGTGGGAAGCCGATATTTGAGGTCCTGTGCTCCTTTTTCATCGTACACCACCGCTAATTCCGGGTTAAACTGCTCGATCTGTCGGGCGATCAAACCGATGTTCTTTTTAGCCGTCATCGCTTTGACTGAGAATCGCTCCGGGAACATTTCGACAACTTTGAGCGTATTGCTGCCAATCGATCCGGTTGATCCGAGGATGGAAAGATATTTCATGTTTGAAGGTGACGTTTTTGCCGTCGTATGATTTGTGATTCGTCGGTTGTTAATTTAAAATATACGTTTTAAACAAATAGGCTATCGGTGCTGCAAATATCAAGGCATCGATCCGATCGAGCATACCGCCGTGGCCGGGAAAGAGAATACCGGAATCTTTTACGTTTGAAACCCGCTTCAGCGTCGATTCAAACAGATCGCCCATCTGGGCCGCGATCCCGATGGATAGAAACAACAGGATACTCAAACCCCATGGCAGTGATGGCAAGAAATACCATTTGAACAGCGCTCCAACGCCCAGATTTAGAGCCAGCCCCCCGACCGATCCTTCCACGGTTTTTCCGGGGCTGACCGAAGGACAAAGCTTATGTCGTCCCAAATAGGAACCCATATAATAGGCCCCGGTGTCACCCGCAAAGACTACACAAAGAATAAAAAATATCCAGATCATCCCGCCGCTGCTGTTACGAATCAGGACCAGATGCGAGAGAAACAGCGGTATGTATATAATTGCCAGTACCTGTTTGAAAACAAATTCTAACCCGCCGGAATTGTTCCTAAACTCCTTTACAGCAATGAATCCGAACAGGAGAAAGTTCCATGTGAGCAGGCCCACCATCAATTTGAAGGAAAGGATATAGGCTGCCCAAATAACGGCAAAGCCGGTCAAAAAAGACAAGAATTGAAACCCGGAGGATGAAAAATCTTTTGCGGCTTCCTTTGACCTCTGCGCGGAGGCTGGTTGAGCGTTTTTACCGGTTTTTGATACAAGATGAAAATATTCCCACAGCGCTGTAATGGATACCATGCCGACGACTATGGCAAACAGCCGGGTACCCCCTTTTGAAATTAATAAAAAGAGTAAGGGGAGGGCAATTAGCCCTGTAATCCAGCGTTTTAAATGCATCGTATATTAGGTGATGGATTCAGATATCAACCCGACCGAACCTTCGTTCACGTCGCTGATATTCCTTGAGTATCTGTATGAATTCATCCTTGCTAAAATCCGGCCAGAGTGTTTCGGTGATAAATATTTCCGTGTATGCGATTTGCCAAAGGAGAAAGTTGCTGATTCGCATCTCTCCGCTGGTTCTAATCAGCAGCTCAGGGTCTGGTATCCCTTTGGTATAAAGATGATCGGATATGACATCGGATGTGATTTTTTTTTGATCGATCTCGCCGGCCATGACTTTTTTTGCAATCCTTTGAACCATCCTGACGATTTCAGTTCGTCCGCCATAACTCAGAGCCAGGTTGAGCACCATGCCGTTTTGATACTTTGTCGCTTCCATGGTCTGATTGAGGGACTGTTGAACATTTTTGGGTAGGCGCTCTATCTGTCCGATTGCATTGAGACGGATATTGTTTTCCACCATTTCTTTTTGCTCTGATTTCAAAAACTGTCTCAGGAGAGTCATGAGGGCTGTGACTTCGATTTTGGATCGATGCCAGTTTTCCGTGGAAAAAGCATACAGGGTGAGAATTGAAATACCGTATTCCCGGCTGGCCCGAACAATCGCCCGAACTGTTTCAGCCCCTTTTTCATGCCCCTTTATCCGGTTTAACATTCTTTTTTTAGCCCAGCGGCCGCTGCCGTCCATGATGATGGCAACATGAATGGGAGGGACGGGGGCATCAAGCTCGGGTTCGGGTGGGGGAGATGCACTAGAATTCAAGGATTTCTTTCTCTTTTTCTTTATAGATCTCATCGATGCTTTGAATGTGGTCATCGGTGATATTTTGGATTTTAGTTTGGGCTCTAAAAGCGTCGTCTTCCGAAATCTCGGAGTCTTTTTTTAGTTCTTTGATCAAATCGTTGGAATCACGTCTGATGTTGCGAACAGATACCTTGTGATCTTCACACATTTTGTGAACGATTTTTACAAGTTCTTTTCGCCGATCTTCCGTAAGGGGTGGAATTGAAATACGAATCAGCTTGCCATCGCTCAACGGTGTAAGACCGAGATCAGATTTGAGTATGGCCTTTTCAATTTCCTTGATGACGGTAACATCCCACGGTTGAACGGTAATCAGACGATTTTCGGGAACTGAAACCGATGCCATTTGGTTAATAGGGGTCTGCGTTCCATAGTAATCCACTCTAATACCATCGAGCAGCGATAAGGAAGCACGACCGGTTCTGACTTTCATCAGTTCGTTTTTCAAGGCGCTAACCGCCTTGTTCATACTGTCGCCTGTTTCATCGTATATCGATTCAATCATTTGTTGTCACCTTTTATCGGTTTGGCCGTATTTCTGTGCTGTGGGTTTGAAAGTTCTTGGTGTGGGAATTTTTCGCTAAATGCGTATCAAGGTACCGATTTCTTCTCCGCAGACCACCTTTTTCATATTTCCCTGATGTTTGAGATTAAAAACCACCAGCGGGAGCTGATGGTCCATTGCCAGGGTGATTGCCGTCATGTCCATGACTTGGAGCTGTTTTTCAATAACTTTCATATAGCTTATTTGCTTGATAAATTTAGCATTTTTGTTGATGATGGGGTCTTCATCGTAAACGCCATCCACCTTGGTCGCTTTTAAAAGAATTTCAGCATGGATTTCATGGGCGCGTAAAACCGCGGCTGTATCGGTGGTAAAATAGGGGTTACCGGTCCCAGCGGCCATTATGACAGTACGCCCTTTTTCAAGATGGCGCATCGCCCTTCGAAGAATAAAAGGTTCTGCCACTTCGTGCATGGATATAGCGGTCATAACACGAGTATGAACACCTTTTTTTTCCAGAGCGTCCTGAAGGGCCAGGCTGTTGATAACTGTAGCGAGCATCCCCATGTGGTCTGCTGAAGCCCGGTCCATGCCATATGAGTCGGCAGCGCTTCCCCTGATAAAGTTTCCACCGCCCACAACAACGGCGAGCTGAATCCCGAGTTCAGATATTGAGCGAATTTCATCAGCAATATACCGTATTCTTTCACCGCTGATACCAAACCCATGGTCATCGACCAAGGCTTCGCCGCTTAATTTTACCACTAATCTTTTAAAACGAGAATAGGCCAACGGTTTTAAAGTTCTCCTATCTGGAACCTGGAAAAGCGTTTAATGGTTATATTTTCGCCAATCTTTGCAATCAAATCGTTTAAAACATCCTGTATTGAGATACTCGGATCACGAACATACGGCTGGAGTAAAAGGCAGCTATCCTTATAAAATTTGTTCAGTTTGCCTTCAGCGATCTTATCAATCATTTTTTCAGGTTTTCCCATTTCTCTGGCTTGGGCGCGATAAATTTCCTTTTCCCTTTCAATGATCGTTTGAGGTACATCTTCAGGAGAGATCCCAACGGGATTGGTGGCGGCAATATGCATACCCATATTTTTTGCAAATTCTTTAAAATCATCGTTTTTTGCCACAAAATCGGTTTCACAATTTATTTCGACCAACACCCCGATTTTGCCACCTGTGTGAATATAAGCCTGAATCAGACCTTCAGAAGTGCTTCTTCCAGCTCTTTTCTGGGCGGTTGCCAGACCTTTTGTTCTTAAAAAGTCGATGGCCTTATCAATATCGCTATCACACTCGGAAAGGGCTTCTTTACAATCCATGATTCCAGCCCCGGTTTTTTCCCGTAGCTGTTTCACTATTGCCGCACTGATTCCCGTCATTCTTCTTCTCCTGTATTTCCCGATTCAGAGACGTTTATGGATTCTTCGATCCCGGTATTCGCCGAATATTCCGGTTGCTCCGTGGCTGCTCTTTTGATGATTTCTATCACCGGCCCTTCAGAGCCGTTGGAAATCACCTTTCTCTCACCCGGTTTAAGGCCCACTCCTTCGGGTATTTCCGGGGTCGGGGTCTCCTCTTTTTGTTTCTTATCCGCCTCTGCCTGTCTTTTTTCTTCTACCTGTTTGCTACCTTCAATGCATGCATCTGCTATTTTAGAGGTAATCAGACGAATTGCGCGGATCGCATCATCGTTTCCGGGTATGATATGGTCGATGTCATCCGGATCACAGTTGGTGTCCACAATGGCCACTATCGGAATGTTAAGTCTTTTTCCCTCACGCACGGCAATGTTTTCGGTTTTGGGGTCAACAATAAAAATGACGCCAGGCAGCTGAGACATAAAGCGTATACCACCGAGATTGTTATCTAGCTTTACCCGTTCTTTTTCTAGTTTAAGCCGTTCCTTTTTGGTGTATAGGTTGATTGTACCGTCATTCTTGATTGTAAAGAGATGATTAAGACGGTCAATACTTTGTTTAATCGTTTGGAAATTGGTCAACATCCCACCCAGCCATCGATTGTGGACATAGTACATTTCACATCGATTCGCCTCCTCGTAAATGGACTCCCGGGCCTGCTTTTTAGTGCCGACAAAAAGGGCGGATTTGCCACCAGCGACTGTGTCGACCACAAAATCGTATACAGATTTAAACATGCGGACGGTTTTCTGCAGGTCAATGATGTAGATACCGTTTCGCGCCCCAAAGATGAAAGGTTTCATTTTGGGGTTCCATCGTTTTGTTTGATGACCGAAGTGGACTCCTGCTTCGAGGAGTTCCTTCATAGTAACATAAGCCATTTTGTTCTCCTTTTATGGTAGTTTATCACCCGCCAATATCATTCCTGTTGCCAACTTTCGGATCGACGAAAGCACCGGGAAACAGGTCCAAAGGCGTGTTTTTAAAAAATTAATAAGTTTAACAAAGAAAATATGGTTTCACAACAGTTTTTATTCCGGTCTTTTCATCATCTGAACCACCCGGTGACATCCACTGTAATCTTTGAAAAAGATGATTTTTTTATAATGCCCGCATTTTTCTGCGATCCCTTCAACGGCAGTTTTCTGATTCTCTCCGATTTCTAAAACCAGATAGCCTTTTGGGTTCAAATATATATGGGCATTTCGAATTAAATGCCTTAATGATGTTAGCCCATCATGCCCGCCGTCAAGAGCTGCAACCGGTTCATATAGGCGAATTTCCGGTTGAAGCCCGGAGATGGTTCGGGTAGGAATATACGGCGGATTTGAAACGATGAGATCAAATGGATTACCCATATGATGCAGTGGTGAAAACCAATCCGCTGAAAAAAAATTGGTGTTTTCATCCAGATGATGAAATTTGGCGTTCTCTCTAGCCAATGCAACCGCGTTTGTTGATCGATCAGAGGCAAAAAAAAGATGCTGTGGTTGTTCGGCGGCAAGTGCAAGGGTGATAGCCCCGGATCCGGTTCCAAGTTCCAAAATACGTTTTGGCCCATCGCGTTGACCGGGATTTGAATTCACCCCTAAAAGCAAAAGGACTGTCTCGACCAGACGCTCGGTTTCGGGCCTTGGGATCAGAACATGCCGTGTGATCGATAGGGCCATTGACCAAAATCCCCTGATGCCGACAATGTAGGCAACAGGCTCTCTTTTGAGCCTTCGTTTCAGTACTGTTTTAAACCGGCTTAATTCGTCGGGTGAAAGCGGTTGATCATACTTGATGTATAGATCGATTCGATTGAGTTTTAAAATGTATGCGAGGAGGATTTCGGCCGATGCTCTCGGGCTTTCAATACCGCGGGTGTAAAAATAAGAAGTGGCCCACTGTACGAGTTTGAGAATTGTCCAGTTAGTTCTGTTGAGGAATTCCCGGGTTTTTGCCGGGTTTTTTAAGCGGTCTTGCATCCTGAAGCGCCTGGGCCTGATAGAATGTTGTCAATTCGTCAAGGATGATTTCGATATTCCCTTGCAAAATATCTTCCAGTTTATAGAGTGTTAACCCTATTCGGTGATCCGTAACCCGCCCCTGAGGAAAGTTATAGGTTCGGATCCTTTCGCTTCTGTCTCCACTACCGATCTGGCTTTTTCGTTCTTCTGATCGCTTTTCGTTCTGCTCTCGGGTCATATTGTCGAGAAGTCGAGCGCGCATGACCTTCAAAGCTTTGTTTTTATTTTTCAGTTGTGATTTTTCATCCTGGCATGTCACTACCAGCCCGGACGGAAGGTGGGTGATTCGAACTGCCGAATCGGTGGTATTTACAGATTGCCCTCCTGGTCCGGTCGAACGAAACACATCGACCTTGATATCACCGGGGTCAATATAAATTTCAACATCTTTCACTTCAGGCAATACTGCGACCGTAACAGCAGAAGTATGCACCCGACCCTGGGTTTCGGTTTCCGGAACCCTTTGAACACGATGGTTGCCACTTTCGTATTTTAAACGGCTGTACGCTCTCTTCCCATGGATCATGGCAACAATCTCTTTCAATCCGCCAACACCGGTTGCATGGTGATTGATGATTTCCACCTTCCAATTTTTATTTTCAGCATACCGGCTGTACATCCTGAAGAGATCGCTGACAAACAGGCCTGCTTCTTCACCGCCGATCCCGGCACGTATTTCAATAATTACATTCTTTTCATCGTTTTTATCTTTTGGCATCAACAGTTTTTTAAGTGCGGTTTCCAGGTTGTTCTTTTTCAGATCAAGTATTTCTATTTCAGCGCGGGCCAGTGCTTTAATTTCGGGGTCTTCCTCCTTTAACAGCTCCATGGTATCTTCGAGATCATTTAGAGCTTTAAGGTAAGTTCTATACAATGTTACAATCTGGTTAAGATCGGAGTGCTCCCGAACATACCGTTGGTATGCTTCCTGGTTCTGTACAGTTTTGGGGTCGCTCATCAGCGTTTCTAGTTCTAAAAAGCGTTTTTCAACCCCTTGTAGTTTGCTAAACATGAAATTGCTGCCACAACATTTTTTTAGGGTAATAGGGTATATAAGGAGGGTTTTTCAGACCTTCAGATCTGTTTTGATCAGATTATTTCTGGGGGTCCGAATACTTTGCATATTTTCTTCTGAAACGCTCGATTCGTCCAGCGGAATCGATCAGTTTCTGTTTGCCGGTAAAAAAGGGATGACATTTTGAGCAAATTTCAACTCGTATATCTGCCTTTGTGGAACCAACTTCGATAACGTTTCCACAGGCGCACTGAATCGTTGTTTCTGAATACTTCGGATGAATACCGCTTTTCATGATACTTTGAACCTCCGCTTGATTTTTTTAAGAATTCATGGCGCTAAGAAACTCCTGATTGTTTTTTGTGCCACTCATTTTGTCCAATAGAAATTCCAGGCTATCTACCGGATTTAGCGAGGAAAGCAGTTTTCTCAGAATCCAAACCCGGTTGAGGATATCTTTGTCTAACAGGAGTTCCTCTTTACGTGTCCCCGATTTATTAATGTCGATGGCTGGGAACAGGCGTTTGTCTGAAATCCTTCGGTCAAGCTGGAGTTCCAGATTCCCTGTCCCTTTAAACTCTTCGAAAATAACTTCATCCATCCGGCTTCCCGTGTCTATCAGCGCAGTGGCGATGATGGTCAGGCTCCCCCCCTCCTCAATGTTTCTCGCAGCGCCAAAAAACCGCTTCGGCCGCTGAAGTGCATTTGAATCAACCCCTCCGGAGAGAATCTTGCCGCTTGGGGGAATGACAGAATTGTATGCACGTGCGAGCCGGGTGATGCTGTCTAGAAGGATGACCACATCTTTTTTATGTTCCACCAGTCGTTTGGCCTTTTCGATCACCATTTCCGCAACCTGAACATGTCTCTCTGCTGGCTCGTCAAAGGTGGAGCTGACCACTTCGCCCCTGACCGACCTTTCCATGTCTGTAACCTCTTCGGGCCGTTCGTCGATCAGGAGCACAAACAGAACGATGTCTTTGTGATTGGTCATGATGCTGTTGGCAATTGCCTGCAGAAGCATGGTCTTCCCTGATCTTGGGGGTGATACAATCAGTCCCCGTTGACCAAATCCGATTGGCGTTAAAAGATCCATGATCCTTGTGGAATAATTGTCCGAAGCTGCCTCTAGATTAATTTTCTGGTCAGGATAGAGCGGGGTGAGGTTGTCGAACAGTATTTTTTCCCTTGCCACATCCGGATCTTCATAGTTTGTCGCCTCCACCTTTAACAATGCAAAGTACCGCTCGGTTTCCTTTGGCTGTCGAATCTGTCCCGATACTGTGTCCCCGGTTCTCAGATTGAATCGGCGTATCTGTGAAGGAGAAACATAAATGTCATCGGGCCCCGGTAAATAATTGTAATCAGGTGCTCTTAAAAACCCGAATCCATCGGGCAAGATTTCCAATGTTCCTTCTCCAAAAATTTGACCGTTTTTTTCAATTTGGGCTTGAAGCAGGCCAAAAATAAGCTCCTGCTTTCGCATACCTGCAGCCCCATCGATTTGGTAATCCTTGGCTAACCGGGTCAATTCACTAATTTTCTTGTCTTTAAGTTCAACAATGTTCATAGAATGTTTTCCTCGTTTCACTACTTTCGCGATCTGGCAAAAAGATGCCAGAAATTTAATGATATGAAAAAAATATCTGCACTTAAAGCTTTATAATCGATCAAAAACTCAAAGTGTGCTGTAATATCCGAGTACCAGAAAACGCATTATATCTACGCATTTTAAAAATGGCAGATGGAATGGGACCTCGCTGGTTATTTCATACTGAAGAACATGAGTGTTTTGTGATTTAGTTTAGAAGAATTATCGGATATCCATATTGCTCGGTGGGTTTAATGCCTTGATCTTTTTCTACTTTTTATTTTAAAGCATGATCTTTTGTCTGTCAAGCGCTTTTTATCTTTTTTGTCACTTTTGCCTGAAATCTTTGGAAATACGGTCAACCGATCGAAATACTTCATCCCTATAACCATTATTTGTTATAACAAAATCAGCCCGGTCACGCTTTTGGTCATCCGTCATTTGAATATTCAAAAGGCCCAGGGCATCACGGCGGGAAATGTTATCTCGATCCATCAGCCGTTTTATCTTCACAGCCTTATCCGCGGTAACCAGGATGATCACCTGAAATTGTTTTTCGATCCTTTTTTCAAAAAGCAGTGGAACCTCCACCAGGATCAGGGTCTTTCCACGATTTTCCGCTTCAGACATCTGCCGGTTCATCAGTTTTGTGATCCGGGGATGAATAAATCGCTCAATTATTTTAAGGTGTTGAGCGTCACTAATCATTATCTGTCTCAGCACCTTCCGATTCAAAGTACCATTGGGATTCAACACTCTCTCCCCAAAGTGTCCGGCAATTTTCTTCAGCGTGACTGACCCAGGGGCAACCGCCTCCCGTGCCAGGGCATCGAGAAAAATGACCTCGAGGCCCAATTCTTTAAAGCGATTGCAAACCAGGGTTTTTCCGGAGCCGGCGCTCCCGGTTATGGCAACTTTTATCAATTGGGTGCCTGCTATCGGCGACTTATTTTGTATTGCATTGTCCATTGGAATAAATATATAGGTTACCCCCCGCCAGCCTCTTCACAAGTGGCAGCAGGAGGCCCGGCGAATCTGAAAAAGTGTTTATAAAATGATTCCATTTAATATAAAAATTCTGCCTCAAACAAAAGGCGTCTACATGGTTGGTGGTTCCGTCAGGGATCTTATCCTTGGCCGAGGTTCAAACGATTATGACATTGCCGTTCACGGAAATCCAGAAAAATTTGCGAGAAAATTGTCTGGAAATTTATCCGGCCGACTGGTTAAAATGGGAAAACCGAACCAGGTTGTCTTTCGGGTCGTTTCAGGGGAACATCTGTTTGACATTTCGGCAATAAAGGGTCCAAACATCGAGACGGATCTTATTAAAAGGGATTTTACGGTCAACGCGATGGCCTACTCTTTTTTTTCCAAAACGATCATTGATCCTTTGAACGGATTGAAAGATATGGCCGAAAAAAAGATTAGAATGACCTCTAGTAAAATTTTTAAGAAAGATCCGATTCGCTTGCTTAGGGCTCACAGAATGGGGGCAACACTCAAATTTACCATTGAACAGCGAACCGCCGCTGCCGTGGAAAAAAATATTAAATCGATTGGAGATTCAGCAGTAGAACGGATCAGATTCGAAATTTTCAACATACTCTGTCTCACGGAGTCGTCTCACTCTTTTTTTCAGATGGCCGGCAACGGTCTTCTATTCCAGATATTTCCGGAGCTTTTCAAGACAAAGGGATGTTTTCAAAACAGATTTCATCTTTTTGATGTGTTTGACCATACCATGAGAACCTTTTACCTGCTTGAAAATTTTTTGAAAGATACCCAACAGTTTGAGCCGGAGATATCACGTCAAATTCGAAGACACATGGATCAAAAAAGGTCGGCACAGCTAAAATGCGCGACTCTATTCCATGATATCGGAAAACCATTGGTCCGAACCATTGATCAAAATGGAAATATCCATTTTTACGGTCATGAGAAAAAAGGCGCGGACATGGCTAAAAAGATATGTAAAAGACTGAAGTTTTCTGTCAAAGAGACAAGTTACATCGATTTTATAATCAAAAATCATTTAAAATCGCTGTTTTTTTTTACAGCCGGCAGGGAAAAGGAATTAACCCAGAGGAATTTGACTCGATTTTTTATGAACATGGGCGATTTTGCCCCGGATATATTGATCCATGCCATGGCTGATACCCGGGGGAAAGGGAATGAAAATGACGAAAAAAATGCAGCCTTTATCCTGTTTATAAAAAATCTGATCCATCGATATTTTAAAAGCTTCAAACCTATATTACAAGCGCCGCCATTGATTACAGGGGCCGATCTTATCAATCATTTTGGATTAACGCCCTCACCTCTATTTAAAACAATTTTAAGCCGAGTCGAAGAAAGAACCATGTCAAATGAACTCAAAGACAAGGAAGCTGCTTTATTCTTTGTAAAAGATTTGCTGGGTGGCCGTATCAGGGCTTGACAACAGCCTGCTGTGTTTATAGGGAAACCGCGAGGTTCATGGAAACAGAATTTAATAGGCTGTGGAAGATGTAGAACCGTTTTGTAAGGGGATATGAAATGAATATCTTGTTTTTTGGTCCCAATGGCAGCGGGAAGGGGACCCAAGGGGCCATATTAAGAAAGAAATATAATATACCCCACATTGAATCAGGGGCGATCTTTCGTGAAAACATTTCCAGCAGGACCGAATTGGGAGACCAGGCCAGGGAATGTATTAATCGAGGTGATTTGGTGCCGGACGATATTACCATACCGATGATTCTCAATCGTCTCAAGGCGGCTGATTGCAAAAAAGGATGGTTGCTCGATGGATTTCCACGGAATAAGAACCAGGCCATCAAGCTCGATCAGTCTCTTCTGGACACAGGTTTGTCCCTTGATATTGTTGTGGAAATCATCCTTGACCGTGAAATCGCAAAAAACAGAATCATGGGTCGCCGGCTCTGCGTAAATGATAACAACCACCCCAATAATACCTATATTGAGACGATTTTGCCGGTTGCCGGCAGATGCCGTATCTGTGGCGGTAAATTAAGCAAAAGAGCAGACGACCAGGATGAGAGTGCAATGGACAAACGACTAAATATTTATTATGATACAGAAGCAGGGACACTGGCGGCCGCTTATTATTTCAAAAATCTTGCGGCAAAGGAAGGGTTGATCGATTATATCATCATAGATGGCAAACCCGGCGTAAAAGAGGTGACCGCCGAGCTTACTTCAAAGCTTTGAGGATTAAACACAAAATCCCAAAATAATTCTTCTTCATGATTGTTTCATCAAACATTTTTATTGTCATGAAATTTATTTTGGTGTAAGATACTTATTGTTAAAGATGATGAATTGAATAGCCATCAGATAAATTAAATCCAATTTTTTTCTGATGGAAAAAGGAGGCGAGCAAATTTGAAGAATATCGAAGTCAGGGTGCTCCATGATGACCTTGAAAAAGCAATGCGCATTTTGAAGAAAAAGATTCAAAACGATGGCCTTTTTAAACGATTAAAGTTGAAGAAGAACTATGAAAAGCCGAGTGAATGCCGGCGCCGCAAGCAACGCGAAACAAT
>Ga0255051_10000383_pt1 | contig 16345 bp, 11 predicted proteins | sample JV7_2_9_MG_FD_181719 | JGI IMG/M metagenome (GOLD analysis project Ga0255051, IMG submission 181719) | Seawater microbial communities from Jervis Inlet, British Columbia, Canada - JV7_2_9 | ecosystem: Environmental > Aquatic > Marine > Inlet | place: Canada: British Columbia | collected 2016-10-06
TTAAGGGCTTTTGATCCACAGCTGTAAAAGCAACCCGGTATTCTCTGTTTTGAGTCGCCGCCCAAAATGCCGTTCCCAAAATCGGAAAATCGATACTCTCTCGATTCGCAAGTTTTTCATAACAACAAACCCCTTTAACTGATTCTGATGGGATGATTATCTCCTTCAGCATCTCTCCGTGGAGAAGATTGAGCGGGGCTTTCCCGTTTCCTGAAAAAAGTTTTTCCATAGAAATCTCCTTGGAGCCCGCTTTTCCAATCAATACAATTTTTGTATTCATCACCATGAGAACCGGTGCCAGATCACCGCAGTAACTTGAATAACATATTCCCTTTCTGTTAACCACATGGCAGATCTCCCCACCGGCTTTAAAACACAACGGTTTAGCACTTCGCCACACTTGAGATTGGTTAAAGTATTTGCACCGATTTTGTTGACAAATATTCCCCGCAAGTGTCCCCATCACCTGATGATGGTAGGAGCCAACCGAAGAAGCAGACCCGGCCAAACCGGGTAACTTTTCCATTATCATTGGGTCTGTATAGATTCTTTTCAATCTGGTCAGCGCACCGATTTTAACATCGCCATTTTCCTCCCTGATATAGTCCAGGCCCCGAATTCGCTTTATATTTACGATAACCGGTGGAGACTCGACCCGATGTTTCATATTGACCAAAAGATCGGTCCCACCAGCGAGAATTCGGGCCGAAGGCTGATCCTGCAATATTTCGACAGCCTCTTTAATCTCTTTTGGCTCGAAATATTCGAATTTTGGCAATCTCACGAATTTGCCTCCTGTTTATAGATGATTAATTCCACTCTCTTTTGTCGGTTAGAATTATTTCATAATGGAGATAGAAAAAAGGCGTTATTCATAACATAGAATTTAAAAGGTTAAAAGTATGATCTCCGCCCTGCTTCGTAGAATCTAAAAGGGGATTGTTCTCACCGTTTCGTTATTAAATACCTTATCTTTTTAATATCAAGAAATTATTTTTTATGGATGTTTCATTGATGATCAATATAATCGTTCAATTTCTTTTCGTAAAACACAGTTCGTTTCTTTTCAGCCGGATCGTTCTCGTAACTCATGGCGGATGGGAAAATTTGCGTTTGTTGGTCTCATATGATATTCAAAAAATCGAGGAATATCATTAGCAATGTGCACTGAAATCTGATTTGTCTAGGCGAGCACTTGGGCAAGAATGTTGCAGTTTTAATATGATATTTTCAAAGCCCATTTCTATAATTCCACCACTGATCCGATTTACCCTTGAATTCCTATATCTAAATAACAACCGGCGAAAATTAAGCCGATGGCTTGTTAGCAAATCGGTCTAAATAATAGATAGTTACCGATGAAATTCCGATTTACAGCACATCCTCCTTCCGATAATTGCAAACACATATTCCAAAAACTCAACATATTCCTGTATCTTGAGCCGTAGATAATGGGAAAGCACCATTTGTTATGTTCGTTTTAACCGTTCCCCCAAAAAGGGTATTCTATTAAGTGGGTATGCACTTTACTCAACCCCCTACAAGATGTAGTTGCCGGACCTCATAAGCTATGAGGCTACTTTCTTTAGTTTTGTTGTAGGAATTCAATACCAAGCCCTGTGCGTTTTTGAGATAGAGCTTATTTATAATATGAAATCAGCTGGTTACGATCATGACCAGGCAAAAAACCCACCATCTACAAATGGCCATCGAAAGACACGAGCAACCACTTGAAAAAACGGTATTCGCCTTTCGCACAACATATAGTGCCTGGTTGAGTAAAGTGCATACCCACTTTCTATTATTCGTAACTATTTATTTTTACAGGATTTACAAAAATAACGACTCAATCAAAATTCAGAGCATTCCTGCAAGAAATTGAATTTGGTTTCGCCAAGAAAAAAATAATTTTTTTCTTGACAAGCATTTTTATCCTGATAGGATGACGTCATGATGTCATTACTAAATAAAAACATACCGGTACCACTTTATTATCAGGTAGCCGAAAGCATTCGCCAAAACATAGCACAAAATGTATATCAACCCGGGCAACCGATACCGACTGAAGTTAAGCTTCAAGAGGAGTTTAATGTTTCAAGAGAAACCGTTCGGAAAGCTGTCAATGATTTAGTTGCAGAAGGCCTGGTGGAAAAAATCAGAGGCAAAGGGACATATGTTGCGCAATATAAAATCGCCCATCGCATCGGATCAATTTATGGGTGCACTGAAGAGATAATTGTAAGGGGGATGGTTCCAACTACAAAGTTTCTGGAAACTATCGAATTTATTCCACCAGAGAGTATGCGCCACGAAATGGGATTAAGTACTTCTGTGCAAGTTGCCAAAATCAGCCGACTTCGATACGCGAATAATAAACCTGTAGCTATTTTAACCAGCTATGTTCCTACAGATTTGGCTCCCGATATAGCACATATTAAATTTATCAATGACTCTCTTTATAAAACACTGGAAGGAGTTTATCACCTTGTTCTGAGTGAGGCCGATGAGGTTATAGAAGCCGGTTCTGTGGGAGAGAAAGAAGCTAACATTCTTGAAATAGAAGATGACAGCCCCGTTCTTGTCGTGAAGAGGTTAACATACTTGGAAAATATGCGTGTAATTGAAAAACTGATAGCTTTGTATAGAAGTGATGCTTACAAATATACAGTGAAGCTGAAAGGCAGAGCAACAGGACAACGCTTGTCAAATAGCCCAATAGACATGCGATGATAGTCTATCGACAACCTGAAAGGAGATACGAATTAATTAAGATTTCAGAAAGAAGCCAAACACCAGACTGCCGGGTCGTGATGTTTGGCTAAATGAAATTAGAGAGCCATGCGGCACTCCAGAATCAACCAAAATATAGCAAGTTATCTCTTCCGTGTCAACGGCCCCTCTTAAATTTCAATCTTTGTTTCCACAGATTAAATAATTCGCGACTCAAATCAGCAACAGTTTGCTTTCAACGCAATGTGTTGAGCGATGGGATTTGATCTATTCTGCGATGCCTGCCGGTCTATCAGGAACTACTTTATTATTCTGATACCGATGAAATATTCAGCGAAATTGAATAGATAAATTCTGGTATAAATATTTTCTTCTAAATAAACCAATTATAGCAAAGGAGGATAAAATGTCAGGTAATCTATCTTTAGGAATAGACATCGGAACTACCAATGTCAAAGCGTGTATTTTAGATACTGAAAAGAGTCAAGTTGTAGCATCAGGTTCTCAGGAACACCCGTTATTTCATCCAAAACCAGGATACGCAGAACAGGAAGGAGATAACTATTGGAAAGCGGTTGTCTCTTCGATCAAGCAATGCCTTTCTCAAGGGTCCTTTGCAGAAGAAATCGCCGGGGTTGGTCTGTCGGGACTAGTCGGTGTAACGCTCCCTATCAACGGAACCGGGAAACCATTGCGACCTGGTATGATCTGGATGGACGCACGATCTGAAGAAGAATGCCAGGAAATTCGGGACAGGGTCGGAGAAGATACCATTAATTACAACAATGGTAATCGCATTGCTCCTTGGTTTATTGAGCCTAAGGCGCTTTGGATGAAGAAACATGAGCCTGATCTTTTCGAAAAGACTCACAAATTTTTATCTCCATCCGGGTATTGCACCTACCGATTGTGCCAGGAGTTTACTATAAACACGGGTGATGCAGGGCTTTTTTACCCATACGAATATCAGAAGGAAAGATGGAATTCAGAGGTGGCCAAAGGTATTGGAATTCCCATGGATAAGTATCCGAAAATATTCCGTTCCCATGAAGTGGTCGGGCAAGTGACAGCTGAGGCTGCGGTGGAATGCGGTCTAAAAGAGGGTACATTAGTTGTAGCGGGTGGAACAGATATCAGTTCTGCCGCTTTGGGCTGTGGGGTTTTAAAAGCCGGCCAAGGCTACTATTCAATGGGGACAGGTTCCAATCTTGGCATTATGATTCCAACTGAGCAACGGGTTGAAGAGTATCGCATTTTAAAATGGCCTCATGTCTTGCCTGGATTAACCATGTTTGATGGCCCCATGGCGTTTACCGGCGTGTCGCTTAGGTGGTTTCGAGATATGTTTGCTGATCAGGAACGCCTGCTCGCAGAGCGGTCCAATATGAATATATTTGATTTGTTGACCAAACAGGCTGCCATGATTAAACCTGGAACAGACGGTCTTTTATACCTTCCTTACATGGGTAACACTCTTTCACCCAACTGGAACTCCCAGTCTAAAGGCGTTTTCTTTGGTTTTCGGTTGAGCACGACTCGGGCCCACATGATCCGTGCGCTCATTGAAGGCGTCGCCTTTGATCTTTACTCAAACGTCCAAATTGCCAAAGAAGCCGGTGTGATGGTGGATGAACTGACATTGAATGGAGGGCCCACTAAGAGCGAATTTTGGAATCAGATTACAGCCAACGTAACCAACTTGCCACTTCACGTTACCGATGTTGATGAAGCAGCGCCTTTGGGTGATGCAATTCTAGCCGCAGTTGGGGCCGGCCTGTATAAAGAGCCCACTGACCCGATTTCGGAACTTGTTAAAATCACTGGTACTGTAGAGCCTGATCCGAATGTTCATGAAATGTACGAGGATTTTTTCGCTATATGGCGTCGTATTTACTTCAATTTGCTTGATGAAATGAAAGACCACCATGAACTCTTAGATAAATATCACTTCGAATAAAAAGATATATTTACAAATTTTCTTATACAGTAGGTGATCTTTGATCGCTCGGAAAACCGAATAAGCCTAAAGTTACATTTGTTAGCAACTGCGACGACACATAGGAGGGCTATGTTGTGGGGACAAACGAAATACAACAGGCAATTATGAAGTATGACAGGCCCAAGACCACAGAACTTGTACAAAGCGAGATAGACCAGGGAACAGATATCAGCGTAATTCTCAATGAAGGTCTTATTGCACCCCTGGATGAAATTGGAAAAAGATTTAGCGAAGGCGAACTTTTCGTACCCGAAATGATTGCGGCGGCCAATGCAATGAAAGGCGGCCTTGAGCTTCTTCGCCCACACCTTGCAAAGGCAGGCGTTAAAACAAGGGGAACTATTGTCATTGGTACGGTAAAGGGTGATTTGCATGATATAGGCAAGAACATCGTAGCTATGATGTTGGAAGGGGCTGGATTCAAAGTGATTGATCTCGGTGTGGACGTCGACGCCGAGGAGTTTGCATCGGCGGTTAAGGAAAATGAAGCCGATATTGCAGCTATGTCCGCACTTCTGACGACCACCATGCCCGCTATGGAAACAACCGTCTCTCTTATTAAAGAAAAATGTAACAATCTGAAGACTATTATCGGGGGTGCACCAGTAACCAACTCGTTCGCCAAAAATATCGGGGCGGATGGTTTTAGTATTGATGCACCTGGTGCTGTTAAACTTGCCCGCAAATTTTTAGCAGGATAGACCACCCTCTGTAAAACAAAGAAAAAACAGGGGGTTTTGCACATATTCATGGTTGAAAGGTAGAAATGAAAACCATTGGGACAAGTGTTGTACAACTTCTTTTAACAACAGTGCGCCAAAGCCTAGTAGATCATGTGCCTGGTAATCAAGTGAAGAGGAGCTTACGGTGAACTCAAAAGAGAGAGTGAAGATCACAATGGACCACAAGGAAGCAGACCGAATACCCATAAACTTCCGCGCTACAGATCAAATTATTCGAAGAATGTCTAGTAAATTGTGTTCTGACTATTTTGGAATACTAAATCATTATCACGTTGATTTTCGAGAAGTTACCCCCCCTTACATTGGTCCAATATTGAAGAAGATCGAAGATGGGAGCGAAATAGATATATGGGGAGTTGGGCGCAAGGAAATAATCACAGAGGCTGCTAGAGATGTGATGATTTCTATCAATCCCCTTAAAGATGCCATTTCACCTGAGGAAATCAAAAATCATAAATGGCCCCAGGCTGAATGGTTTGATTTTTCAGTAGTAAAACAGATGTGCCAAGATTTCAGAGAGTATGCCATTTCTACACCTGGTATTCATATAGAAGGTTATCATGGAGTTTTCCATCTGTTGACTTATCTCTTCGGTATGGAAAAAGCTATGCTGTACTTAGTGATAAACCCTGAGCTACTTAAAGTTGCTGTTAAGGAGATAATGAATTTCTACACTAAATACTATGAGCGGCTTTTTGAATCAGCAGGTGGCATGATTGACTTTTTGTTTTACAAAGATGACTTTGGTGCTCAAAACAATCTTCTTATAGGACCTGATATGTTTATGGAGTTTTTCTACCCCAATATAAAGGAGTTGTCAGATCTTGCTGGTAATTATGGGGCCAAGTTAATGCTGCATTCTTGTGGAAGTGTTATCAAGCTAATTCCGAAATTCATCGAGGCAGGCACCGTTGTTTTGGACCCAATTCAGGTGACGGCGAAGGACATGGATATCCATGAATTAAAAAGGCGGTTTGGTGAACAGTTGACTTTTCATGGTGGGATAGATGTCCAGCATTTAATGCCTTTCGGCTCAATTGATGAAATTAGAATTGCCGCTAAAGAAACTATAGAAACTTTAGGAAATAAAGGAGGCTATTTCTTTTGTCCTTCTCATCGGTTTCAACCGAATACTCCCATAGAGAATATTATCGCTTTGTATGAAGCGGCATCTGAGTACGGTAAATATCATTAAGAGGTGAGAGAGAATTCTAATTAACAACCATTATTTTTATCGGTTTATCTTGCAATAAAGAACAGAGTCAATTTCTCTAAATGGAAAACAACATTAATGAAATCCGGAGACTGAACTATTCAACTATTCTCTGACAGACACGGGGCAGAAAGGAGGTGGTAAAGAGACCACATCAGGAACATAATCCATGTATTATTAATTTTAAATTTGAAAGATCTGATTTAAAGGAGGAACGACCATGAGAGCAAAACAGCTTTTTATAGGATTTGTAGTTTGTACCATAAGTTTGATTTTCAGCTCTACTGTGATTAATGCGAAGGAATTTGATTATTCTAAAGTAAAAAATTTGAACGGCATGGAGCTTATCGAGTATTTTAACGGCCTTGGAATAAAGGATCAGGATGCACTAAAATTCTGGATTAATATTCCGGTAAGCAAAGCAAACAAGCAAGTGTATGACAGATTTCAAAAAGAAGGTTTTCAATTTTATCTTGACAAGTATCCCACCGCGCCCAGTTACGGAGGATACCAGTTTAAAATGGGGATGGGTACAAAGGTTGTCGGCCCTATGAGTAAACAGAAGCTAAAGCTGCCTTTCACTGGCTATGTTCCACTCGCAGATGGCCCAATTGGAGATAAAAACAAGACTTACCGGGTTGGATATACAATTCACGGTTTCAATCATCCCTGGTTATTGAACAATGCGGATACTGCCATCTGGGAAGCGAGTAAGCATCCTAATGTTAAGTTGACCGTTTTAGACCCAGAATTTGATAATGCTAAACAGGCTCGACAGGTGGACACTTGGGTTGCTCAGGGTTTTGACGGAATCATGATATGGCCCATGGTGGAAGCTCCGACTGGACCACCAATTCAGAGAGCTCTTGATAAAGGTATACCCGCAGTAAGCATCGACAGGATGGTAGGCACTGAAGAAACCACAAACCGTGTGACGGGCAATTTCCCTGCTAACGGTGCTCAACAAGGGATGTATTTAGTTCACAGGCTACTCAAAGAGACTGGCAAAGTTGAAGGCTCGATTCTAATGATAAGAAAGCCTCTTGGTGGTACCGCAGACAGTATGCGAACCGGACATTTTCTGAAAGTCATCAGTTATTTCCCCGGGTTAAAAATCGCCGGCAACTATCATAATCCCAGCTCAAGGCCAAATTCATTTCAGCAAGTCCAAGATGCTCTGATGGCTCATCCGAAATTGGATGTTATTTTCTGTACCGGTGGCGAACAGGCCATGGGGTCTGCCCAGGCAGTTGATCTGGCAAAGAGATGGGATAGTAGGGATGGCGGTAGAAGGATTATTATTCTGAATAATGACGACTCCCATGAAACGCTTAATGCAACTAAAGAGGGAAAGCTTGCAATGACTGCTCCCTACACACCTCTTCTGGGCGCTTTGGGAATGAGAATATTGCTAAAGACGATAGCGGGAGAAAAACTGCCACAAGATATTACAACACCCGACATACCAATGATTACGAAAGATAAAGAGATAGTTTTGGGTGTGGAGACTTTTACGGTAGAAGAGTGGTCAACATATGCATATGGCCCTCGTTTAAAGTAACATATTTTTATCCCTACATTTCCTCGTGGATATCAATATCCGGTCCTACGGGGAAATGATAGGGGCTTTATGAATTGGTTAACATTGCTGCCAATATTTGTTTGAGATGTGCTCTGATATGCTGTCTGGAGTGAATGAATGGTTCCTTAAGCAAAGAACAATTGTCACGATTGATAATTTTGATAACCATGGAAACTACAAGTAATATACCCTTTAAGAGAATCAAACAAATCGAGTTTGGCACCAATGCCATGTTGCTGTCAATATTTGTCGGTCTCATTGTAGTGGCAGGCTTTTTGAGCTCTGGCTTTTTAAAAACAGAAAACCTGTTTAACATAGCCAGAATAGTTTCGCTGACAGGTGTGATGGCTATTGGTGTTACATATGTTATGTTAGTAGGAGAAATTGATCTCTCCGTTGGCGCAATAATGTCCTTATCGGCTGTCATGGGAGGACGCTTCTTGCATTTAGGAATTGGCTCGGTTCTTGCGATAACGTTCGGCACCGGGCTCTTTTTGGGACTCATAAACGGGATAGGTGTGGTTAAAGGAAAAGTTCCTTCTCTCATTATGACACTTGCTACTCTAACCATATACAGTGGCTTGGCTAACATTGTTTCAGGGGGTAAAGCAGTCTATCCTTATAAACTCCCAGCTTATCTGTGGCTTGGAAATGGTAACATGTTTGGCATTCCTTTTCCGATCATTGTTTTTGGCTCCATTACTTTAGTTTCAATTTTTATTTTAAACTACACTGAATTCGGAAGATGGATTTACTACACTGGAGCTAACCGAACGGCTAGCCGGTTTTCTGGCGGCCGCACCGATAGAGAAATTATCGTAACCTTTCTTATTAGTGGGGTTTGTGCCAGCATAGTTGGCCCTATGATTAGCGGACAGATCAATCGGATATGGTCAACTCAGGGAGCAGGCTATGAATTGGCTGCTATTTCGATTGCGGTGTTAGGAGGAGCCAGTTTGTCCGGCGGAAAAGGAACAATGACAGGAACTTTTATTGCTGCACTCATATTTGGCGGGCTAATGAACATACTGAATCTCAGCGGGGTCGGAACTTACTTGCAGGACGTCGTCAAGGGCGCACTTCTGGTATTTGTAGTGGGCATGATGTATTTGAGAGAGAAACGGATAAAAGTGATTTAAATGATAGTTTTTTTCAAGAACAATTTTGCGAAAAGGGTTAAGGCCAAATCACTTTTATAAAGATTTAATCAAAGAATTCCTCGGAGCTTTGCTCCAGAGGTGAAATCGCGAGCGAAGTGAGCTTCCTTTTGAGTCCAGAGCTTACTCTGGTGTTCATACCTTTGATTCAGAAGAGGCGGTCATGAACCTAGTAAAAAATAGTCCATTATTGATCGGGGTTATCGTACTAATCATTATTGGTATTTTTGCCGATCAGGCTTTTCTGACACTTCTTAATATAAAAAATTTACTTCGTAGCAGCAGCATTCTTGGTACCCTTGCCATTGGTGTCACGATTGTTATGCTTATCCGGGAAATTGACCTCTCTGTGGGCTCATTGATGGCATTTACCATCATCTTGGCAATAGAATTAACGGCTGAGATTGAGTCCCTGTTTGGCGTTGTGGCCATTCAGGGAGGCCATTATATGATTCACGGTATGGGGTTTTTAATATTTTTCACCCTGCTAATAGGGCTGCTCATTGGTCTGTTCAATGGCATTTTGGTGACTAAGCTAAAAATCAATTCACTTATCACCACCCTTGGTGTTCTTTACTCAGCCAGAGCGTTATCCTACATCATATCTGGAGGCCACTCGATCTATCTTACGAAGATGAAACAGTTACATTGGCTTGGAAGTGGGAGTATGTTGGGGTTTCCCGCATCGTTCATAATATTCTTAATTTTAGGAGGCATTGCCGCATTCCTTCTAAAATACACGGTAATAGGCAGAAGAATATATGCTATAGGAGGTAATGAAAAGGCTGCAATGTTTGCAGGTATCAATACGAATGCCTGGAAGCTTGCAACCTTCGCTGCCAGCGGATTCTGTGCGGCTTTAGCGGCTTTAATGTACAGCTCCTATTTAGAATCTGCCGATCCCCAACAAGCTATAGGGTATGAGCTATCAGCCATAGCGATCGTAGTTTTGGGCGGCACAACTTTGGAGGGTGGACGAGGAAAAGTTTCCAGCACATTACTTGCTGCTCTGGTTTTAGGCGTTTTGAACAATATTTTGGAGTTAATAGGGCTACGGATATGGTACCAGCAGGTGATTATAGGATGCATAATCATTGCTGCAGTAATGCCGAGATACCTTGGCACAAAAGAGATCTAAGTTGTGGCAGTCTTATAGCGGCAGGGACCGGTCGATAAATAGCTTTATTAGAGAAACCGATACATCATTATTTGTGGCTACATTAGTTTTAAGAGACAGATATGGACATCTCTGCTTAGGAGACAAGTTATGGAGGACCACCGACTCTTGGAATTGAGTAAAATTAGAAAGTCTTTTCCCGGCGTTATGGCCTTACAAGATGTAGATTTTAAGTTGGATAAAGGTGAGGTAGTTTCTTTGGTCGGTGAAAACGGTGCAGGAAAGTCGACGCTTATGAGTATCATAGGAGGTGTCTATACTCCCGATAGTGGCGAAATATTTATCAAGGGAGAAAAAGTTGAAATAGAAAATACGGCTATAGCACGCAGATACGGAATAGGATACGTTCATCAGGAACCCACACTCGCACCAAACATGACCGGAACAGAAAATCTATTCATGGGACAGGAGCAATCTTACTTTAAGATCATGGCGGACATGAAATTGATGCGTAAGAAATCCAACCAGATTCTGGAAGAGATTGGTATAACCTTTGATCCTGATAAAGGAGTTGGAGACATGTCAATGGCTGAAAAAGAAGGGGTTGAAATTGCCAAGGTCATGTTGCAGAGGCCCAAGATACTGATCTTAGACGAAGTCACTGCGCCTCTTGACCAAATTGGTGTAAAACATCTCTTCCGGATTATAAAGAAGCTCAAGAAATCCGGAATAGGGATTATCTATATAACGCATCGGTTGAGAGAAACATTTGAAATATCCGATAAAATATTTGTGCTTCGGGATGGTCAAAAAGTCGGGACACTTTACCCTAATGAGACTTCGCAGGATGAAGTCATTAAAATGATGGTGGGCGAGGAGGGTGTTTTAACCTCTAACGAGGTCGAGGGAGACAAATTGATTCCAGGTCATGAACTATTGAGGTGTGAAAAGCTCTCGAAGAAGAAATCATTTGAGAATGTTTCGATAACCCTTAAAGCGAACGAAATTGTCGGCCTTGCAGGATTAAAGGGATCGGGGAGATCCCGGTTTGTCAGAGCGCTATTTGGCCTAATAAAGGTGGATAAAGGTGAGATCTATATTAATGATCGAAAAGTTAAGATTAGTACTCCATTGCAAGCAATGAACGCTGGTATAGGTTACATCCCCGGGGATAGACAAAGCGAGGGACTTGCTTCGATAAGAAATGTTGGAGAAAATCTGAGTATTACTACCCTATGTTTTTATACCCACCTATTCGGATTTTTAAAACTCGATACCATCAGACAAAAAGCTTTCAAAATGGTTAAGAATTTGAATATTAAGCCACCCTCTCTGAGAAGGGCAGTTGCTAATTTGTCTGGGGGTAACCAACAAAAAGTAATGATTGGAAAGTGGATAGAAAGAGATTTACCCGTGCTTATTTTCGATGAACCCACAAGAGGCGTTGATGTAAAATCAAAGGCTGAAATCCATAGATTGTTGGTTCAATTAAAAAAACAAGGCAAAGGAATCATAATTATTTCTTCGGATTTACCAGAGCTAATAAGTGTGTCTGATCGAATACTGGTTATGAACCAAGGTTCAATCACAACTGAGTGTTCATACAATGAGAGTACAGAAGAACATATCTTGAAGTGTTTACATGTTGATCCAAGCACACATTAAACTTAACATCTTTGCGTTGCAAAAGTTGGATTGGACAAATAATTAATTAATTTGAACGTATATCACATCTCTTTGCAGGTAGGATTCAGCAACTTCTTGTTAAGCGCTGACAATGAGATATTGCTCTTTCCAGAAAATAGCCATTTCTTCATATTGGCTTTTATATCTGACCAGTCTTTATCAATCATGGAAAACCAGGCAGTATCACGGTTTCGATCTTTAATAATGTAATGCTGTCTGAAAATACCCTCAAAACTAAATCCAAGTCTTAACGCTGCTTCTCGTGAACGGACATTGAGAGAATTGGTTTTCCATTCTACACGCCTATAATTCAGTCCATCAAATATCTCTTTTAGCATTAGATAGACACCCTCAGTGTTTACTTTCGTATAATGAACAATTGGTGAATACCAAATGTTTCCAAGCTCTAATGTTTTCATTTGTTCGCTAACATTAAGAATGCTCATCATACCTACCCGCTGGTTTAACTCGTTTGATTTAACCGTAAAGAAAATTTGGTCGGTTGATGCCTTACATCCCCTTAGCCAATTCAGCATCTGATCTTTCTTGGAAAAAGGACCATACGGCATGTATGCCCATATTCGTTCATTAGCATCACTGCCATGGGAGATAAAAAATAGTTCGTCAACATCACTCTCTGGTTCGACCGGATGCAAGGTAACAAATTCTCCCGAGTATACATTTTTTGCTGGAACTTGAGCGGGCTTAGAATCTTCAACAATTTTTCCTAAATGCATTTCATTTGATTCCTGATTATTCAATTTGCTCTTCCTGCTTTTGAGATAGAAATAGGTTGAGAACATCAACACATTAATATGAAAAGTTTTTCCTGCTGGTTGCTGGGTGATCGATGTTAGATAGCTTTATATATTCCATATATATTATCCAATATCTCACCAAAACATTTCAATGCGTAATGGGATAAATCTCTGCAAACTGCTATTTATGTTTGGCGATCGCGCGCTCAAACCCCGGCATGGCGTTTTTGATGGTGTTGTCATCCACGCAAAAGGCAATACGGAAGTAGCCGGGTCCATCAAAACCAGTACCGGGAACTACCAGGATGCGTTCTTCTTTCAGTGCCCTGACAAATTCGACATCATCCGGAATCGGTGAACGGGGAAACAGATAAAAGGTCCCAGACGGCTTTAGGAATTCGTATCCGAGTTTGGCCAATCCCTCACACAGCATCGCACGTTTTTTGGCATACTCGGATATATCAACGCTCATCCCCTGCATACAAGCAACCACCCGCTGCATAAGCGCCGGAGCATTGACATAGCCCAGGATTCTATTGGCCACCGCCATGGCGGCCAAAAGATCATCCTTATATGTTGCGGCCGGATTGACCGCAACAAACCCGATGCGCTCGCCGGGGATGGAAATATCTTTGGAATAGGATGTGCCGATAATGCTTTCCTTGTAGGATGTAAAAATGCTGGGGACTTCAACCCCATCGTATACGATTTTGCGATAGGGCTCATCGGAAATTAAATAAATCGTCCGATTATATTCCCGGCTTTTTTTGACCAGGAGGTCACCCAGGGCTTCCATGCTCGCTTCTGAATAAACCTGACCGGTGGGGTTGTTGGGAGAATTTATCAAAAAGGCTTTGGTCTTTTCCGTTATCGTGACTGCGATGGCATCCAGGTCCAGTTCAAAATCAGGTGCTGATTGAACTGTCTTTAGAACACCGCCGTGATTATCGGCATAAAATTTATATTCAACGAAACAGGGTATCGGCGTCAACACTTCATCCTCCGGATCGAGGATGGCCTTGAGTGCCACATTCAGGGCACCCGAAGCACCGCAGGTCATAAGAATCTCTTTTTCGGTAACCCTAGCTTGCTGCTCCTTTGACAGGTATTCGGCCACCGAACCGCAAACAAGCGGATAACCAGTGTTGGGCATGTAGCAATGATCGTCAAGACCGCAGGTGATGACCGTTTCACGCAAAATCTCATTAAATTTTTCCGGCGGTGGCACGTTTGGATTCCCGAGACTGAAGTCACAAACATTTTCAGCACCGAACTCCTTTTTTAGTCGTGCCCCCTCCTCAAACATCTCGCGAATATAAGAAGACCCGGCAATAATATTTTCAACTTTTTTTGATATAGTCATCGATATATCCTTATTTTGCAAAATATGCGATACGGGTTAAAATTTTTAAGCACCTGCTAAATAACGTTACCGATTTACTGAGTGATTATTTAATTTTAATTTGAATTGTATAAAAAACATGCGACATAGTGGTCTCCACTCAATGCGACCATTGGTGGAATCTTTTCCTGGCAATGGCTCATTTTGGAATTACAACGGTTTTGAAACAGGCAACCCGGTGGCGGGTTCAAAGGATTAGGGAGTTCTCCTTCAATTCCGATATGGTTCCATGAAGCCTTTGGGTCAGGTATAGGAACGGCTGTAAGTAAGGCTCTTGTATAAGGATGTTTAGGATTTTCAAAGAGTTTCTGCTTACTAGCAACTTCAACTAATCTACCAAAGTACATAACTGCAGTCCGGTGACTGATGTGCTCAACAACAGACAGGTCATGAGAAATGAAGAGATAGGTGAGATTAATCTCCTTTTGCAGATCGGATAGGAGGTTAATAATCTGGGCTTGAATCGATACATCGAGAGCCGAAACCGGTTCATCAAGTACCATGAACTTAGGCGTTATTGAAAGAGCTCGGGCAATGGCGATGCGCTGCCGCTGTCCGCCGCTAAACTCATGGGGAAACCGCGTTGCATGGTCCGACATGAGACCCACCTTCTCAAGTAGCACCATTACCTTATCTTGTCGTTCCTTCTTAGAGCATAACCGGTTTGTCTTGAGGGGTTCTCCGATAATGTCTCCGACACGCATCCTTGGATTAAGAGACCCATATGGGTCCTGAAAGACAGCCTGGACTTGACGTCTGAATTGTTGTTTTTTTTCACCTTCAAGATCTTTAAGATCCCTTCCCATGAATAGGATCCTACCTGAGGTTGGTTCCAGAAGTTTGAGAATCAGCCGACCGATAGTAGATTTTCCACAACCAGATTCACCCACCAATCCAAGTGTTTCACCTTCTTTTGTTGTCAGGGTGATCTCATCGACGGCCTTGATAGATGGTACTGCTCCACGCAAATAGAAGGCGTCTCTCCTGACTGGAAAAAATTTTGATAAGTTCTCTATTTGAAGAATGGGTTTGACCATCAGATCTCCTTCCAGCGAAAACACCGAATGGTATGGCCCGCTTCGATCTCTTCGACCCATGGTGTCCCCATACGACAGGCTTTTTGAGAATGGAGACAGCGAGGCTCAAAACTACATCTCTCCGGCAAATTGAGCAAATCTGGAGGTTGTCCTTCAATAGCATAAAGGTGGTCCTGATGTTGACCTCGTCGAGGTATTGAGCTTAAGAGGGCGCGAGTATACGGATGGCACGGTCTTTCAAAAATAGTCAAAGTGTCGCCTTCTTCTACGATTTTTCCTGCATACATGACGGCCACTCGCCGGCAAAGATGTGCCACAATCCCTAAATCATGTGTAACGATAATGTAGGCTGTTCCTAGTCTCTTCTGAAGGTCTTGCATCAAATTGAGGATCTGCGCCTGAACGGTGACGTCCAGTGCCGTAGTTGGTTCGTCGGCAATAATAAGGTCAGGCTCACAGGAAAGGGCCATGGCAATCATAACACGCTGTCTCATCCCACCACTAAATTGATGGGGGTATTCCAAGACCCGTGTGTCAGGTGATGGTATTCGTACTAATCGCAACATATCTATACACTTCAGGACCAGGCTCCGACCCTTGATTTTTTGATGGATTTTAAAGGTTTCCCCAATTTGTTTTCCTACACGAAGCACCGGGTTGAGGGAATTCATGGGGTCCTGTGGAATCATGGCGATTCTGGATCCCCGTAGCATCCGCATCTCCTTCTCAGGTTTTGCTAAGAGATCTTGTTCATTAAAGACTATTTTCCCCCCAACGATCCTACCCGTAGGCTTCGGGATCATTCTTAAGATGGACAGGGACGTTACGGTCTTACCGCTCCCTGATTCACCCACCAGACCAAGGCTGTCACCCCTATTAACCGTGAAAGAGACTCCGTCGACAGCTTTTACGACTCCACGG
>Ga0255051_10000385_pt1 | contig 16282 bp, 16 predicted proteins | sample JV7_2_9_MG_FD_181719 | JGI IMG/M metagenome (GOLD analysis project Ga0255051, IMG submission 181719) | Seawater microbial communities from Jervis Inlet, British Columbia, Canada - JV7_2_9 | ecosystem: Environmental > Aquatic > Marine > Inlet | place: Canada: British Columbia | collected 2016-10-06
ACAGTATCAAGCGTTATTTGCTCCTCGTCGTTCTCCAACAATATCTCTCCCTTGGCCTTGTACACCTGGATAAACAATCGCTCCCCCGTCGTGGAGTCGAGCAGTTCGGCCTCGGTCAGGACGAATGTTTCGCGGTCGCGCTCACCTGACGCGGAGCTTACGCCGGCAACGATAGCAGCTATAGGAATGTACTCGTAACCTTTCAATCCTTCCGCAGCCGTCGATATGCCCGTTATCGCCACGCGCATGCGTAACACGCTTGGCCCTGGTTGGCTCGTCAATGGCACGACCTTGCCAACCTCACGCTTCAAGGCTGAACTGACGTAGTCCCGTATTTCAATCTGCACCTGCGCGCTCATTTGCGGCGTCGGTTCTCCTTCGGGGTAAAACACAACCGGGTCAATCATGAGCTTGTCGTACGCTCCTGGTATGAGATCGGAACTTTGCCAACGCAGGACTTCGTCACCGCGTTCGTCCAGGGTTTTTTCAAGCTTGTCGTAGTCGCCGATGTAGCCGGAATAGCTTGCAACTTCAATTGTATCCGTAGCGCAACCGGTAAAGAACTGTGTTACCAGTAGAGTCGTGATAATTGTCTTGATCCGCAACATGAAAAACTCCTCCTAACGAGCGTTTACTCGTTGAAATAATGATTCGAAGAAAACTGACGGCCACAATGAACAATTGGCCGACATCAAGGTTTGAATCCTGATTTCGCCTGCAGATTACCAAATACGTTCATAAGGCTGGTTGATTCAGATCAAACATCTGATGTGATGCTCTCCGTCGTGTTCATTTACCGTGATCGGTGTTTCTCTGGTTCAAGATCGCCTTTAGCTTGGCGCACATCTCTTCAGTGGAATAAAAAAAATCCACGCGCCCCGATTCGATATGCTCGATGCGACCGGCATAGCAACCGCCGCTATCATCGTCGCCTTGCCTGAACTGCAACACGAAGGCCCGATTCGAGGGCAAAACAACTCTATTTTTGGAGGAATCGACCATGGACTCGGGTTTCGTATGGGAATAGCTGGCATCTCGGGCAGACATTTAACATGACCGAAATCCTAGTTTTATCGGCACGTATAAGTACACCGCGCGGCGTATAATTTGCCCTGCCAGGCGTTAGAATTGCGGCCCGATCGAATCCCGGGCTTTTCTCTAGAAGGATACGCCCACGATAATCATTCCGGCGGCAAGGCCGAGCTGGCTAAACTCGGCGAAAACGTGCTTGTTGCGATAGCCGATTGCGGGAATGATGACCGGGGCCACGCCGAGATTGTTAAGTGGAATCTTGTCTTCGTAGGGTTCCTTGTAGCCGTGTAAAAGCCCGCCGGTTAGCTTGTAATACCAGCGATCCGACTGGAACGCCCTATAGGTACTCCCGACATACAGGTACTGGGAGTCCTGGCCGAAGGAATTGTCGAACATTGCCAGACCCCAGAGGCTGTTGTCTCGCATTTGAAACTCGAAACCGAGCATGTTCTGATCGTTGACGTGATCGGGGTCAGGGTCATAATGCGTGGTGTAAAGCGAGCTGTAGATGTACCTTTTTTCGATTTCGCTATCTGTGGGCAGGCTCAGGAAGGAGACATAATCGGTAGCCTGGACCAGTGCAGGACTGGTGATCAGAGACATAACGACAAACATCAGCAGGGCCCGGGAAGCGACCCATAGCCATTCCGGACGCCCGCGCTGCGCTGCGCACGATTTGTGCCGACAGGCGAAGAAACCGGCCATGCGCGCGGCTAATTCATTTGTCGAATTGGCTCCAGCCATTTTGGTTTGCCTCTTTGTCATGCTTTATCTAACGAATATAGATCTGGTGGGCGATTGGCGTTAATCCGTGGACGCCAATCGCTTATCCGCAACCAAAATTAATCGCTTTCGCACTCGGTGAATGCGGGGTCCGACTCCAATGGCACTTACTTAAGCCCAAAACTGACGTCATTGCGAGGAGCGCTAGCGACGCGGCAATCTCCAACCGTTTGATATTACGCTAAAAGATTGCTTCGCTTCGCTCGCAATGACGGTTAAGTAAGTGCCATTCGGGTCCGACTCCTCGTGCCAGCACCATTAATCCTCATTTAAAAGTTGGCGAGGAAGAATGGAATCAGGAAAGCGTTAACCAGGTCGATAAAGAATGCACAGACCAGGGGCACGATAATGAAAGCAAGGCGCGAGGCACCGTAGCGCTGGCTCACCGCGGACATGTTCGCCATTGCGGTGGGTGTCGAACCGAGGGAAATACCCCCGAATCCGGAGCACACGACAGCAGCATCGTAATTGCGACCCATAACCCGGAAAACAATGAATATGTTGATGGCCACTGCTATCACGAACTGTGCTGAAAGAATGGTAAATATTGGCGCGGCGAGATCGATCAATGTCCACAGCTGCATGCTCATGAGTGACATAGCGAGGAAAGTGCCCAGGGAAATTTCGGCGATGAGGGCCATGGCGGGCGTGCGAGTGGGCCATGCTCTTCCGCTAAAGCGCGGAAAGCTCTTCGGCATCAGGTTGGTCAACAGGATGCCGGCGAACAGGCAGGTAACAAACAGCGGCAGCTTGAGCCCCAGCTCTTCCAGGCCCTCGTTGAGCATAAACCCAAAAATCCCGCTGATATGGATTGCGAGAATGGCATCGAGCAGACCCATCGATTCGATGCCCGCGCCTTGCTGCTGCTGGGGCGTACCGACATCGAGTGCCTCCGTTTTTTCCGGCGTGAGCTTGTGACGAGTGATGAGAAATTTGGCGATGGGACCGCCCATAAGGCTCGCCAGAATCAGGCCGAAGGTTGCACAGGCGATACCAATTTCCATGGCATTTGAAATTCCGTAATCCTCCGCAATCCGGGGAGACCATGCGATCGTAGTCCCATGGCCGCCGACCAGCGACACCGAGCCGCCGAGAAGACCCACGGGAGTGGGGAGGTCGAAAAGCGCCGCCACGGTAATGCCGGTCAGATTCTGGATTACCATATAGGCGATGGTGATGACCAGCAGAATTACGAGGGGTTTTCCGCCGGCCAACAGGTCCTTGAGGCTGGCGTTGATGCCGATGGTGGTAAAAAAATAGACCAGCAGGAAATCGCGGGCGCCGAGCTCGAACTCGACCGCCACTCCGCTCACCGCGTACACAAGTGCGAAAAGTACTGAAAGCAACAGTCCGCCGGTGACAGGTTCCGGGATGCTGAATTCGCGCAGGAAACCAACCGCATCGTTTATCCGCTTACCCACGAACAGCACGATGATGCCGAGAGTGACAGCCAGGAACTGGTTAATCTGCAAAACACTGTCTACCATCTCCATCGCAACACCTCCTAAAATCGTTCTGGCACGAACCTGCGACCCGCCAGGGTAGCCTGGTCATCGTAGGCCCCCCTGGTATCCGGTTCAGGCAGACGAACTTCCTTCCTGGGTATCTCTTCGTAGGGTATTGCATTCAACAGGTGGGTGATGCAATTAAGCCTGGCGCGCCGCTTATCGTCTGCCACCACGACGTACCAGGGCGAATGAGGTGTATCGGTGGCCGAGAACATGTCGTCCCGGGCGCGTGAATAATCGTACCAGCGGCGTCTCGACTTGAGATCCATCGGGCTCAGTTTCCATATCTTTCTGGGGTCCGTGATGCGGGCCTGCATGCGCCGTTGCTGCTCCTCGCTGCCGATATCGAACCAGTATTTGAAAAGCCGAACACCGTCGTCGGCCAGGCCTTTTTCGAACATCGGGCACGAGTGCAGAAAGCGGCGATACTCGTCTTCGCTGCAGAAGTTCATGACCCGTTCGACGCCGGCCCGGTTGTACCAACTGCGATCGAATAGCACGATCTCCCCGGCCGCCGGAAAGTTGGCGACGTAGCGCTGCATGTAAATCTGGCTTTTTTCCCGTTCGGTCGGAGCGGGCAGGGCGACGACTCGAAATATCCTGCTACTCACCCGTTCCGTGATGCGCTTGATCACCCCCCCTTTACCTGCAGCGTCGCGGCCTTCGAAAACGATGATGATACGTTCGCCCCTGGCCACGACCCACTCCTGAAGCTTTACCAATTCGGCTTGCAGATCGAAAAGGGTCGTTTCGTAGATCTTGCGGTCCAGTTTCTTCTTCTTGCTCGTCGGTTCATCCGGGGTGCTTTTCTCGGAATCTTTCTGTCTGTCTTTCTTAGCCATTGAAATGATCTCGTCGTCCAATTGGTTACCGCAACAGAGCCGGACGCGAGGGGTTGGTCAAAGCGAAGCGCGTCGGGCAGAGCGGAGACTTAAGGCTGCTTTTCATTCTCTAAAGCCTTGGCGGTAATTTCCTTGTACAGGCTCATTGCGCGTGTCGCTATCGGCTGCAATTCTGGATGCTTGTCGATCAACGGCATGGCATGGTTCGCATCACTGAATACTTTTTCCAGAAACGCGATATCGCGTTCACTGAGGCGCTCTCCCTGTTCCACTCGGGCTTTGAGTGCAAGCGCCTGCGGGAGACGCTGCTTGTTAAATCTTTGCATCAGCGCCAGTATGACGCCGGCATCCTCAGAAGATTGTGTCATGGTCTGCTCCGTCTGTGCCCATACCTTTCGAGCATAAAATTAACATCCTGAATGCCTAATTTATACGAATGCGAGTGTATTTATACACCCCCGGTCTATAGCATAAGCTGGACGTAATTATGCCTGGAAAGAAGGTTCACTCATTGACCTTGCTCAATTTTTTTGCTCCTGATACGGTTAGCGGATCAACCGGGTCAGGGATTCGCCTGGTTAGAATAAGGATCAACAAGCAAAAACTATGCGCTTTGCTGCTACATTTTCTACCTGGCTCGTGATTGACGATGGATGATCTCCTCTGGATAGGCCCGGCATTGATCGCCGGTATTGCGGCTGCGCGCGTGGGCCTGCCGCCCATGGTGGGTTACCTGCTGTGTGGCTTCGTGCTGAATTTCTCAGGGGTATATGACCACGATCGGCTGACCATGATCGGCAATCTAGGTGTCACGCTGCTGCTGTTTACAATTGGCCTGAAGCTCGATCTGCGCTCGCTTTTGCGCCCGGTCATCTGGGCAGGGACGACATTGCACACGGCGATCGTTGTCGCGGTACTCGGCACCTTGCTTTACTGGATGAGCCTGGCCGGTATCCAGGCGTTCGCCGGCATCGATATCGGCAAGGCCATGTTGATCGGTTTCGCGCTGAGTTTTTCCAGCACCGTATTCGCGGTCAAAACCCTGGAGGACAAGGGCGAGTACCAGTCCAGGTACGGTCAGACCGCCATCGGCGTCCTCATCATGCAGGACATCTTCGCCGTTGTATTCCTGGCTGCGTCAACCGGCAAGCTGCCATCGCTCTGGGCACTGGGCCTGCTGGTGCTGATTCCGATGCGCTATGTGCTCATGCACCTGCTGAATCGCGCCGGGCACAGCGGCGAGCTGCAAATTCTCTACGGCATCGCGCTGGCTTTTGGCGGTTATGCCCTGTTCGATGCCGTCGATGTGAAGGGCGATCTCGGCGCATTGATCATCGGCGCCATGTTGGCATCGCACCCGCTGGCGGGAGATGTCTCGAAGCGCCTGCTGGGTTTCAAGGATCTATTGCTGGTCGGTTTTTTCCTGAGCATCGGCATGTCGGGCGACCTGACGGTGTCGGCCATGCTGATCGCTTTGCTGCTGACGGTGCTGGTCATTTTCAAGGTTGTGTTGTTCTTTGTTTTGTTCACCCGCTTCAAGCTGCGCGCAAGAACTGCGACACTGTCATCGCTGACGCTGGCCAACTACAGTGAATTCGGGCTGATTGTCGGTGCGATCGCGGTGTCCAACGCCTGGCTGACCGAGGACTGGCTGGTAACGATCGCACTTGCACTGACCATGACCATCATCATCGCCGCGCCGATCAATCTGCATGCAATTCGCCTTTATGACCGCTTGCGACCAATCGCCAGGAAGTTCGAAACAGAATCGGTGTTGCCCGAGGACGAGCCTGTTGATACAGGCGGCGCAAAAGTTGCGGTGATCGGCATGGGCCAACTCGGCACCGGTGTGTATGACCAGCTGGCGCCGGATTACGGCCACCTGCTGATCGGTATCGATAGCGACCCCGACATCATTGCCACGCACAAGGCCGCAGGCCGCAATGTCGTTCGCGTCGACGTAACCGATGACGAAATGTGGGAGACGACAAACGTTACGCCCATGGAAGTCGGAATACTGGCGTTGAAGGACCACCAGGAAAACCTGGGTATCGTCAACCGCGTCCGCGAGCGCAAGCGAAATGCAAAATTATTTGCCGTTGCCCGACACGAGGACGAGGTCGCGGAACTCATCGAAGCCGGCGCTGAAGCGGCCTGGGATATGTACTCAAAAGCAGGTATCGGACTGGCCTCCGAAGTGGTCTCCCATTACAAGAACGATAGTAATGGATAAATCCAGTGAATATCCCCAGGTTAAATTTAGGCCTCTATGGGACACACACCTGCAAAATTGAAACTAAAACAGAGTGTGTGTCCCTCCGGATCCGTCGAATTCGTGCAGCTCGGACTCGCCGCCGGCATAATTACGTTAGGCGTTGGTTTTTAGTCACCCTCGACCGCGTTCCCGATCGCATTTCCGCCAGTCTACATCGAGGTAGAGGGTGAGGGCGGAACTTATACGCAGATGCACGCCGACGGAGGCGTTCGCGAAACCGCATTCTATTTTGACTTTGTCGAGGAGCTATACACGGCCGCGGAGGCCGCCGGCCTTTCTGAAGGTGACTTCAAGCAGGAATTTTACCTGTTGATAAACGGGGCCGTGGCCCATTCCCGGGAGGTGCTCTACGATCCTGTCAGTGGCGAGCTAAGAGATATTGTCGCTGCAACCATAAACTCGTTGATGACCAGAGTCACGCGCGGCAGCGTATTTCGTCTTTGGGTGCTCGCGATGATCGACGGTGCTGATTTTCATCTCAGCTTCATACCGCAGGATTTCGAGTTAAAGTCAAACACACTGCAGTTCGTGCCCGAGGAGGAGACCGCGTTATTCGAACTGGGATACCGGCAATCCGTCGAGGGGACCGCATGGATCACACAGTTTGCCCCGGACAGCACTGAGGAAATCCTGGAACGGATTCTCGATCCGGCAAAAAGATTCGATATTCAGGACAGTCATCGAATTATGCTGAAGCGAGGCGCGAACTGACCTTTGTTTAAACCTTGTTTAAACAAAGGAAAAGATGTAGTATAACCCTTGTTTAAACATAGATGGGATCCAAAATGCAATCTACTATTCGTAAATGGGGAAATTCGGCAGGCGCAATCATCCCGGTATCTGTGCTGTCAGAGGCTAAACTCAGTCTCGGTGATGTCGTAGATCTGAATATCAAGGACGGAGAAATCACTTTAAAGCGGGCAGTCCCGGAATACAGCTTAGAGCAGTTGCTTAAATCTTCACCGAAAGGATCATTCGAGATGGATGCAGAAGATCAGCAATGGATCCAGGACTCACCTGTTGGCAAGGAGGTTGATTAAGTGGGAAGATATATTCCAGAGCGCGGCGATATCATATGGACGAATTTTGACCCGTCTGCCGGGCGGGAGCAGGCCCATAAGCGCCCAGCTCTAGTGCTGTCCCCAAAGCCATTTAACGATCAAATCAATCTTACCCTTGTAGCCCCGATTACTTCTACAATTAGAGGGCATGGATTCGAGGTGCATTTAAAAAACACACAGACCCAGGGCGTTGCGCTTTGCCAGCAAATAAAGATGATCGATTACGATCAGAGGGGAGTTCAATTCATAGAAAAGGCACCTACTTTAATTATCAACGAAGCTTTAGCCAGGGTCAGGGTTATTGTTTCTTAAACCGATAAATCAACTTTGTGTACGGAATCTCCGTAAATCCAGTCTTTCGGCAAAACTGCCGTATAACCATTTAAAAAGAGTAGGTTGGCCTGAACCTGGTTACATTTAAACTGGTGCCTTGCTTTGAATAATCCGATATCAGTCCAACTTTACATAATATACATTATGCGCATAAGCCCGGGGATATGCGCGGATGAGAATCGAAACTCTGCTATCCATGGGGCTTAATGTAATGACTAAATCGAAAACGGCCTTGCACGGGCCGTTTTTACCTGGTGGCTACTGCAACGGTATTTGAACCGTTACACACAACCCGCCTAACTCTGACCTGGCAAAGCTTAAATCGCCGTGATAGTAATCGAGAATGTCGCGGCAGATACCTAACCCCAATCCATGACCTTCCACGCGTTCGTCCAGCCGCTGTCCGCGTCGGTTTAGCTGTTGTAATTGCGCGGCCACGAGCCCTGGTCCATCGTCTTCAAAAACAAGCCTGAGTCGGGTGTCAACCGAACTAACAGTTAGCCGGGCACCAGACCGGGCAAATTTGCATGCATTGTCGAGTAAGTTGCCGATCAGTTCGAGCATGTCATCGCGATCCAGCCCGGGTGTATCGACGTGATTTTCAAATACGATCTCGATATCGATGTCCGGGTATATTTTGCGTAACACATCGGTCATGTAATTCAATTCTTGCGCAGCGTCAAATGCACTCCCGGCTCCCGTCGACCCAGAGATCCTCGCTCGCCTCAATTCGCGTTCGAGAATATTCCGGATCTCAGCCAACGAGTTTTGCATCTCGGCACCCTGCTCGCTTTGCAGCTGGATCGACAGCAGCTGCAGCGGACGTTTGAGTTCGTGCGCGAGATTGCCCATGGCGTTGCGGGTGCGCACGGTTCTGTGACTCAGGTGTTCGACCAGTTTTTCGATTTCCGTCACCAGCGGGGCAACTTCTAGCGGCATCGACACGCCCAATGTTTCGATTTCCTTCTGCCTTATTGCCGACAGGTTCATACGTAACCAGCTGAATACCTCGAAGGCCTGACGCAACGTGCGTTGCTGCAGGTAGAACAATAATGCGACAGCGAAAATTATCATTCCGACAATAAAGAAGGAGTATCGGAACAATTGATTCTGGAACGGCGCAATATCCTCGGCAATCCAGATCTTGATCGCCTGGTTTTTTTTCGAAACTACCTGGTGCCAGATCATCCAGTGTTCATCACCGGGTCCATCGACCTGGTAAGTACTGTCGGGTAAATAACCGTTGCCGATTCCGGGAAAGTCGGCATCGAACAGCGACCTGGAGATTATTACCTGCTGATCGATCGCGACGTAGTAATAGTGACCCGACCTGACTCGATTGTAGACGCTAGACATCCACCCGGGGTCAATTTTCCAGATTTGCGATTCATCCTGGTATATGACGCTGGCGAGACTTTCGGCATCATGTTGAAGATGCGTGAGAATGTAATCCTGCTGTAAGCGTTGCGCCAGAAAGTAGATCGCGATCAGCAAGGCGATCATCACCGCCAACAGGTTAAATGTCAGGTTTCGCGTTATCTTTTTCTTGAGGCTGTACATGACAATTTCGCGACCGATCGTGAAATTACGCGGACAAACGGTATCCCTGGCCCCGGTGCGTGGTAATCCGCTCCTTGCCAAGAATCGTACGTAATCGGTTCACGTATACTTCGATGACGTTGCTGTCCTTGATTTGTTGCTCCTCGTAGACGTGCTCGCTTAGCTCGGTTTTCGACAGGATCTTGCCCGGGTTCAGCATCATGTAGCGCAATAGTCTGAATTCGATGGCGGTGAGTCGTGTGCTTTCTCCACCCGTCGTCGCTACCGTGTGTGAATCGATATCAAGTTCGATGCCGTCGAGTTGCAAGCTGTTGTTTGCACGACCGAAGCGGCGCCGCAGGACCGCTTCCAGGCGCGCAAGCAACTCTTCGATCTCGAATGGTTTACCCAGGTAATCGTCGGCGCCCGAGCGCAGACCGTCGACACGTTCCTGCCACGAGTCCCGTGCGGTCAGAATCAGCACCGGCGTCTCGAGGTTTTGTTCACGCCAGTTGCGCAACACCTCAAGCCCCGACTTTTGCGGCAGGCCCAGGTCGAGGATGATGCCATCGAAGTTCTCCTCCAGTGCGAGAAACTCGGCGTCGACACCGTTTTCGGCCCATTCGACCACGTATCCCGACTTCTTCAGGTTTCGAATCAGGTAGTCCGCCAGCCTGGCGTCGTCTTCAGCCAGTAATAGTTTCAATCCTCGATCTCCTGTTCCAGTATCTTTCCGTCCCGGGCATCAACCTCGATCTCGACGATGCGACCATCAGCGCGTAAAAACTCGAACTCGTAAACAACGATGCCATCATCGCGCTCGACCTCGAGATCGAGTAATCTGCCGAATTCCTTCGCTGGAAACTGGGCCAGGATTGTCTCGAGCGGCATGATTTCTCCGATTCGAACCAGTTCGCGAATCTCCGACTGGCTGAGGTCGTCGCTCGCGGCGACGTTGTAACTAATCGTCCCAGCGACCAAAGCCGGGAATAACAACATCATCTTCATCGAATTGACCTCGTTCGGCGCCGCGGTGGCAGGCATTGCACTGGCTCAGCGATTTCACCTTGTCGTTGTCATCGACAAGTCTGGCGGGTATCTCGTCGTGCTCGTGCACGAAGTACGGCAACTCCGTGATCCGCAGCGGTGCCGCGTCGCCCAGGTTTCTGAACAGCTTACGATAGGATACACGTTCACTTTCACTAACCAGGTAATCCTCGATTTCCCGGTGCGTTTGCGCATCGAGCTCGGCACTTTCACCGAAATGATTTTCGAGTCCTGCCATGACCATCCGCCAGCTCTTAGCAGGCAGTAGCATCGCGGGATACGCCATATGGCAACTACCGCACTCTTCCACATACAACGGATCGGTCGAAGCCGCCAACTTGTGCTCATTATGTTCGTATTCCTCGTGATACTCGTGATCCAGATCAGGATCGTCTGACTCATATCCGCCAGACGCCAGGCTTTGCCCCAGGCCGTAAAAGCTGAACCCCAGGATAGCGGCCATTAACACAGTTCCCACAGCCATGGTAGTTTTTAATTTCATCGTGTCGTCTCGGTCTAAATTACTGGCTCGCGAGCCAGGTCAGGATATCGGTTTTTTCCTGCACACTGCATTCTCGGCCGAAGGTCCATTTGCAATTGCGTAGAAACCATTTCTCGATTTTCTTCGCGTTTTGATAACGCCCCGGATTTGCCGACAGCGCCATCGGCTCGATCGATTTTCCAGTCTTGACGTGTTCGCCGATGTTCGCGGGGCTGGCGCCGTGGCAACTCGTGCAGCCGCGATCGTTGGTCGACGCATACCAGAGTTCTCCGCCCTGCTCCGCATTGGCCTGGTCGATGCCTTGATCCCGGTAGGCATCGAGGTGTGGGATCAGGCTCGGATCGGCATTCACGGCGCTCACGGCGCTCACGGCGAATAGCGTCGCAACCAGAACCAACGCAGGAATCGGCTTAAGGCTCATTGCGCAACTCCTTTTGCGAATTCACGTCCGCCCATTGCGGACGCGCTTTTTTGCGCCCGGTAATCATCGCCCTGACCAGGTTTTCACCTTCGAGAAGACTACTGATCACAACGCCTCCGACATGCAAAAACACGAGCAATAGCGTGAAATTGGCGAAGAATTCATGTATATCTTCCATCGTATCGCCATCGGCGCCGGCGAAAAGCGTGCCCGCGAGCGGCCCCTCGCCCTCGGCCGCGATCAGAACCATGCCGCTGAAAGCGACAAGACTGATGCTCACCAACAGCGCGATCACCATCACCGCCGCCACCGGGTTATGACCCAGATAATGCGGAGCTTTCAGGGTCAACATGTTGCGCAGGTGTCGTTTTACGGTTCGCGGGGATTTGACGAAGGTCAGAAAGCGCGCGTTGCGTGTGCCGATAATCCCCCAAAGCAGGCGAAATCCGATCAACATTGCAATGGCATAACCCGCCCAGACGTGGAGATTCATCCAGTCATCTTCCGTGGCAAACGCGAGCAGGAAGAAAAACACGAGGCTCCAGTGAAACACTCGCACCAGGGGGTCCCAGGCCTTAACGGTCGAGGGGTTGATATTGCATGAATTCATTTCCAATTCCTGATTTATCGAATTGGAAACGATGTTACGCATGGTGGCTTAAACGAAGCTTAAAAAAGGCTTAATCTGCGATTTTATTTGACCTGATAACGCACAAAACCCGGGGGAAACAAAGGACGGCTTCAATCCGGGCAATAGGTCTGGCTACATTAAATGGGCCATCACCGTGGTCAGGTGGTGATAACCAGCCCATATTGGTTCAGCGCGTCCCGGTCAGTACGTCGACGTTGCTCATCCGCATGAGCCGATCTCGCTGCATTTTGAGCTCCAGGTGATTGCGCACTCGAACGCGCAGAATATCCGGCTGCACCGGCTTACGAATGAAATCGATGGCGCCCTCGCCGAGTCCACGTGCCTCGTCGCCCGCAGTCTCCCGGGCAGTCAGAAAAATCACCGGAACGTCTTGTGTGGCAGCGTCTGCACACAGCTGTCTACACAGGGAGAAGCCGTCCGCGTCTGGCAAGCCAATATCGAGCAGGACAAGGTCGAAACGTCGCTCCCGAGCGAGCGCGAGGCCGACGCTGCCCGTGTGTGCGGTCATGACAAGGATTCCATCTTCCTCAAGCAGGGTCGTAACTAGTCTGCCGATCGAGGGATCGTCATCAATCACGAGTAACCTGCCACCACTCGCAGCGGCTGCACCTCGTCCCACATGTGGTACGGTCGCAGCGCTACCCGCTAGCATGTTCCCACCGCTCACCGGCAATAAGTCCTCCGGGCGAAGTTTTTTGAAGAACTCATTCTGTGGCATGGGCTTTGCGAACAGGAAGCCCTGGTAGGTATCGCATTGGTGACGTTCAATGTAATTGAGCTGTGCTTCGTTTTCTATACCTTCGACGACAATCTGCAGACCGAGGCGCCAGGCCATGGCGATGATTGCTGCTACGACGGGTGCCTCATCCATTTCAGACTCAATCGTCATAATGAAAGACCGGTCGATCTTGAGCTCGTGGATCGGTAATTGCTGGAGGTAGCTGAGCGACGAGAAGCCTGTCCCGAAATCATCAAGCGACAAGCGTACGCCAAGTGAACGGATCATGCTCAGAATCTTGATGTTCGCTTCCGCGTTCTCGAAAATTGCGCTCTCCGTGAGTTCGAGGGTCAGTCGGGACGGGTCGACGCCTGTTGCACTCAGGATCGAACCCACCTCGTCGAGCAGATTCCCGCCCTTGAGCTGTAGACTCGCCACGTTAACCGAAATAGTGAGACCGTCCCATCCGGCCTCTCCCCACCGGGCCAGTTGCTCGCAGGCCGTGCGCAGGATCCAGTTGCCGAAGGGCACGATGAGACCCGTCTCCTCCGCAAGCGGTATAAATACGTCCGGGCCGATCAGACCGCGGAGCGGGTGTTGCCATCGAAGCAAGGCCTCAGCACCCTTCACGCGTCCAGTGGCCACGTCCACCTTGGGCTGGAGGTACATCTCGAGTTCATCCCGCTCAATGGCCTGGTGCAGTTCGCTCTCGAGGCTTGTCTCAGTCGCTAAATGCGTTTCGCTTTGGCTTGAGTACATCTCATACCGGTTGCGCCCAAGCTGCTTCGCCCGGGCGGTGGCCAACGCCACGTTGCGCAGCAGCATCTCGATATCATCGGCCTGCTCTGGAAAGATCAGGATGCCAATACTCGGGGTGACGATAACCTCGTTGAGGCCCCAGGAAATCGGCTCCGAAACAGTTTCGAGAACGCGTTCGGCGACTGTTGTGGCATTGTCCCGGGCGTGCAGGCTGGGCAGCACGATTACGAACTCGTCTCCCCCGAGACGCGAGACCATGCTATGTTCATCATGAAGCTCCACGCGGCAGACCTCGTCTCCCTCGCGAAGGCACCCTATAAGACGCCGAGCAATCGTACGTAAGAGCCGGTCGCCAGCCTCCAAACCGAATGAGTCGTTAAATTTGTTAAACCGATCTAGATCAATGTGGAGCAGAGCCCCCGACTTCCCCGTTCTCTGTGCCCGGGAGAGGCAGTCCGAAAGTTGGTCGAGGAGCATGCTGCGATTTGGCAGATCAGTCAGTGCATCGTAGTACCTCAGCCGGTCCTGATGGGCCTTTGCCGCCAGAGTGTTGCGCAAGCGCAACGCAAGCTCGCTCGAGTTGACCGGCTTGGCGAGGAAGTCCGTGGCGCCGAGCTCCAGGGCCTGGAGCTTGCTGGCGGCGTCGTCGGATGCCGTGAGCATCAAGACCGGTATGTGCTGCACATCTGGGTGAGCACGTACTTGAGCGAGAATATCGAAGCCGCTGACCTCTGGCATGTTAAGGTCGAGCAGCACCACGTCAGGGCGTTCCTCAAGAAGCAAAGACATCGCCTCCGTCGGTCGGGCGGTGGTGACGAAGTTTTTATAGCCAGCGTCCTCCAGGAAGGCCTGTAGCAATCGCATAGTCATCGGCTGATCATCAACCATCATTATCTTCGCGAACTCGGCTATGGAGTGTTCGACTATAGATGCCGCCCTTCCTACGGCGGCCTGGTTTGTTTTCTGTGTGGAGATTGTCATAATCAGACCAATTTCGCTCCGCTATTATGTTTTAGTTTAGTTTAGTTAAGTTTTCTAAAATATCAGACGAGAGATGTATAATTCTAACGTTCGGATACAGGGGAAAATCATTCTTTAATGATCCTCTACAGAGGACGCCTCCGGTGAAACCACCCGTGCCGCGAGCGCTCGGAGATCCTCGAGCGAGGCATCGACGTCTGGTAACACTTCGGCCTGAGCGGCAGCCTCGAGAGAAATGCTATGCTCGGTGAATTCGTCGAAACCCATGCTGCCCGCCCCACCCTTAAGGCCATGTGCAAGATTCGCGAGCCCGGCTAAGTCGCCCTGCCGTCGGGCTTGTTCCATCGCCGTGATCTGATCGTCGAGTTGTTCGACAAATTCCACCACGATGGAGCGATAACGCGGGTCGTGCACAGGGAGGCTGGAAGTGATCGGAGACGTGGCCACGGGCGATATATCAGGCGTCGGTGCTGTTTCATGAGTGGCGTGCTCGGGTGCTTCTCCATCGATACTCACCCGTGCTGCAATCGAGCGCAGGGTATCCAGGCAGGCGTCGATCGCTGTTTCCGTGCCGGCCATAACCGCGGACTCGAGGGCCTTACATGGTTCCGTGAACTCGTGAAAGCCGACATTGCCTCCCAGTCCCTTGAGTGAATGCGCCAGGCCTGCAAGCGCCTCGAACTCGTGCCGGGTTCGTGTCTGTACCATCTCATCGAGCCTGGAATCCAGCTGTTCGATGAACTCGACCACAATCGCCCGATAACGCGGGTCGTGCACAGGGAGGCTGGAAGTTATCGGCGGCGCGTCTCCCAGGGGTCGTGACTGTGGATCTTCTTTGCCTGGGCACGCTAATTCAACGGTATGCGCCGGTCCCTCTGTTTCCATCTCTTCTACAGGTACCGCCCCGAGAAACCCGGCGAGCATTTCGAACATACTGTCATAGTCGATAGGCTTGGTGAGATGGCCACTGAAGCCGGCTTCTTCGATCTCATGCTGTACGCTCTGGAAGGCATGGGCAGTAAGAGCAATGACCGGCACATCAATTTCCTCTGTGCTCAGTGTCTTTGTGGCGACGAAACCATCCATCACAGGCATGTGGAGGTCCATCAAAATCAAGTCGAAGGCAGACTCTCGAGCAGCGGCCACCGCCTCCTCGCCGTTCTCTACCTCGGTTACGATCAGGCCCTGTTCTTCAAGCACGAGGTGTACGAGATCTCGGTTCTGTTTGTTGTCATCGGCCACAAGGATTTGCGCCTGCGGGAACTCCCACCTCCTGGTGGTGCCTGCGTGAGTGTCCTTAATCTCCTTCAGCACTTCCTCAGGACGAAGCATCTTCACGCCGTCGAGCGGACCGGTGTTGAGCGTGAACGCAAATATGCTACCTTCGCCAGGTGTGCTGCTAACGTCAATACCGCCGCCGAGCGCCTTGGCAAATCGACTGCTGATCGAAAGCCCGAGGCCAGTGCCGCCGAAACGCCGAGTGATCGAACTATCGGCCTGAGTGAAAGGGTCGAAGATCTTCCCGGCCTGCTCCGGTGTCATACCGATTCCAGTGTCGATTACCTCGATAGTAAGGGTCTCAGGCATGAGTTCCGGATCGTATAGCAACCGCACCCGCACGCCTCCGTACTCTGTGAACTTGATCGCGTTACCTACCAGGTTAGTGATGATTTGGCGAAGCCGCACGGGATCGGTGGTGATAATTGCGGGCAATAGTCCTTCGACATCGAGTTCGAGGGTGATGTCGCGCTCCGCCGCGCTGATCGACAGGACCTTAACAACCTCTCGCGCAACATCGTGTGCCGCGCAGGGGATTAGCTCGACCTCAA
>Ga0255051_10000387_pt1 | contig 16258 bp, 14 predicted proteins | sample JV7_2_9_MG_FD_181719 | JGI IMG/M metagenome (GOLD analysis project Ga0255051, IMG submission 181719) | Seawater microbial communities from Jervis Inlet, British Columbia, Canada - JV7_2_9 | ecosystem: Environmental > Aquatic > Marine > Inlet | place: Canada: British Columbia | collected 2016-10-06
ACATGACAAGCCGCTTGATATTCCGGTCGTGCCGATTGACGCACCGTTGCTCTGGGAACACGGTATCAGGGGCAGCCTTCTGTCTGCGATGCCGCTCAAAGGTTCATCGGGCGCGGAAGTGGCAGCCGCTACACGCATCAGCGTTCCCTCGCCTGAATCCGAGTTTCTTCGTGCGGGCCTCCTGGTCGAGGACTACTGGCTGATCAGTGTTCCCGGCGAGGGCACCGTTTTTCTGCATGCATTGAGCAACCAATGGCCCCTGTTGCGTGACACAGTGGTTCGGGTTGATTGGCTGCGGCGAAACTGGAGTGGTCCGGGTGAGTACGATCTCACACAGGGTCCTGTCGATACCCGAGCCGTTGTGATCGGGTTAACCGGTATACACAAAGGTTCCAGCGGTCACGGGCATGATCGTCTGTCACTCGAGTCCTATGATGGCAGCCTGGCTCCGCTCACCGGTCAGCTGACGATTGAGATGGGTGACACCCCAGGCTAGAACGTCGGGCGCTACGTCTTCAGAGCCTGCCCAAATCGCAGTCGGGATCGGCGATCGCTTCGACCGGCCAACGGGGTTTTTCTGTCAGGTGTTTCTTCGCCGTAATGAAACCGCGTGGGTCGTTAATCGAATCAACGGCGATGACCTGCCCGGCGGCAAGGTAGTAGACCGAGAAACTGCAGTCGCTCATCTCTCCCCGGGTCACGGTTGTATCGTAGCCTAGCGACAGCCCTGCGATCTGCAGCTTGAGATCGTATTGATCAGACCAGAACCACGGGATTGCATCGAACGCACGGCGCTTCCCGCAGATGGCCGACGCAGCGGCTTTGCCCTGTTCGATCGCGTTCTGTACCGATTCGAGCCGAATTCGCTGTCCAACCCAAGGGTGTGGGTGGCTTGTGCAATCGCCCGCGGAAAATACGGTGGGTACGGAAGTCCTTCCCTGAGTGTCAACGGCGATGCCGTTGTCGATGACGAGTCCCGCCGCTGCCGCCAGCTCAACTCGCGGCAGAATGCCGATTGCGACAATGACGATGTCGCATTCGAATCGATTACCCTCAGCGGTCTCGACTCCCCTGACACGGGAGTCCCCGTAGAACGCAGTCAGACGGGTCATGAACCGCAGATCAACGCCTGCCTGGCGATGATAGTCGGCCAGGAAGTCCGCGACAGTGGGGCAAACGCTGCGTGATATCGTATGTGATTCGGCCTCAATCATCGCTACGGAGAGTCCTGACTGAATCGCAACAGCGGCTACTTCCAGCCCGATATAGCCGGCACCCACGATGAGTAGCCGCTTCCCCGCGACAAAGTCGTTCTTTATGGCTTCGACATCGTTGATTGAGCGAAGGTAATGGATACCTTTCAATTGCCCCCCAGGCACTTCAAGGCGACGAGGCTCGCTACCCGTCGCAAGCAATAAATGCGAATAATCGAGTGCTTCTCCGGTGTTCAGGTGAACTCGCCTTTGGGACGGTTCGAATGAGTCGACACGCGTACCGAGATGAACGTCGATGTCACGCGTGCGATAGAACTGCTCCGGTTTCAGTGGCAATCGGTCCTGCTCTAGATCGCCGGCAAGGAAGCGCTTAGACAGAGGTGGGCGTTGATAGGGGAGATAAGCCTCCTCGGCGAACAGGCTGATTTGCCCTTCGAACCCGGCCTGGCGTGCCGAATGCGCCGCTTGCGTTGCGGCCTGGCCGCCACCGGCAATCATGAGGTGTTCAGGCATGGATCAGTTCCAAACGCTGCATGATACTGATCCCTTTCAGGCTAAGCGATTTCGGCCCGCTGAATGTCGGCGAATCCTGTTGATTTTCTCGTTTACGCTCTCTCAGTAAACCCCTAACTTGAGTGGTTTCGACGTGGCAATCGAAACGACAGTGACGAGAAAGCGGCAACTCGACGAGAATTTTGCGGGCACGGTCAGTGAGGTCTTCGTGGCACTCAGCCTGACGCTCGCATTTCGCCGTTGGTCGTCGGCGACCGAGTCGTATTTCGGGTTCTTACCGGCTCCGGGTGCTCGTTATCGGCACCATGTGGGTTCAGTGCTCAGGGTCGGGCGCGTCGTGGAGATAATCCGGCCAGTCGCCGTCACTCTCAAGGAGATTCTGCACGATCCGCCGTGCCGCGTCGGTATAACAATGCGCTGGCGAGTAGACCCCGTAGCTCAGGGCTGTGCTGTGCGACTGCATGCTGAATATCGTCTGAACCACGCTGCTGTGTTGCGAGCACGGCACTGGGACCGACGACTATTGCTTCACTTTCGTAACCAGTTTGCCTTCGTGGATCGCAACCTCCGAAGATTGAGGGACTCAGAGCCGACCACCCGGACTGCTGCGGCAAGCAGCGGGTTGATGCACGATTGAGATCAGGCGGGATACCTCACGGGTCCGGTTTGGATTGCTGTTACCGAGTGCCAAGAAAGAGGCGATAGGCTGGATTGTCCGTCTCCGGACAGTAGTGATACCCCAGCGTATCCAGGTGGCTGAGGAATTCTTCTCGCTCCGCTGCGGGTACCTGTACACCCGCAAGAACGCGTCCGTAATCGGAGCCGTGATTGCGGTAATGAAACAGACTGATATTCCATTGCACGCCGACGGCTTCGAGAAAGGCAAGAAGTGCCCCCGGACGTTCCGGAAACTCGAAGCGATAGAGGACCTCGTTCTCGAGTTCGGGCACCGGTCCGCCGACCATGTGACGAACATGCAGTTTCGCCAGTTCGTTTTCACTCAAGTCCAGGACCCGATAACCCGAGGCCTGGAGCGAATCGACAATATTTGAGGCTTCCGCCCGGTTACCGGAGAGGCTAACGCCGACAAAGATGCGCGCACGCTCATTCGGCGTATACCGATAGTTGAACTCCGTGATATTTCGTGACCCGAGTGCCGTGCAAAACGCGAGAAAGGCGCCCCGCTGCTCCGGGATTTCGACTGCGATCAGTGTTTCAAGGTTCTCGCCGATGTCGGCGCGCTCGCTAATATACCTGAGTCGATCGAAATTCAGATTCGCACCGGTGTTTATCGCGATCATGCGTTCGTTCTCGATGTTTGAATGCTCGACGAATTGCTTCATGCCGGCGACAGCCAGTGCACCGGCAGGTTCTTCGACGACTCGAGTGTCTTCGTAGATGTCCTTGATCGCGGCACAGATTGCATCTGTGCTGACCTGAATCGTTTCATCAACGACTTCGCGGCAAATTCTGAACGTCTCGTCTGCAACGCGCCGGACCGCGACACCATCGGCAAAAATGCCCACACGCTCGAGGTCCACCGGCCCACCGGCATCCAGTGCGGCTTGCATGCTCGCAGCATCGACAGGCTCGACGCCGATGACGTTGACCTTCGGCCAATGCTGCTTCAACCAGACGCCGATACCGCTGATCAATCCACCACCACCGATTGGCACGAAGACTGCTGCTGGACAGCGGTCACTCTGGGTCACAATTTCGCGCGCTATCGTTCCCTGCCCCGCAATGACATCGGGATCGGCAAAAGGATGAATGAACTCGAGTCCTTTCTGTGCGGCGAGAGACCGGGCATGTGCGTAGGCGTCGTCATAGGCTTCACCATGCAGCACGATCTCGCCGCCCAGAGCGCTGACGGCATCAATCTTGATCTTTGCCGTCATCATCGGCATGACGATCAGAGCCCTGGTGCCAAGTCGGCCTGCCGCCAGGGCGACACCCTGGGCATGATTGCCGGCCGAACTGCAGACGACACCGTGGCGCAGTGAGGATTCCGGGATCTGGGCGAGGCGGTTTTGAGCGCCGCGGCATTTGAAAGAGAAGATCGGTTGCAGATCTTCTCGCTTGAGAAAGACTTCGTTGCCAAGCCGGTTTGAGAGCCGGGGGGCGTAATCGAGCGGCGTCTTGACGGCGGTTTCATAGACACGTGCCCGCTCAATACGTTTGACGTAGTCGACGAGAAGCGGGTGTGCGGTGGGCATGGGCTCAGATGACGCTCGAGGTTGTCTCGAGTCTAAGCGAGGTGGCCTGGTCTAGCTACTCGTCGACTTCGGCTTGCAGCAGGTCCTCCATCCGCCGTGTCAGTTGACTGGTCTGGTAGGACGCAATGCGATATCGCCAGTCGGCAAGCTGCGTGTTGATCCTGTCGGCTTCAGCAATGACATCAATAGCGCTTTCAATGTCATCGGCAGGCCCGGTCGCGAAGGCGAGCGCCTGGTCGGCGTCAAATCTTGCGCTGAAGTGTAGCCACGGATTGGCATCCCCTGTGGTCGTTGACCTTGCCTCGACAACGAGGCCATCGAAGGTCCAGAATTCGCTGACGACGATCGCATCGGGATCCGCTTCGGGTCGTCGCGAGACGTCCTCCAAATTGAGATTCTCCAAGACGTTGCCGGTCACGTTGGCGACGCCTGCGTACTGCAGTTCACGTCCGGCGGGGAGGTTGATGATGGAGAAATTATCGTCGCCCCGTGCTTCCTTTTGAATGACGAGGCGCTCGCCGTCAGCGTGAGCGATTTCGACTCGCTGCACGCGGTCGGCGGCAACATCGGTGATGTTGGTTGCCACCCAATCGGAAGGATTGCGCGGAATTTCGGGATTGCGGTCGATCAGCAGGCTTTGATTGCTTTCGGGAAACCGCGCGTAGCGCTGACTACCAGCGTAACTGTGGCCGAGGACGATCGCATAGCGGTCGCTGTCTTCGGTAACGAGCGTGATCTCGAGACCGGCAGCTTCAGCTGCGTCTATCTCCTCTACGCCCAGTCGTGCGTGAAACTCCGGGTTGGCCGTCTTTTCTTCGACGATTCGCGCTTCTGCAAGCGCAATCAAGAGCGTATTGACCAGATTGCGTTCAACCGGATAGCCGCCGAGTTCGGCAACCATCCAGTCGTTGTTCCTGAGTTCGAGGCTCACGAGCCGCTGGCGTGCACCGCCGGCGACAAGAATCTGCTCGACCGTATCCACATCGCTGCCCAGCCGGGGCAAGAACACAGTCCCTGCCAAGTCACCGGCTATCGATCCGGTACCGACGCGACCCTGACCGACGATGGCCAATATGACGCAGATCCCGGCGATGAGAACCAGTATGGTAAAAGCCTTCCGGTTCATGTCGATGAAATCTCTTTTCGTGAGCGTCGCAGGCGATATGCCAGGAAGGCAGCAAGCGCAAGTCCGAGCGGAAGCCCGATGATATTGATCAGCTTGAGCGCGGTACCGAGATTCTCGATGCTGCTGTCGAGTCCGCGTTGCACCGCGCGCAACTCGATTCGGATCCGGAGTTGTTCCTGGCGGAACCGTTCGAGCTCATTCTGTTGCTCCTCGGTCATCAACAGAGAGCCACCATCTTCGCGCGCTGCCTGCAACTCTCCGAGACGTCTTTCGGTTTCGGCGAGCTCGGCTTCGAGCCGCTGCTCAGTTTCGCGGAAGCGCGCATCGGCATCGCGACGCAGTGCCTGGACCCGATCAAATGGCCGATCGAATGTCTGACGGCTCTTGAGGCCGATTAGGTCTTCGCTGCCAGTGAGATTTGAAATCGCGTTGACGACGAAATCATGATTGTTCGCGATCGGTGAGGCGATCTGCTGACCGAAAATGCTGCGCTGCATCTGTACCCATAGCCGGTCACTCAGCATGTCGACGTCGGCAACGACGATGATATCGGATTGCACCGAAGACTCGAGATGTCCCTCGGGTGATCCGAGCACAGATTCGTCGTCGCCCGGAGGGCCGCCGGGAAAAGCCGTGGTAAGTGGTCCTTCGATTCTTGCAGCCAGAACATGCGTCTCGCCGCCTGGCACGAACGAATCGAGCAGAGCCATCGGATCGGTCAGAAACTGAAACTGCGGTGCAGCCGCCAGGTCCGATTCCGTGCTTGATTCAAGCAAGGGTACGAAGGTGATTGCTGCATCTGCGGCAACACTAAGATGTCCGGCCGTGGAGAGGTGGACTTTTGCTAGGCCTGCCGAGATCACCTCATCCTGCGCCATGGCGTCGGGCTCCAGCCCGAGCACACTGATAAGGCGGACAGCTCGTCCGCCGCTGGCAACAGGGAGCGCATATCGGTTGTCGGTGACGACGGTACCCGGGTCAAACCTGAGTCCCCAGGCACTGAAAAGCGGAGCGAGATCGGAGCTTGTGGGGGCGCCCGCCGTGGTCGGATCCGCCGCCGCCGCGACCTCGGCGAGTGGGTCAACAAATATCAGTGCACGCCCGCCATTGAGGACGAACTGATCAATCGCATACAGCGTCGATTCCGGCAGGCCAACGGGATGCACGAGCCATAGCAGGCTGATGTCCTCATCAATGGTTTCGAGTTCGGAAGCGAGACCGCGAACCTCAAAGAGCTGCCGGATGTGCTGGTCGATGATCCATGGCTGCTGCAACTGCTGCGTTTGCAGGTCGAAACCGCCGCTCATCGGTACGCCGCTGATCAGGCCGACGACCGGCTTGTTCGGTGTGGCCAGTGCGTAGATCAGACGCGCAAGATCGTACTCCAGTGACGATTCCTCATCCGGGTCAAAGAGTTCTACGATGGCTTCCTCGCCGATCAGATTCGTTGCGGCGAGACCGAAATAGATGCTGTCACCGGCCGTTCCGAGTGCGAGATCGGTCAGACCGAACTGCGCAGCGCGATCTTCCTCTTCGCTAAAGGGCAGTGGATCGATCGTTTGCAGGCGAAGTGCGCCGTTCGATTCGGCGACAAACTCGTCGAGCACCTCGGAAACACGATTCGCATAGTCACGCAGGAGCTGGATGTCTTCTGTGCTTTGTTCCGAGAAATAGAAATACAGATTAATCGGTTCGGGAAAACTCGAGAGCAGCGACTTGGTGCCGTCTGACAGCGTATACAGTTTGTTCTCGGTCAGATCGAGCCGGATTCCGTGCAGCAACGTGTTGCTGGCAATGACGGCTGCGATGAAACCAATGAGCAGGACGGCCAGCGAGCCGAAGGCGAAGGTTTTCTGACGTACACTACTCATCAGGTCAATCTGCCTGCTTGATGCTGAGCACCAGGGTGTTGGCGTAAAGACATGCGCCGATCAAGAGGCCGAAATAGACGATATCGCGCAAGTCGATCACACCTTTGCTGATGTCCTCGAAGTGCGTCAGAAAGCCAAGGCTCGCGATACCGTCGACTACGATTGGAGGCAGCCAGGCCGAAAATGCGTCGAGCACGAACTGGTAGCCAGCCGCCAACAGAACGAAACAAACGATGACGGATAAGATAAAAGCAATGACCTGATTTTTCGTGCCTGCCGACAGACACGAACCGACAGCGAGAAACCCACCCGCCATGAGGATGCTGCCAACATAGCCTGCGAGAATTGCGCCGTTGTCCGGGGCCCCCAGATAGTTGATCGTGATCCAGATAGGAAACGTCAGCGTGATGGCCAGAGCGGTGAAGAGCCACGCTGCGAGGAATTTTCCGAGTACCGCTTGCCAGGCCTTTAGCGGCAAAGTCATCAGCAATTCGATGCTGCCGGATTTTCTCTCCTCGGCCCAAAGACGCATGCTGAGCGCGGGAACGAGAAACAGAAACAACCAGGGGTGAAACGTAAAGAACGGGCTCAGATCAGCTTGTCCTCTCTCGTACAGAAAACCGACACCGAAAGCCAGCCAGTTGGCTGAAATCAGAAAAATCACAATGAAAACGTAGGCGACGGGTGTCAGAAAATAGCCCCGAAGCTCGCGTTTTAGGACGGCAAAGGCCCCATTCATGTGCTCGCTCCCCCGGTTACCGTGCGAAAGACTTCGTCGAGGCGGCCGGATTCGAGATGTAACTCGGCGAGATCCCAGTTTTCCTGGGCAGCAAGCTGACTGATGGCGTTGAGTGGCCGCTGGTTCGGTGCCGGAAAAGCCGTCAACCGGCCTGCGTCAATGTCGATTTCTGTGCTTGCGACTTCGCCGAGCGCGGTCACGGCGGAGTTGACCGCTCGTGTCTCGGCAGCATTCTTGAGTTTGATGGTCACCGCATTGTGAAAGCGCGATTTCTGTTCCAGGCCCTCTGGCGTGTCATCAGCGAGGATCCTCCCTCGCGCGATAATCAACGCGCGGTTGCAGACAGCACTGACCTCCTCCAGGGCATGGGTCGAGATGACCACGATCTTGTTGGCCGACATGCTGCGGATCAATTGGCGAACATCGAATTTCTGATTGGGGTCAAGGCCATCGGTCGGCTCGTCGAGAATGAGTACGTCCGGATCGTGCAATAAGGCCTGAGCGAGGCCGACGCGCCGTTTGAATCCCTTGGACAGCGTGTCAATGTTTTGTTCGAGAATCGATTCAAGATGCAACTGCCCGATCACTTCGTCGAGCCGGCTTGCACGCTTGCTTCCCTGGATGCCTCTGACGTCAGCGACAAACCGAAGAAATGAGAGCGGCGTCATTTCCGGATAACAGGGCGCACCTTCAGGCAGGTAGCCAATCCGGCTTTTCACCTGAATCGACTGTGACTCGACGTCGTAGCCGCAAACGGAGACGCTGCCGGCAGTTGGCGTGATGAAACCTGCGATGATTCGCATCGTCGTCGTTTTACCTGCGCCGTTAGGTCCGAGGAAGCCGAGAACCTCGCCGGGCTCGACGCAAAAACTCAAATCATCTACGGCCCGTAGTGGACCGTACTGTTTTGTGAGACCTTTACAGTTGATCATGTCAGCAAGTGGGTGCGACAAACTGCACGTTACGGTGTGTGTGGTGGCGCATGATTTTGCATAGACGCCCGGGCAGATTCAAGACCCTGACATTGTCCATCGGCCCGTCTTCAGGTCTACTGAGACGACCTTCGATGATACGGGGCCTGTTCATGGATGCCCGCCTGGAAAAACTCGTCTATCGGGCGACCGAGCCGTTCGACAGCGGGTACATCGACGTTGGATCGGGTCATGAGATGTACTACGAACAGGTGGGCACGCCGGATGGTGAGCCGGTCGTGTTTCTCCATGGGGGTCCCGGCGGCGGCGGAGATATTAATGTGCGCCGCTTTTTTGATCCGGATCGCCATCGTGCCGTGCTTTTTGATCAGCGCGGTGCTGGCCGAAGCAGGCCGCTGGCATCATTGGTCGACAACACCACCTGGCACCTCGTGGCCGATATCGAAATGCTACGCCGACATCTGTCTGTCCCGCGGTGGCTGGTTTTTGGTGGATCCTGGGGTAGTACGCTCGCACTGAGCTATGCTGAGACTCACCCGGAGTCGGTTAAGGGCCTGATTCTGCGCGGCATCTTCATGCTCAGGCGCAGGGAATTGCAGTGGTTCTATCAGTACGGCGCCAGCGAATTGTTTCCCGAGCAATGGCAGGCGTTTGTCGCGCCCATCGACGAGCATGATCGGGGCGACTTGCTTGGGGCCTATCACCGGGAACTCAATTCGCGGAATGCAGATCTCGAGCTGGAGTTTGCGCGGCGCTGGTCGGTCTGGGAAGGGGCAACGAGCTCGCTACTGGCGGATCACGAGCGTGAGCGAGCGTTTGCGGCTGACGATTTTGCACTGGCGCTCGCCAAGATCGAGACGCATTATTTCGTTAATGGAGGGTTTTTCGAATCCGAAGATCAGCTGCTTACTGGTATCGACCGGATACGACAGATTCCGACCGTCATCGTGCAAGGCCGCTATGATGTCGTCTGTCCGCCTGTCACGGCGTTCGAACTGGCCGAACGCTGGCCAGAGGCGGACCTGAGAATCGTCCCCGACGCGGGTCATTCGGCCTTCGAGCCGGGAATCGCCGCCGAGTTGATCGCTGCGATGAATCGCCTTGCAAAGGACCAGGCTCAATGAATCAACTGCTTCTCACCAATGGTAGCGTCGTCAATGAAGGCCGCATCGCCGAAGCGGATTTGCTGATAACTGGCGACCGTATCGAACGGATCGGCCAAGGGGCGATCCCTGCCGGCACCGAGGTCATCGATCTCAAGGGCCAGTATGTTCTGCCCGGCATCATCGACGATCAGGTGCACTTCCGTGAGCCTGGTATGACGCACAAGGCCGGTATCGCAAGCGAGTCGCGTGCGGCCATAGCTGGTGGCGTCACGAGCTATCTTGACATGCCAAACAATGTACCGCCGTGTATTTCCCGCTCAGGTCTTGCCGCCAAGAAGGCGATAGCGGCAGGATCGAGCTTCGCCAATTATGGCTTCTATCTTGGCGCGACCAACACCAACATCGATGAGGTCAAGGCAGCAACAGTGGCTGATGCCTGCGGGATCAAGGTGTTCATGGGCGCATCAACGGGTGACTTGCTGGTCGACGACGAGAAGTCGCTGGAGGCGATTTTCTCGCAGGCCGCATTACCGGTTGCGACCCACTGCGAGTATTCACCGATGATCTGGGAAGCTGAGCACCGCGCAAAGGAAGAATTTGGGGATGCCGTGCCGATGACCGAGCATCCGCGTATCCGCTCTACAGAAGCGTGCTTTCATTCTTCGTCTCTCGCCGTCGAACTCGCTCGTCGCTACGGCACGCGGCTGCATATTCTGCATTTGACGACAGCGAAAGAGCTTCAGCTTTTCACTGCCGGCCCGATTGAAGACAAGCGAATCACGGCCGAAGTCTGTGTTCACCATCTGTGGTTCGATGAGAGCGACTACGAGCGCCTCGGCACCCAAATCAAGTGCAACCCCGCAATCAAGCGCCGAGAGGACAGGGACGCGCTGCGTAAAGCAGTCGCTGATGATGTGATCGACGTGATTGCCACCGATCATGCGCCGCACACCCTGGAGGAGAAATCGCAGGATTATTTTCGGGCCCCGTCAGGGCTGCCATTAGTCCAGCATTCTCTCGGCATGATGCTTGAGCTTAGGCGGGACGGTCACCTGAGCCTTGAGCAAATCGTCGAGAAGGCGGCCCATAACCCTGCACGGCTATTTGGGATCGTCGATCGGGGATTTATTCGCGAGGGCTACATCGCCGATCTCGCCGTCGTGGATCTGGGCGCCGAAGAACGCATTGAGCCCGACGGTCTGCGTTATAAGTGTGGCTGGTCGCCTTTGCAGGGCATCACGCTCCGGTCTAAGGTCCTGATGACGATACTCGGTGGTGAGATCGTATTCAGGGATGGCGAGATTTCGGGTCATCCGCGCGGCAGGGCCCTTCAATTCAGCGAGGCAAGCGAATGAGACAGCGGCTGATCCTTGTTTTCGGTTTGATTCTCAGTGCTTGTGCACAGGACGACGACGCTGCACGTTTCGTTGATACGACGGCGGCAGAGAATGCGGACGATGTTTCCGGCTCCGCTGCGATTGGCGCGGTTGAGCCGACAGTCGAGGTGATAGCCGAGGAACTCGCCTACGGGGCAACTGACGATCACAATCTGAATGGTTACCTGGTCCTGCCGGCCGATGCTGTTGAAGTCCCGGGTGTCATCATGATTCATGAGTGGTGGGGTCTGAATGACAACGTCAGGGCGATGGCGAGGCGTCTGGCTGGTGAAGGGTATGCTGTTCTTGCCCTGGACTTCTTCGGTGGCGAGACGGCAACAACGGCGGCAGAGGCCGACAGCCTGATGTCGGAAGTTATGGGTGATCGAGAGGGGGTGTTGAACAACATCCGGCAGGCGCACGGCTACCTCGATCGATTTGTCCTCGCACCCCGAATCGCCACGCTGGGCTGGGGTCTTGGCGGTGCTTGGTCTCTCGAGGCGGGGATCGATCTGGGCAACGGCGTTGATGCTGTTGTCATGTATTACGGACGGATCGTCAATAATGATAATTTGCTCGCAACGCTCGATGCACCCGTACTCGGAATCTTCGCGGAGAACGATCAATCCATTCCCGTGCGTGAGGCGCTTCGATTCAGAACTCGGCTGCGTGATCTTGGCAGGAACTTCGAGGTCCTGATTTACTCGGACGTCGCTCATGCTTTTGCGAATCCGAATGGAATCGCCTATGACCACGCGGCGGCCGAAGAAGCCTGGGCCGAAACGCTGGCATTTCTTGATCAGCGATTGCGTTGAGGGGCAAAACAAAAGAAATGGGGACCAGGTTCAAACTTCCGTGTTTTCCGTGTAGGAATCCAATGTCCGTTTGTCTATTGCCGGACGACCCAGTCCCCACCAAAGTGCCTTCCGGCTAGGCCGGCGTCCACTGTGGGGGGAGTCACTGTGGACGCGAGGGGTCTCAAACACTTAGCCGCGTGTTGCAACCTCTGAAATTGCTAATTCGATTCGTGAGCCACTAATTTCCCTGAGACTCTTCTCGAGGTCCTCGGCCAGCCGCCGATTCAATGCCTCGATTACCGCGCTGGTGTCGGTCTCGATTCTTGGATCAGCAAGCTCGACATGTGGTCGGGGCGCCGTGACCCTTAGCTGCTCGTGCTCGCTTCCTGCGGTGTTCGCCTCGCCCCCAAGTGCGCCCTGACTAAGGAGGGCGAGGGCGCCAGCAACCAGGATGTGGTGCGTCCTGTGCGTGACTATCTGTAACGTCATGACTCTTTCCTTTGCTTACGGGACTCCGCTACTCAAGAATTGCGGAGTTCAAACTGTTACTCCCAGTATGCATAGGTCGTGCCAACTTTATGACTCAAAGAAATCAAGCACTTACAATGTTGCAGTATCACGGTATTCCGTGAATTTACGGATTACCGTTGATCAATGTAACGAAATATCGTAAATTCAATTCATGATACCCGCTGATCGCTACCGCTGGCTTTTTCGTCGCAGCCCGACGCTGCTCGTCGCACTGGATAAGGACGGTTTCTTCACCGACGTCAGCGATGCCTGGATTGAGCGTTTCGGCTATTCACGCGAGGAGCTCGCCGGACTGAAGCCGCACCACCTCGCGAGTCCCGAGTCAGCTGTGCTAATCGAGAAAGAGTATCTGCCGATGCTAAGGCGCAGGGGTCGGCTCGAGCATGCCGCCATTGACCTGCTGAGCAAGTCGGGCGAACGGGTTAGCTGCATCGCGAGTGCGGTGACTGAGCGCACCGAAACAGGCGATTTCGTACTCACGGTTGCGGCCTATAACGAGATTAATCGTGAGCTGCGGCTGGAGCAGCATTATCGTGACCTCTATCGGGCGACGCCGGCAATGCTGCACACGGTCGATGCCAAGGGCAGGATTGTCTACGTCAGTAATCACTGGCTGAAGAAGCTCGGCTATCGCCGCGAGGAGGCGATCGGTCGGCCGATCACGGACTTCCAGACCGAGGGCACGCGCGCGTCGTTGACGCAGCAGCAGCTCGAGGACGTCATCGCCCAGGGCTCACTGCTAAATGAGCCGCGGGAACTTGTCACCAAGTCAGGAGAGGTGATCGAGGTTCTAATCTCCTCGGCGGAGGATCGTGACGAGAATGGCGAGGTTGTCGCGTTGCTCGTTGCCTGCAAGGACGTTACCGCACGCAATCGGGCGGAGAGGCGGCTCAGGGCAGCCTTTGAGGAAAACGCACAGCTGCGCGAGGAGCTTGAGCGCGAACGGGACTACCTCAGAGAGGAAGTCCAGGTGTCGATGAATTTCGGTCGCATGATTGGCGAAAGTCCAGTCTTGAAAAAGATGCTGGCCCGTCTCGAGGCTGTCGCACAAACCGATGTCAGTGTTCTGATTCAGGGGGAGTCCGGTGTAGGCAAGGAGCTCGTCGCGCACGTGATCCATGCGGCCAGCGTCCGAGCCGATGGGCCGCTGGTGAAAGTCAATTGTGCGGCAGTGCCTCAGGAGCTCTTTGAGAGCGAGTTCTTCGGTCATGTCAAAGGCTCCTTTACCGGGGCCCATCGCGATCGTGTCGGTCGTTTTCAGCTTGCCGATGGCGGCACGATCTTTCTCGACGAGGTCGGCGAGATTCCGCTCTCCCTGCAGAGCAAGCTCCTGCGCGTCTTGCAGGAGAGCGAATACGAGCGCGTCGGCGACGAGGAGACCCATACTGTCGATTTACGCGTCATCGCGGCCACAAACCGTGATCTTGAGCAGGCCGTTGCCGACGGTCGTTTCCGTGAGGATCTTTTCTATCGACTCAGCGTGTTTCCGATTGAGGTGCCGCCGCTTCGGCAACGCGGCGATGACGTCGTGCAGCTTGCGTCGCACTTTCTGGAGCGGACCTGCCAGGATTTCGGCCATACACCGTTGGCACTCTCGCGCCAGCAGGCCGCACTGCTTCAGCAGTACGATTGGCCGGGCAATATCCGCGAACTGAAGAACGTAATCGAGCGCGCCGTGATCCTGTCCCAGGGCAAGGTGCTCAGGCTGGATCTAGCGATGGCGAATATTCTGGAGCCAACCGCGGAAGTCGAAGAGATGGCGGATGAAAAGACGTTGGGTGAACGCATTCTGACTGACCAGGAACTGTCAGAGGTCATGCGACGAAATATGCTCAACGCCCTGCGTGCATCCGACTGGCGTGTTTCCGGGCCAAACGGTGCCGCAAGGTTGCTCGGTTTGAAGCCGACGACGCTCGCTGACCGCATGAAGAAACTCGGGATCAGCCGGCCGCACGAAAGTGCAACTTGAAAACGGCCACTTGCGAGAGGTTCCCATAATCTGATATATGTTATGTCGTTAGGATGCTGAAATGTTGGCGGACATTGCATCCCTACCCCGCGGCCGAAGGTCACGGTGCACCACAACAAGAACAAAGGCGAAGTATGTCTCAGATCGTCGAGCGGTTCGAAGCCGCAGTACGGGCTCTCGTTGGGGAGGAGCCGGTCAAGGATCGTTTGCGTATCGCTTACAAGGAACACCTGGAAGGGCTGCAGCAAGTCGATCTTCCGATTGCGAGCAATGCCGATTTCGGCCAGCTGCACTCGGCGCTGCACAGGGCGGTGCCTGTTGGCAAGAGCGATTGCGTCAATGCCAGCGTCCAGAAGATGTCACCGGCCGAGGCTCGGTGGCACGCACAGACCATCGTCCGGCTCTACGTAGAGGTCCTTGCAATGGAGCATGGAGCTCGTGCCAAGGCCGAGACGACCCTGTTGCCGGCTGCAGAGCCACCGCCGCGCTTTCTTGTGGGGCGTAACTGAGCTGGTCTACTACTGCGCCGGGAAATTCCGATGAAGCGCATGGTGGCACTGGGTGTCTTGGTCGTTGCAGCCGGTGTAGCCGGCGCACAGGACACGTTGTATATCACCGATATCCTGCAACTCGGGCTGCACCGCGCTCAGGATACGAGCGACTCGCCGTTTCAGAATCTCGTTAGCGGTACTGAGGTCACTGTGCTTGAGCGAGTGCCCAACTATGCGCGAGTGCGTACTGCGGACGGGCAGGAAGGCTGGGTCAAGTCGACATTTCTTGTCAGTGAGAAGCCGGCACGATTGCGTGTGGCAGAGGTCGAGGCGAGGTCAGCGGAGCTCCAACAGGTACTTGAGGAGGTTATTGCCGAGCGCGATGCAGCAAGCACAGACGCGGCTGAAATCGTTTCCTTGGCCGAGCTGGAACTTGCGATGGCCGAAGCCTCCCACGATACGCTGGCGCGCTTGCAGCAGGAGAATTCAGCCTACGAGGTGCGTATGGAGTTCTATCGTGGCGCCCTGCCGTGGCCCTGGGTTGCCGGGGCTTTCGTCGTCGTTCTGGCAACGGGATTCGTTGCCGGCTGGTGGTGGCTGGATGCAGCAATTCGCCGCCGTCACGGCGGGTTCAGAGTGTATTAGCCCGACGGCGAGCCTGTCGACGCTGCGAGTTGCGCCAGATCCTGAAGCCCAGCAACACGGCCAATATGCCCGCATAGATGATGGGTTCATTGCTCGTCTGTTTGCCATGCCACCAAAAGTGCCAGACTCCCAGAATGCCGATTGGGTAGATGAGACGATGCAGCTGGGTCCAGCGGCGCCCGAGTCGCCGTTGCATACCACGTGTCGATGTCGCGGCCAGAGGGACCAACAGGAGCAGTGCGATCATCCCAATCGTGAGATACGGTCTGATCACGATCTCTTCCAAGATAATTTCCCAGCGGAAGTCCAGGTCGAGCCAGACGAAGGCATAGAGATGAAGCGACAGATAGGAGAAGCTGAACATTCCGAGCAGGCGCCGTAAGCGAGCGAGCCAATTGAATCCCGTCAGAATTCTGAAAGGTGTGACGGCAAGCGTAATCAGCAGAAGGTTGAGACCCGTCTTGCCAACCGTATGCAGAATCTCGGCGCTTGGGTTCGCGATATAACCGCCGACACTGTGGTAGATGCGCAAGTAAAGCCACGCGATGGGTGCAAGACAAGCCGCCCAGACGACGGCCTTGATCAGGCCGAGCTGCCAGCGCTGCATCAGAGAATCAGTCTAGTGGTTTCTTATCAGGTCCATGCCCCGATAAAGGTCGGCGACCTCTTCGGCATAGCCGTTGAATAACTGCGTTTCAAGGACTTGTTCCGGGAAACGGCCATCGAGCCGCT
>Ga0255051_10000395_pt1 | contig 16135 bp, 17 predicted proteins | sample JV7_2_9_MG_FD_181719 | JGI IMG/M metagenome (GOLD analysis project Ga0255051, IMG submission 181719) | Seawater microbial communities from Jervis Inlet, British Columbia, Canada - JV7_2_9 | ecosystem: Environmental > Aquatic > Marine > Inlet | place: Canada: British Columbia | collected 2016-10-06
GCTCTCTTTGCTTCTTCGCGTCCAGCTCGGCTTCTCTTTGTGCCAGTAACGCCGCAGCTTCTGCTTCTGCTTGCGCGAGATCCTCAGCGGCCTGCGCATCGATCGCTGCTCGTTGTGCCTGTGCCTCTCTTTCCAGCTCTGCTTGCTTTTCTGCCTCCAGCGCGGCCGCGGTTTCCGCCAACTGCCGCTCATGCTCCGCTTGTGCCTGTCGCAGTTCTTCAGCTGCCTGCGCCGCGTATGCATCAGCTTGCGCCGCCATTCTTTCGCTTTCCGCTTGTGCCGCTTGCTCTAATGCTTGTTGCTTATCGGCCTCCGCTTTGGCCTCTGCCGCTGCCATTGCCTCAGCCGCATCCGCTTCTGCCTGGCGAAGTTCCTCTGCAGCCTGTGCCGCAAGAGCCGCTTCCTGCTCAGCTAATCTTTCGCTTTCTGCCTGCGCCGCTTGCTCCAGTGCTTGCTGTTTTTCGGCCTCGGCCTGAGCTTCTGCTGCTGCCATAGCCTCGGCGGCGTCCGCTTCTGCCTGACGAAGTTCCTCTGCAGCCTGTGCTGCAAGCACCTCTTCTTGCTCAGCCAGGCTTTCTCTTTCCGCCTGGGCAGCTTGCTCTAACGCTTGCTGTTTTTGAGCTTCCAGTTCGGTTGCCTGGCGGGCCATTTCGATTTCCTTGACCTGCGCCAGCTTTTCCAATTCTTGTTGCTTCTCGGCTTCTGCACTCGCTTCCGCTTGAGCCAATTCCGCTTCCATCTGGCTCTCAAGCGTTTCCTCTTGCTCGGCCAGCGCAACCATTTTTTCTAGCTCAAGCTCTGATTCCTGTTCGGCCAATTGCTGCTCAGCTTCCTGCCGCACTATTTGCACTTCTTTTTCTTTCTCTTGCTTGAGTTGAGATTTTTGAACTTCAACATCTGCTCGAAGCTCTTGTTTCTCGACTTCCAGTTCAGCCTGTTTCTGCTGATCCATGGATTCAATTTCCTCGGACAGCGTTTCCTCGTGCTTCTGTTCTATGTTGACGACAAATCCTTCATAGTCATCAGCGGACGCCTCTTGTTGAGCTTCCAACATGGCGGCAAAGGCAGCGACTAACTCGGCTGCTTTTTGCCTGCGTTTCTCTTTAATTTCTTCTAAAGATGCTTGCCGTTCATTTTCCAATTTTCTTTGAGGTTCGTTTTCATACTCATCGACAATTGCCTGTATCTTTTCATCACTTTCCCTTTCTACGTCCGCAATCCTTTCCTGAGTTTCCTGTTCAATAACTTCCACAACCTCTTGCATCTTGGTTGCCGTTGTCAGTTCGTTTATTACGATTTCGTCACTTGCGTAAATCATGAATACAATGGCAAGCACAGCGAACAGATCCACCATGGGAACGAGGGCTTCTATAGTCTGTGATTCTTTCTCGTCGGAGTGATCAGATATCATGGTTGGGTCTTTTGGCCGATGTCGCTTTTCGCATCAGCGAAATATTGCATACGGATCAACTGATTAAGAGGGACTGGTTCAAATTTTGACAATATGACCAATCGGCTGGTTTTACGACGTAAACAAGGTTTTTGCTTTTATTTCAATGAGTTAGATATTGCCGGTGACGAATACGCCCGGTATACTCTGGACAAACCAACAGGGACGACAATAAGTAATGTCATTTTTCGCCGAGCTCAAGCGACGAAACGTCTTTCGCGTCGCTATTGCCTACACCATCGTCGGATGGGTTCTTGCCCAAATTGGCGAGTTCGCGTTCGAGAATTTCGGCGCACCGGACTGGGTTTTGAAATCGGTGGTCGTCCTCTTAATGCTCGGACTGCCGATTGCCCTCGTCTTCGCCTGGGCTTTCGAGATGACGCCCGAGGGGATAGTGCGCGAAGCCGATGTCGATCGAACTCAATCCATCACCTCACAGACAGGCCACAAGCTGGACCGCATCATCATTGGCATTCTCGTGGTGGCACTGGGATGGTTCGCGTTTGACAAGTTTTACGCCAATACCGGTTCGGCGCCCGTTTCGGAATCAGCCACACTGGCTAAATCTGTTGCTGTCCTGCCATTTGTTGCAATGAGCAGTGGACCGGACGACGAATACTTCGCCGACGGCCTGACCGAAGAAATTCTCAATTCGCTGGCGCAGCTGCCCGAATTACTGGTCACCGCACGTACGTCTGCGTTTTCGTTCAAAGGCCAGGATATTCCGGTACAGGAGATTGCCACGGCACTGGGTGTTAACCACATCGTTGAAGGATCGGTGCGTCGATCGGGTGAGCGTTTAAGAGTAACGGCCCAGTTGATTCGCGCCGATGATGGTTTTCATCTTTGGTCCGAGAACTACGACAGTACCTCAACCGACACGATAGCTGTTCAGGAAAGCATTGCCGAGCAAATAGCCTCGACAATGGACGTTGTGTTGGATGAAGGTAAGCGCGAGGCAATGAAACAAGCAGGACTGCGCGACGTAGAAGCGTTTACGCTTTATCAAAAAGGATATGAGGTGTACGAACGGGCGCACGGCGAAATGAATACGATCGAAGGACTACGCCAGGCCAATGTGTACTTCGAGCAAGTCATAGAACGAGTCCCGACTTTTTCCCAGGTTTACCTGGATCATTCTGACCTTTTCCTGCACATACTGACCGACCACGCGTCTGGCGTGTTTGGAGGCACATTCACTGAAGAGGAAGCGGCGAATGCCTATCCCACGGCTATCGCCGATTATGCGGCCGCCGAACGGCATACGCCCGCCTCGGCGCCGCGGCGCATGTCCGAGCTCGACCTGGCTTATATCAGCGGCAACTGGCGGGATCTAAGTAAGCGAATCGACCTGGCCCTGGATGAACCCGGATGTGGCGAAGGCAACTGGACCTCGATTATCGTCGACGGGTTCGGCTACTCCGAACGCTTTCTCGAACGCGAAATGCGCGTACTCGCGTGCGACCCGCGACGCTCTCTGTCTTGGTTCAATGTGGCCAGGTCCGCTTTAAGAATGGGCGACAAGGACGAGGCATTGCGGCTTGCGCGCGAGGGCACCGAAATCGCGCCCGGCGTCTGGCTTGCAACAGCATTGGTGCGGTCGTTGGTAGCCCATGGCCTGCATGATGAAGCCCGTAAGGAAATCGATGACCGGTTTGAAGACGATGAGGTTGCTCTAGCGTTCAAAGCCCTGGTCGTGGCGCACGAGGGAAACCAAGCTAGCTTCGACGAGTTTTACGAGGAATTCAAAACCGTAAACACATCGGGATACTACTGGGGAATACTCGTTGCCGCCTGGGGTGGTCACAGGGAAGAGGCGAACCATTTCGCGGCAATCGTCGATAAGCATCATTTTGGCCCCGTCACATTGACGCAGGTCGCCCAGTGGTGTGCTTGTGGTGCGCCGTTTGATCTCGACGCTACGCCGAATTTCGCCGCCAAACTCGAAGAAGGCGGCCTGACCTGGCCACCGCAAGCGGTAATGGAGTTTCCGCTCAAGGACTGGTGAATTTGTAGCCCCGCTACTTGGCGCCGCACTTGATCTCGAGCGTCGCAAAATCCTGGATATAGGCTGGCGCTTCCGACGCTTTTCTGCCGATGTTTCCGTTATTGCCCGCGTTCGCGTTGAATCGCATCCAGTCGTCATACCGGATTTCGCCATCAACGTGATACGACGGCCGTACGGTCCATCGGTACGTTTTGCAGGCATCAAGTTCAACGGCGACGGTGTGACGAGGGTCTTGAATCTGTTGCTGCGAGTAAACGGGCCTGTGCGCGTCGTATATTTCGACATCGTAGAAAATATTCGATTCGTCAATCTCGTCCGCCCACGGGATGCCCGGATCACCGCCGAGCAAGGTCATCTCCCAGGCAAGCGTCGGCCTTACTGACTTGCTGTCGCCTTCCCATTTATTTTTCCTGCCCAGGCGAACAGAGTCACTCTTTTTCGGCTGCAAAGTATGATTGAGTGAAACGCGGTAGAACACCTCCGCCGAGATTTCGCGTCCAATGTAGTGCCGCGCGAAATTGGCATAGTCGCGCCACACTGCCAACTCGTTGTCGGTCCAGTGACCCAGGGTGTCCCGGTCCTGGTATTCAATCACCGCATCGAAGATGTCTATTTTGTCACTTGTACTGTGTACCGTCGCTTTTGCCGTCGTCGTTATTATTGCCTCCTTGCCCTGAACGTCGATGGTGACGTCTTTGAGACTGACAAAAATAATCGCGTCGGTATCGTCCGGGATGGGCGTCGTTGGAGAAAATACAATTGACTCAAGATTGGGCAACTTTCGAATGCCTGAATAAACGTCCGAAGCGATTTTTTCGTTGGCCAGCGGCAGGCTTGACGCTTCAGCCAGGTCCTTCGTCAGCGTATCCCGAAACTCCTGGATTTCGCGCTGGGTTGCCCCTGCGAGGCCGCCGATGATCATGCCCGGGTAGGTGAGTATTGGAATCGGGAGACTGAGCGAAACAGCGCCAACGTCCTTTGAAATGACAGTGCCCGCTTGCGTACCGGCCGCCATTCCACCGTATAGACCTGCGGTTCCTTTTCTATAGCTGCCCGTAACAGCCTGGTCAGCCGGCCCCTCGCCCGGCACGATGACAACCTTATCAATGGAAGACCGGACTGCCTCGGACATTTGCGCATTCGAGGCGGGAGACATCGCAACCACGGCACTGAGCGCAAGAATGGATTTTCGGTATTGTTTCAAATCGACCAGCCGTTAAAACCTAATGTCCGAAGGTGTTGTTGCAGGCCTTCAGACTCACCCGTTCGTCCGACATTGGACAATGCCACCGCTTTTAGGTTCAGGATGCGCGGATCGGACGAATCGGAAAAATGCTCGTCGATTTTGTTGAGTGCTTCCTGCGACATCTTGAGCGCCAAATCCGGATTTTCTGCCGCAGAAATTCGCGCCGCACAAACATCGGCGTAAATCGCCAAACTCCAGGTATCGGTGTTCGTTGCTTCATGCTCTAGCAAATGCGTGAGGTGAATTCGTGCGGCATCCAGGTGAGGGCGAGCAATATCGGCCTGTCCGAGACGCGCCTGGAAGTCTGCCCTAATGATAAGGCTTTGAACCAGGCTTCGCCGCCATCTTGCATTGTCTTCATCGCTGCGCAATAGCCTGTCGAGAGTCTGAATCGACGAATCCAGATGCGCCCAACCCTTCACGTGCCGCTCGGTGCTGAGGTACATGCGGCCGAGTTCGCTTTCAATATTCGCGTGACGCATCTGCCAATCCATCCGATCGGCAGAAACGCCTATCAGAAAGTCATAGTTTTCCAACGCGGCCTGCAGCTGCGCTTCGCCTTCCTGAAATTTACCTCGATCCACCAGCAACTGGCCGAGAAAATACTGACTTACGCCAACATAACTTCGACGCGCGTTGTGCTCGGGACTTTCCGCGAGGACCTGCGATTTGATTTCCAGATCGCGACGATAATTTGACTCCGCCTCGTCCAATCGGCCAAGTGCGATGACGAGCTTGCCGATATTGTTATGAGCAAATCCGACCTCCAGTTCCCAATCGGCATTATTCGGTTCCAGATTGATAAGTTGCTGATTGACATCCATCACTTTTCGATAGGCCTCGAGTGCCTCTTCGAGCGCGCCTTGGAGCTCGAGCACCCTGCCCAGATTCGTATAGGCAAACCCGCGCTCCTGTAGCCACTCGGTGTTGCCCGGCTCAATGTCCGATAAGCGATTAACGATGGGAAGTACCCGCTTGAACTGGTCCCGCGCTTCCTCGAGCTCGCCCTTTTGCCAGTGCACGTATCCAACGAAAAAGTGACTGTTCACCAATCCTATTTGGGCATCCGAGTTGCTGGTGTCACGCTCGGCCAAGCGTGTGGTGATAAACAAGGACTCGTTAAAAGCGACCAGCGCAGCAGCAAGATCGCCCTGGTCCATTCGCACTTCACCAATTTGGCGCAGGTTCATGGCTCTCTGCGCCAACGTTCGATCACTAACATCCACATCTCGCTGCGACGCGAAGTAATCCAGCGCTTCATCGCCAACGCTAAGGTAGATATCCAGGCGTCCGATCTCTCGCAAGCGATCCATTAGATCGCCCAGCATGTAGTCCACGAGGTCTTCCGCTTGCGTTTGCCGGTATTCGGCGTCCTGGCGAGCTATTGTTGCCGTTATCGCCAACGATATGGTAACGGCGGCGATTAAAGCCAATGCGGCTGTCGCAATGACCATTCGCTGGTGGCGGCGCCTGAGATCGCGCTGTTTTAGCGCGTCGAAACCAACACCCAGCAACCCGGCGACAAGTTTCAGGAATGCATTCTTGCGGCCGTCTCCTTGCGGCCGGGCATCCGCAGCAACTGGCTCACGTGCGACGCCAGATCCGTCATCGAATTCCGTCAGCGCTTCAGGGAAGCAATCTGTTTCATCACCGGATCCGGGCTCGCCATCCACGATCAGGCTCAGGATACGATGGGCCTTACCCAAGCGCCGAAACGTGCGGATCTCCTCATTGACCCACCGCGACGCGGCCGCCGACGGCGAGCAAATGAGTATCATTTGCTCGGAGTTTTCGAGCGCACCGTTCACCGCATCCGAGAGGCTTGCGGTGCTCGGTAGTTCGTCGCGATCGAGAAATATCGGCGTCATCCGCCGTGGCAAAACCTCGCCATCAGATGTTTTCAGTTTCCTGGGCGGGCGATAGGATTCCAGGGCGCGGTGGAGCCACCGCGCCCACTTGCGATCAGCGTGACTGTAGCTCAGAAAAGCTCGATATTGCATCGGCGCGACCTCCGAGCAACAGTATGGACGAACGACGGCCTAGTTCCGAATAACGCCGTCGCCGTTCGCGTGACCCATTAACTTTACATCAGTCTCGTCGTATTTGACCGTAATTTCGTACGGGTAACTAATGATTTCGTCCTCTTTTCCAGGAGACTTATCAGGCGGGTCGAATCTAACCATGATCTTATTAGCCGAGATGGCGGGGGGCTCGAATGGCGGACTATCTCCATCAAAACCGGTGAACTCGAAGGACTTATCGCCCTTTCTGTGCCAATGAAGCATCACCTTGCCTTTGGTGTTTTTTAAATCAAGATCATCTGGGTTTATTTTCGCGACAGCTTTACTTTGTGAGGTGTCGAGAGTGACATCCAGTTCCTTCGGACCTTTTGCGGTGGCTGCTGCTGATGATGCTTTTTCTGCTGCTGTTTCTGCTGTGTCTTGTCCGGGCATTTTTGTTCTCCCTATTTTCGTCTTGCATTGAGATATGTGATCCGATCGTACTAAGTATAGTTAAGAACGAACCTTTTGCCGAAAACAGGCGTTTATTCTTCTGGATCAAACAGTTATGAGCAAAACCTAGCGCAATTACCGCCACGTCATCGGGTCAACCGTCAATTATGAAGATGTCCGAATCAGCCTCATACACAGGTTTACCGCTACCTACCAAATCCGTACCCGCTCCTCCGGCGCCAGGCAGGTAATTTTGTTCTTCATTTGTCTTCCAGCTAGTATTTAGTGCCTGCGAACGATTGTACGGCGGGACAGATAGGGCACCAACGAATTTCGGAGTATTTAGATGGCCGGCGGCTTTGCAAAAGACGGGGCAGTACAGGATCAGATCGACGCGACCGTCGAGGATGCTGTCAAACGCGTGCGTGACGACCTGCCGCGTGGCGAAAGCCTGACGCACTGCGAAGAATGCAACAAAGCAATCCCCGAAGCCCGCCGCGAAGCGGTTCCCGGCGTACGATTGTGTATCGCCTGCCAGGCGGAGCACGATGCCGAGGCGAAAGCGGTCAGCGGTTACAACCGTCGCGGGAGTAAGGACAGTCAGTTACGGTAACGAGTAACGCAACGAGGGCGTTGCTTATGGTTTTTTCTTCGGTGTTGGCACGAGATGCACGCGACCGTGTTTGCCTCTGTGCCGTTCGTTCAATTGGGCAACAATCTCCTCCACCGCCCCGGTCACAGCGCTGAGATTTCCTTGCCGGCAGCCCTCAATGTTATTGCTGCCTCCGAACGCGATCACATAGCGATACCAGTTGGAGCCTTCAGCGCCGGGCGGAGGATCTGCTCGCTGAACGGATACAATTTCGTAGGATTGTCGCGCTTCTGAGGTTTCTTCAGTCATTCAGCCCCACTATAGAACTAGTCGGGCTTCAATACTTGGAAATGTCCGCTTTCGGCCGAATTACTCGTTCTCGCTGCTGGCCACAACGTCAACGCCACCGTCCGAATCCACCGACACGTCCATCACAATGGGCCGGCAACAGACCTGGCAATCTTCCGTGTAGCGCTGCTCCGGCAGGGAGTTGTCGACCAATACGGAGATATCCTCGCCACAGTATGGGCAGCTGATGGTCTGTTCCAAAAGCGCGATTCCTGTCATTCAATCACGCAACATTTCAAGGGTGCGCTCGGCAAATTCATCACCGTCATATTGATTTCCCGCTGTTCTCGGGAATTCGCGTGCGTGTGCATCGACAAAATACTCCGGCATTGGCGGTGACTGGTCGTCCCAAACAGCATCTGCAGGATACAGCATGAAGACGCCGGCACAGGGACGCCCTTCGATGCCGAACATCGTATCGTAGGCAGCGACCGCAGACCCTTCACCGTCCCAGTACTGCGTTGCCCTTGAGTCCGTTACCAGGTCCAGCACACGATTCACGTGGGATTCGCGGCCGCCGTTTTTCGGGGCCCAGATTACATAGGCGGCAAGCTCGGGACTATCGATTGTTGCCAGCACACTTTTTTGCGTTTCCTTCGCGCCAAGCAGGCAACCCCCGCACGTTGGACTTACGTACATCACCAGCCGAAGCTTGCCGTTATCGGCGTTAAAGTCGGATTTGAAATCACTGAGGTTGCTATCAAGCACCATGAAATCGCCCGTGGTATTGCTTATCGGGCCGTACAGTAAGAACGCAAGAATAAGCAGTGCTCTTGTCGGAATTTTGCGAAACATGATTCTCTCCTAAAGCCAGTATTGATCTGCGGCGATGCCGACGCCCAGGGCCGCAATCCAGATGACGGCGCTGGCCCACAGCACAATTTTCTGAACCCGCATTGACCGAACCGAACAGGCCGGACCGTCAGCACCGCTCGCCGAATCCTTTAGTCGCAAATAGGCGAATGCCAGAAGGACGGCCGCGGCTCCGAGCAGGACTGGGCGGAAGGGTTTGATAGCGGCACCCAGAATGGCGCCATTGACGCCCAACAACGTAATGGCCAGCGGTCCGATGCAACAGATGCTGGATGCCACGCTGGTCAGCGCAGCCGACGAAGCCCCCACCAGGGCGCTGAAGTTCAGTCCGGATTTCAAAGATGTAGCCATTCTGATGAACTACGACAACCCTGTAGTGGCTACAGGTTCCCTTTAAATTCAGACTTTTTTCATATATTGGGCTATGGCCTTGACAATCCGGTCGAGCGTAATATAATTACAACTTACACTCACAGCCAGAGATAACCGTATGGCCGACAAATCCGACGATATCCTGTCGATGATCAATGAGGAACTCAAAAAAGAGGGCATCGACCTGAAAAAGCTTGGCGAGAACTGCTTGTCGGGGCTTCCGCTCAAGATGGTCTGCGTTGCGTCCGACCTCGAGGACAGCCTTCGTGAAATGGGCGAGGAAACCCGGGACCAGGTGGTCATGGTTCGAGTCGACGACGAGACAACCGAGAGTCTTGACGACTGGGTGGAAACCGGGGCCGTCAAGAGTCGTTCTGAGGGAGCTGCCCTCTTTATCCGTGAGGGCCTCAAGGTCCGCGCCGAAGAATTGGCCAGACTCAAAGATGCGCTTGCAGACGTAAAAGCCGCCAAGGAAAAGTTACGGGAACAGGCGAAAGATGTGCTCGGGGGACAGGCATAACGCGGTGCCGTACAGCTTTTTCGCAGACACGCTCCTCGTCGTTCACTTCGCGTTCGTCGTATTTGTCGTAGTTGGCTTTCTGCTAATACTTGTCGGTCTGCTGGCCCGATGGTCCTGGGTTCACAACCGAACATTCCGAATAACACACCTGGCGGCGATTGGGATCGTCGTTCTGCAAGCCTGGTTCGGGCAAATCTGCCCGCTGACCATTTGGGAAAATGAGTTGCGGCGCCTCGCTGGACAGACAAGCTATGCAGAGACATTTGTCGAACACTGGCTGCACAAAGTCCTTTTTTACCAGGCTGAGCCGTGGATATTCACCACAATCTATACTTTGTTCGGAATACTCGTCGTGCTCGTCTGGGTCCTCGACAGACGTTACAGAACGGACACATAGCGGCCATGTACAGCACTGATGTCGAGCAACTAAGCGACGGTCGAGTTTTGCGATTTCGTTTGCTGTGCGACGGCGAGCCGCTCTGCTGGTCCGACGTTATTAATCGGTGGCAAGACGACCAAGAGTTTCGTCGCTTTTTTATATCCGTTCTCGCCGATGCTCCCTTCCCCGCCTATTTCTGGGAGACGCCGCCGGTCACCCGCTCGACGATCAAGCAGGAGTTCGAATTCGTTCTTGTCGACAGCCAATCACTCGCTGGCGTTCGCAGCGACGAACAGGCATTCGCGAATCATTTCGCGTCGGCCAAGCCCGGCGCGTCAGTGATCGGGTTCCCAAACCTTGGCGGTGATGCAGTACTTGTCGTCCCGTGCCCCGGCGAACCCCTATCCGCTTACTCGCAAATTTCTACCTTCGCGCGCCAAGCGCCCGTGGACCAGCAACACGAGCTGTGGTCAATGGTCGGCGCGGCTCTCGAGCGACAGCTCGGATTACAGCCTGTTTGGCTCAATACCTCCGGCCTCGGCATCTATTGGTTGCACATTCGACTCGATTCAAGCCCGAAGTATTACACCCACGAACCCTACCGGAGTGTCCGTACCTAAATCTAGAATGCCCAATTGATTCCAATGCTGGTGCGCGTTCGATCGTATTCACCCCGGGGATCCGACGACTCGATAGCTTCCTGTTTGACATCGGCCAGAAGCGACAGACGGCCAGTCAATCGATAGAGAGCTCTCGCCGTAACCTGGATCTCCTGGTACTCCTTTTGTGGCAGTCCCGGTTGGTCAAATGCGAACGCGTTCGGGTACTGCAGATCATGAGTATCGATCCTGATGCTCACCGCAAATTTATCGGAAAAGTCGAAATTCATATTGAGACGAATCTTGTGTTTCGTATAGTCGTTGTAGCTTTCGAATTCATCATCCCGGATCGTGTAGTAGTAGCTGAGTTCTGCGGCGAAGACGTCACTGAATCGCTGTCGAATTCCGGCTACGAACGTATTGTAACGGTACGAGAGCGTTGGATTCTGATTGGATCCATTGCCGTCTTCGTCCCTGGCATGTCGCTCATCGTAGTCACGAGCACGGTATTGATACCCAATCTCCAGGCGTGTCTTCCGGGTCAGCGGAAATTTGAAGGCCCCGCCGACCCAATACGCTGTCAAATCATAAGGAGATGCTGTCGATACGTCTTCATAATCGCGCACCGTGATTCCGCCATCCAACTCATATCGCGTCCGGCCAATTCTGTTTTTCAATTCGAACTCAGCACCAATGCTCAGGTAGTTAAATCGCTCTGCAATGCTCGAACCATCGTCGAATCGATCGAGGCCGTCATCACGGTCGAAATTCGTTTCGTTATGGCTTCGAAGTACTGTTGCAAACGAGAACTGCTCCGCGCTCGACTTGTCGCGGCCCAGATCGCGCGTCATTCCGATCGTAATGCGGTGATCAGTCTGGTCCGCATTCTCCAGTGCCGCATCGTTGTAGTAATTGCCGCGGTGCCGGTACGAGCCGACGAACTGTGATCGATTGGAGACCGGATTGATATACGCTGCATTAAACCGTATCGGCACGTAGGTGCCGGAATAAACGATCGGAACGACGGGAATCGGTGGGTCATGGGACAAATCGATATACGGTTCATGCGGTGCACGAAATGCATTGCTGTCGTTGCCGTAGCCTGCCGAGAAATCAGACAGAAACATCGACTGTGGTACTGCGACGGTTTCCAGAGCCTGCGTCGACAGTTCACGAAGTTTTGAGCTTTCGGCGCGGTTACGAGACCGCGTGAACCAGATCGCAGCACTGCTGGAGTCGCCTGCTTCTTTAGCCAACACCCCCAACTGGTAGTAGGAAAGCGCCGCCAGCCCATTGTCGTTCGCCGAATCCATGAATGCCGACCTGGCTTGCGAATATTGGCCGAGACGATAGTGCGTCAGCCCTATGTTATAAAACAGTCGGGGGCTGTCCTTGCCGTTGACCAGGGCGTCGTTGTAGTTCGCCAGCGCGCTGGAGTAGTCGCCGATTCTGAATGCGGCATTGCCATTCTCGAATGAACTCTGCGCGGTAACCGCATCACTGTTCGCGGCGTTTGCCGCCTGGGACGGGGCGATCAGCAAGATACTGATGAGTAGTACGGTGGATGTCCGAATGCGCATCGCAAAGCCCTTACAAAGACGGAAATTCTATACGGTGATTACAGCAACATAGATCAGTGTTGCTCATCAGACAGTGATAGTTGTCACGAAAAAGCCTTCCCCGAACGACGTTCGGGGAAGGCCGAGCTTGCTAGTCCGACTATTCTTCAAGCGTGTCTTCTTCTGAGTCTTCTTCTGAGTCTTCTTCTGAGTCTTCGTCTGAGTCGTCTTCCGAATCAGAGTCATCGAGATCGTCGTCAGAGTCTTCGCTGTCAGAATCTTCGCTGTCCGAATCTTCGCTGTCCGAATCTTCGCTGTCCGAATCTTCGCTGTCCGAATCTTCGCTGTCCGAATCTTCGCTGTCCGAATCTTCGCTGTCAGAATCCTCACTATCGACGTCTTCGCTGTCGCTGTCTTCAGAGTCGCCTATCTCAAGAATGCTGCCATCCTCACTGTCCGAGTCATCCAAGACGTCAAACTCAAGTCCCAGTTCGTCGTCTGCAAAGGCCACGGACATCGGGGCCATCGCGAGGGCCAATACCATGGCCAGGGCGGATAATATTGAGTTGATTTTCCATTTCATGACGTGTTACTCCTGTGTTGCATTCCCAAATACCTTTGACGTCAAATTACTGTGACGGCAAATTCAAAAGATTGCTGTTTGCCTTCGTGCTCGACTCGGGCGAGGATTACACCGCCATTCCCGGACCGCACGACAATCGGTAGCTTTAAGATGTTGGTTCCCGGTTTGACCGTTGTCATCCATCGCACCGACGCCTGACCCTCGTAACCGACAACCTCCACGCCAGCCGGCAACCGCAACGATAATGTGGCGGCTTGCAGTTCATGGGTGGCATTGAATGTCAGTCGGATTGTTTTCTCGACATTAAGACTGATGGTGACAGTTTCGAGTGAACTTTGAACGGTGCCTTGCGGCAGATCCGCTGGCAACATGAAGACCATCCATCCGATCACGCTGGCCGCGATAGCGCCACCGATGCCCGCCGACGACCAAAACCGTTTTTCGTTGCGGTGCGTTCTGACCAGCGCCTGTTCGACGACGGATTCCAGAAAACCGTCTTCCGGCGACGGCAATGGCATGGATCTAAGCGCCTGCCGAAGGTCTTGCTTTCTATGCAGTACCTCGGTGCAGTCGTTGCAATCCTCCGCATGCGTCTGAAACTCTGTCAGCAGCGCCGCCTCGAGCTCATCGTCAAGAAATTGGTCCAGGTTTTCGTGGTATTGATCGCAATTCATCGTTTTTCTCGCCTCTATCCTGTTTAGACGTAAGAGGCGCCTGATCGGGTCCCTCATCGAGGAGTTTTTGTAGACGTTCTCGGGCACGCTGGCGCCTGGATTTCAGCGTGCCGTGAGGAATCCCTGTCATATCAGCAATTTCCGTGAGGGTGTAGCCCTCTACATCGTGCAGATTGATGATCAATCTGTGATCGTCGCTCAGTTGGTCCAGGGCCGCTTGTATCCGGATTATGGTAAATTCGCCCTCGACCAAATCTTCTGTCGATGCTTGTATTGCTTCCGCTCGATCCGGGTCAGATGACAGTTCCGGGTGACTGACGATACGCAGCCGACGGGACGCGTAGCGACGCAGATTGTCAATGAACTGGTGATATAGAACTCGGTTGAGCCAGGCCGAGATCGCATCGACTTCCCTAAGGTGATCCAACTGAGAACACAATTTTAGCAATACGTCCTGCACAAGGTCCTGTGCATCGTCCCGATGCCCTGTCAGGCGGTAGGCCAATCGATACATTCGCTCAAGGTGCGGGTGAACGAGCGTCGTAAATGACTTTTGCCTGTTTTTGCCGCCCATCTGCATAGGATGCACAATCATCGAGATCTGAGTCGAAAACAGTGACCTGCCGCACGGTTTTCACCGATAACATGCGTATTTTCGAGCAGAATCATTAATCATATCCGCGAGACTTCGTTGCAGTTCAGTCCACACAAAATGGTCATTGTTAGTGTATTCGTCCTGATTGTGGGCGGCTATGCCTTTATGGCCGCTAACTACCCAATCGCTTACATATGGGCAACCTATGAGGATCTGGTAGGCGAATGGGCACAAACGTATTTCTTTCTCGCGGCGACGATACTTTCAGTGCTTGTTGCATCGCAAAAGACACGCTACCGCTGGTTCTTTGTGGTTCTGGCTATTGCCTGCAGTTACGTCGTGCTGGAGGAAATCTCGTGGGGCCAGAGGATTTTTGGCTTCTCCACGCCTGATTTTCTGAAGTCACGAAATCTCCAGGGCGAGGCGAATCTGCACAACCTGTTTACCGGGCCGCATAAGACTCTGCTCAAAGACCTTATTAGTCTCGGCGTTGCGCTGGGTCTCATCGGATACGGACTGCTCTACCCGCTGACCCAGTCTTTGAACTGGAGACTAGCCCTTTGGCTCGACAAAATTGGCGTCCCTGCACCACCGTTGGTGCTCTGGCCTTTCTTTACGCTGGCCGCAATATTTGAACTCAAACCACTGAGTTTTAACGAGGCGGAAATCGCCGAATTGTTGGTTGCCATGGCGCTCGCCATGTCTGCCCTGCACCATCTGTTCATAATAAAAAGGACATTGCCCGGAACCAGTGCAAACTGGAGTCACAACGATTCTCTTGTGCTTGGGCGGTGGCTGATCATATTGACGGTGACGGGCATTACCCTGGCAGGTCTGACAACCATTGCCTTTTATTCAGTACCAAGCAACCAGTCACGTGTGGATGGACGAATCGAGCGCGGCATCGAAAAATTTGCAGGTAGATACGAGCGATATGACCGATGCGATATTGCGAATGACTTATACGCGATCCTGCTGCAAAAGGAACCAGAGCGTGTATATATATTGCGCAAAATGACAGCGTGCTACACGCAGATGGGACAAACCGACATGGCCGAGAATTCGTTGGCGCGTGCTATCGACATCGATCTACAGACTTATTCGACAGACCCTTGGCGCGCATCCGTCAATCAGTCGCTGGTCCGTAGTTATCGACTGGCCGGAAATACGGACAAAGCGCGGGAACACCTGGCCCTTGCACTGGAGATCGGAGTAACGCGCATCCAGGACGAGCCCGATAGCGCCAAAGCCGCGTATTCGTTCGGACGCACTTTGAATTTGGCGGGTCGCCGAGATGATGCGCTCGAGCAATTCACACGTGCTTACGAAATCGACCGAACATCCTCTAAATATCGCAAGGCGTATTACTCCGCGCGTGCAGCATTATCCCGTTAACAGGCCAATTTCCCTACTGCATATCGATGATTATTTTTCCGCGAGTGTGTCCCTCTTCCGAATGCCGGAGCGCCGCCTTGAGTTCACTGAGTGCGTAGCGACTGTCGATAACCGGGGTCACTTTGCCGGCCTGCATAAGGTCACCCAGGATGGCCAGGTCATCTTGACGCAGTTCCGCCAGGATCATGACGAACTCCTGGTCCACGAGCGGCGACAAAAACAGTGCCTTGATCGGGGTCATCATAGGCCCGAGCCAATTGCCTTTTCCACCTCCGACGATAACGAAAATGCCGTCTGGCTTAAGCGCTCGTCTGTTCGCTGACAGCGAGTGATTGCCCACCATGTCGATGATCAGGTCGTACTGATTCCCACTCTCGGTGTAGTCCTCTTTTTTGTAATCGAACACGTGATCGGCGCCGATTGATCGCACCATCTCAACATTGCGGGTGCTGCATACGCCAGTTACTTCCGCGCCGAATGACTTGGCGATCTGCACGGCAAACGTGCCCACACCGCCCGACGCGCCGTTTATTAGAACTGACTGGCGTA
>Ga0255051_10000400_pt1 | contig 16061 bp, 17 predicted proteins | sample JV7_2_9_MG_FD_181719 | JGI IMG/M metagenome (GOLD analysis project Ga0255051, IMG submission 181719) | Seawater microbial communities from Jervis Inlet, British Columbia, Canada - JV7_2_9 | ecosystem: Environmental > Aquatic > Marine > Inlet | place: Canada: British Columbia | collected 2016-10-06
CCTGTGTACCGATCATGATCTCGTGAGCAGCGATGCGCCCGCCACCTATTCTCTTCAGTAGCGTCTGTGAAATAACCGCGCGAAGCGACTCCGACAACATTGCACGAACCATTTCTTTTTCCGCAGCCGGGAATACGTCGACAATACGATCAATTGTCTTGGCTGCAGAACTGGTATGCAGTGTGCCAAATACAAGGTGACCTGTTTCGGCAGCGGTCAATGCCAGGCGAATCGTCTCGAGGTCGCGCAACTCACCGACAAGGATCACGTCAGGATCTTCACGCAAGGCCGAGCGCAGCGCCTCATTAAAGCCGAGCGTATCGCGGTGTACTTCGCGCTGGTTGATCAGTGATTTTTTTGATTCGTGCACAAACTCGATCGGATCCTCAATGGTAAGTATATGGTCCGGCTTGTTTTCGTTTATGTAGTCGACCATCGCGGCGAGGGTGGTCGATTTACCAGAGCCTGTGGGTCCGGTTACGAGAACGATGCCACGAGGATGCATCGACACATCCTTGAATATGGCGGGCGCGCCCAGATCGTCAAGTGTCAGAATCTCGGACGGAATGATTCTGAATACCGCGGCCGAACCACGATTCTGGTTGAAGGCATTAACTCGAAAGCGGGCAAGCTTCGGAATTTCGAACGAGAAATCAGTCTCGAGAAATTCCTCATAATCCTTGCGCTGCTTGTCATTCATGATGTCGTACACCATGCTATTGACGTCTTTATGAGTCAGCGCAGGCATGTTGATACGCTTGATGTCGCCATCAACACGAATCATCGGGGGGACACCACCAGACAAGTGCAGGTCGGATGCGTTGTTCTTCACCGTGAACGACAGTAATTGGGCAACGTCGACGGCCATATCTCTCCCTCAATAGATAACGTCCCGGACTTACCATAACCCGGACAGATTTGAGCCTAGTATAGCGAAGCACTGGGAGTAAAACGTGATTAGAGTCACGGAAAACTTGGCGTATATCCGGGATTTGCTGGCGAAAGCTGCAGTGGATGCGGGCCGCAATGCCGATAGCGTCAATTTGCTCGCAGTCAGCAAGAAACAGCCCCTGAACAAGGTCATCGAGGCGGCCGCGGCGGGACAACGGGATTTTGGCGAGAACCAGGTCGTCGAGGGCATCGAGAAAATAAAGTCGTTGGCCAATGACGAACTCGTCTGGCACTTCATCGGCCACCTGCAAAGCAACAAGACCAGAGTGGTTGCCGAACACTTTCACTGGGTCCACTCGGTCGACCGCCTGAAAACTGCTGAGCGTCTAAGCCAACAGCGACCGGATGCTCTCGGTGACCTGAATGTCTGCCTGCAAGTCAACGTAGACGAAGAAGCAAGCAAGTCCGGAATGCTGCTCTGTAATGTCGCGGATGTCGCCCGGCGTGTGTACGGCCTGCGCAGACTCAGGCTGCGAGGCCTGATGTGTTTGCCGGCAGCACGGGATGACTTCGACGCTCAACGCGAACCGTTCGCCCGTCTACGTGAACTAGCCGATGAACTTGCCACCGAAGGTCTTGTGATCGACACTCTGTCGATGGGCATGAGTGCTGATTATCGTGCCGCAATTTTCGAAGGTAGTACAATCGTTCGGTTGGGCACGGCAATCTTTGGTCCTAGAATCTAGACATGAGTACATACAAGGTAGGATTTGTCGGTGGCGGCAACATGGCGCGAGCACTCGCTGGCGGCCTGGTTTCAAGTGGCTATCGGCCGGAAAACCTTCTGCTCGCCGAACCGAATGCAGAGCGACGCGATATTCTGTCAACGGAACTTCCGGGCGTCCGTGTCAGCGAGATCAACGGCGACATTGCAAGTATTGCAGATTGCCTGGTACTGGCCGTGAAGCCGCAGCTGATGCGTGATGTTTGCCTCGATCTTGCCGGAATTGCGCAAACCAGGAGGCCGTTGATTATTTCGGTTGCAGCTGGCACTCACAGCCGCGACATCGACACCTGGCTGGGCGGCGAACTTTCAATCGTTCGCGTAATGCCGAATCAGCCCGCATTGTTGTTGCAAGGCGTTTCCGGACTCTTTGCCAACGAACTGACGAGCAATGAAGAACGCGACAGGGCGACCGAGATCATGTCGGCAGTGGGCAGCGTCGTACATGTTCCCGACGAAGAAAGCATCGACGCGGTGACAGCAATATCAGGAACGGGACCGGCCTATTTCTACTTGTTGATCGACATGTTGATCCGATCGGCAGAAGATTTTGGACTTGATCCGCAAGCGGCACACAAGTTGGTCATGGATACGGCGAAAGGCTCCGCCGCGCTCGCCGCGATAAGCGGGGAGTCAATGGAGGCTATGATTGCACACGTCCGCTCGCCGGGTGGCACGACCGCCGCGGCATTTGAGATCTTCGATAAACAAAATGTTCGTGATATCTTTGCGGCCGCAGTCAGGGCTGCAAGAGACAGAGCGGTCGAACTAGCGGAGAATTCCAGCCCATGAAGCCCGCACTCATTTTTGTCATCAGCACAATCGCACAGCTATTTCTGCTCGTGATGCTGCTGCGATTCTGGTTACCGGTCCTGCGAGCGGATTTTCGAAATCCGATCGCTCAGGGGATCTTGCGGCTGACATCGCCGCTGGTCGTTCCAGTCCGGCGCATTATTCCGCCGATCGGCCGAATTGATACGGCGACGATCCTTGTGGCATTCAGTATCCAGTACCTGACCATATTGGTGATCCTGACGATAAGCGGAGTGACGGCCGAGATATTACCGATCGCGATAACCGCGCTTATTGACCTCGTGCTCTTGTCATTGCGCTTGTTCACTTTTGCGATCTTCATCCACATCATCCTGAGCTGGATCGCTCCAGGAACTTACAACCCTGCGACGGCATTTATTGCAATGCTTGTTGAACCTGTAATGCGGCCCTTTCGGAGACTGATTCCGCCCATCAGCGGCCTCGATATCTCGCCGATGTTTGCGATCATCGGTTTGATGACCCTGGCTATTCTCATTGGCACCTACCGGCCTTTTCCGATTTGAGCGATATGCAGGACTGTCTCGCGACGAAAGCCTCAAATGGTTTATAGTGCTTGTTCGGAGAGGGGGCACGTATCATGAAAACCACAGGAATTTTGATTGCTGTGTCATTGCTTGGACTCGTCGCCGCTTGTAGTGGGCCGGGCGAATCAGCCGCTGTACCTGAAGCGCAGCCAGCTGGCGCAACCAGCACCGACATCGGCGACCATGTTATCCATTTCAGCGCCCAGTCGACCGACCAGCTGCCGCCCGAAGTCGCGCGGGCTTACAACATCGTGCGCAGCAAAAACCGAGCAATGTTGAATGTCTCCGTATTGCGTAAAGCGGACAATAGCTCCGTCGTTGCCAACGTGGCCGTGAAGACCGTCAACCTGACCGGTCAACTCAAAAACGTCACGATGCGGCAAATTGACGAGCAGGAAGCGATCTATTACATCGGTGAAGTTGCTGTGGCCAACCGGGAAACCCTGATATTCGATATCTCGGTCACGCCCGAAGGCAGCGACGCGGCATCGGATGTTCGTTTCAAGCGGCAGTTTTTCACCGACTAGGAAACACATACTGGCGCTTACGCGTCCGCCTCACATGTGCTATCGTCGCGCTGCTTTTGACGCGGGCCCTGCCCGTTTTTTTTGGGCGCGGGCTCTGCCCGCTTTTGTTTTTTCAGGAGTCAGTTTTTAATGGCAACGAACACCAGGAAGCCACCCACCAAATCAGAAATCTACGCAAGGATCGTCGACGACACAGGATTGACGCGCAAGGATGTCGCCGCGGTATTCGATTCATTGAATGGCCAAATCCAAACGAATCTTGGCGGTCGTGGCGCACCGGGTACGTTCACTATACCGGGCCTGCTCAAGATGCGAGTCGTAAAGAAACCCGCCAGGAAGGCACGCAAGGGTGTAAACCCGTTTACAGGCGAGGAAATGATGTTCAAGGCGAAGCCGGCAACCAAGGTTGTAAAAGTCTCCTCCCTGAAGGGCCTCAAAGACATGGTCTGATTCAGATTCTCCATGCGATCACCGGAGCCGGGCATCGCCCGGCTTTTTTTGTTTACCCGGATGACCGCGCGATAAAGTCCATCGCCGCCACGCGCAAATCGTTAAGCCGGCCGTGAAAAAAGTGCTCAGCGCCGGGCATGATGAGTAGTTCGGGCCCGGGTTCCAGGCCATTAATCCATGCGATGGTCCCTTCGACATCGACAAGCTCATCTTCGTCCCCCTGAATAATGAGCCACGGGCATTTGGGTTGCCCCTCGAGATTATCCGCGAACCGGTACACTGCTGGCGCAATGCTTATCAATCCGCTGATCGCTTCGGTAACAGCCGCGTGCACGGCGATCGCTGCACCGAATGAAAAGCCACCGAGCCAGACCGGCAGTTGCGGGTACCGATCTGCCATCCATGCAAGCGCCGCCAGCGCGTCGTCGAGTTCGCCAATACCGTTATCGTACTGGCCCTCACTGCCCTCAGTACCGCGAAAATTGAAGCGCAAGCAGGCAAACCCTGAACGTACGAATGAGCGTGCGATCGTGTGTGCCACCTTGTTGTGCATGGTGCCACCGTGCTGCGGATGCGGATGACAGACAACGGCTGCCCCGGTGACCTCAGTTTCGCCGGGCTCCTCGAGGAACGATTCCAGCTTGCCCGCCGGCCCCTGCAGCCAGAATTTCTCAGACCGTGCTGATCGATTCATTGAAAGCTCGATTAGGATTAGCTTAAGTGGATGTTATTGCTGTAAAATTTCCGCATGAGTGGGCACATCGAACTTGAAGCACGTTATTGTGCACAGAATTACCACCCTTTGCCCGTGGTTTTGACCCGCGCCCAGGGCGCCTATGTCTGGGATGAGAACGGCAAGAAATACCTCGACATGATGAGCGCCTATTCCGCAGTCAGTCACGGGCATGGTCACGAACGCCTCGTGAAACTGGTGCAGGAGCAGGTTGGGCGTCTAAACATCGTGTCCCGAGCGTTCCATACGGACAAACTCGGCCTGTTCCTCGAAAAAGTCTGCACAATGACCGGCCAGGATATGGCATTGCCGATGAACACCGGCGCCGAAGCGGTCGAGACGGCAATCAAGGCCGCGCGCAAATGGGCGTACACGGTCAAGGGTGTTGCGCATGACAAGGCCGAGCTTATTGCCTGCAAAGGCAACTTTCACGGCCGCACTATCGCTATCGTAGCGATGTCGGATGAGCCACAGTATCAGCAAGGTTTCGGGCCGTTCCCGCCCGGCTTTCGGCTGGTCGAGTATGGAGACATTGGCTCGCTGGAAGCCGCTATCAATGAAAATACGGCGGCGTTTCTCGTCGAACCGATTCAGGGTGAAGGCGGCATCATCGTGCCGCCCGACGGTTACCTCAAGGCCGCCGCCGAGCTATGCCGCAAACACAATGTGTTATTGATCGCCGATGAGATTCAGACCGGGCTTGGCCGGACCGGAAAATTGCTTGCCTGTGACCACGAGGACGTCCACCCCGACGGATTGATTCTCGGCAAGGCACTGGGCGGTGGCATTCTGCCCGTATCGATGTTCCTGGCGCGGCGCGATGTCATGAGCGTTTTTACGCCGGGCGATCACGGCAGCACGTTTGGCGGTAATCCACTGGCGGCAGCCGTCGGACTCGAGGCGCTGAATATTCTTGTTGACGACGACCTGCCGGCCAGAAGTGAGGCGATGGGCGAGTATCTTGTCGCCGAGCTCGAGAACATCAACAGCCCGCTGATAAGCGAAATCAGGGGCCGTGGCCTGTTCATCGGGGTTGAGATCGATGCGTCACTTTGCAGTGCGCGCACGGTCTGCGAAGCACTCATGGACCGCGGCCTGCTCAGCAAGGAAACGCACGAAACCGTGGTCAGGCTTGCGCCACCGCTGATCATCAGCCAGGACGAGATCGATTGGGCCGTGACGCAGATCCGCGAAGTGCTCGGCGATATCGATAAACTGCGGCTCGCTTCGTAGGAACACGACCATGCCTGAAATTACTGTCATACACATCGCGATTGTCGCCGGCGCACTGATAGTCGGGCTGCTGCTGGGCTGGGTTGCACGCGGTAGCCGAACCGTGAGCGAGAAGACGGCGATCAACATCGGTTGGCAGGAGCAACTCCAGGCGCAGCGCACTGAGCACGAGCGCCTGCTCGAGCAAAACAAGAGCCTGATGGATCAAAACAGTCAGTTCCAGGCGTCCAATAAGGACGCGAAGATGCGCGCCAGCGAGTTGTCGGATGCGCTTAAAGAAGCATTCGCAAGGCGCGACGACCTCCAGCGGCAGATAAAGGACATCCGCGGCAATCTGGAAGTTGCGGTCACCGAGCGCGACCAGTTGCGCAGCGACGTGAACAGCCGCGCGTCAGATGATCACGGCGCGACCACACTGTTGCAGGAAAAGGACGCCAGAATTGACAAGCTCAATGTCGAACTGCAGAACTGGCAGGATCGCCTGCCACCTTTGATCGAACGCTTCCAGAAACGCAACACCGAAGCCGAAAAACTCGAGCAGCAACTTGGTGAAGCGCAAGAGCGCATAGTCGCGCTCGAAACCATGGTGGGCTCGGATCAAACACGCGTCGAACCGGTCGACCCCGACGCGTTGCCCGACGGCATGGAAGCTTCGAACGACCCCGTCGATGCAGAGCCCGGTGAAGATTCCGGAGAGGATGAGGTAGAAGAGCTGATAGACATTGACGCGATCGTTGACGATGACGATATTGAGGACAGCGAGGAGCCAGAGCCACAAGATGGTGTTGACGACGATAGCGCAGAAGCCGAGGGCGACATCGCTGCGCGCGACAACCTCAAGTTGATCAAGGGCGTTGGCCCCGCCATCGAGAAGACGTTGAACGAAATGGGCATTTTCCAATTCAACCAGATCGCCGAGATGAGTGAATACGACATCGACCGGGTCGCTCACAGGCTCAAGGGTTTTCGCAGCCGCATCTACCGCGAAGACTGGATAGGTCAGGCAAGAGATTTGCAAGATCAGAAGGCTGGCGGTCAAGCTTAGCCCGTGCCTCGGCCCAGCCCGCAGACCCCAATAGCGTTCCTGTTTCTTGCCTGCGGCCTGTTGCTGTCGGCAACTATCGATCACGGTACCGACAGCAGCGAGATGTCAGCGACCCCGCTCGCACCGCTGCAGCACCCCAAATTCTCTGTTACGTCTCGCCGCGGCCATCTGCTGCTGCAAGCGACCACTGCGTCCGCTGGCCACGAGGCCACACTTCTCCAACTTGTTGACGATCACTTCGACCACCAGGAGGCCCGGTCTGAGTTCACGCCGGGCGTGATTCTTGAGGACTACTGGGAGTCGGCAAGTGATCGATTGCTGTACGCGCTGGCCGCGACAGAGTCAGCTCAGGCAATCATGCAAGACGACTCGATCGAAATTCGCGGCGTAACGTCCGACGCTGAAATATTCCAGTCTCGGCTTGAGTTTGTTCGCAAAAACCTGCCTGCTGACCTGTCAGTGACTGTTGATATCATCGAGATCGACTCTGCAATATCGTTCGATAGGCTTTGCGAAAGGTCGTTCTCGCAACTTGTGTTCGAGCCCGTCTCATTTCGAAAATCGAGTATCGAAATACGCACGGCGTCATTTGTGAGTCTCGATAGACTCAGCGACTTCGCGTACGACTGTCAACAAACCATGATCGTAATCACAGGTCATACCGATGCGTCAGGTGACGAGTCCTGGAACAGGCGACTGAGCCTGGCACGCGCCCAGGCCGTTGCCGACTACATCGCCCATTGCGGAATTGACCCGCGACGATTGCTAGTCAAAGGGCTCGGTTCGTCGCAACCCATTGCCGATAATTCGACGCGCCTCGGCCGCAGCCTGAACCGCCGCATCGAAATCGATCTGCAGTAACCTTATCGCGAGTCGCCGGGACCCTCGGCCCCGAATAGCTCAACCTCGAAAACGAGCGTTGCGCCGGGCGGAATGACGTTACCAGCGCCGCGATCGCCATAGCCCATCTCGGGCGACAGCGTCAGCTCGCGCTTTTCACCGATGAGCATGCCGGCTACACCCTGATCCCAGCCCTTGATGACCTGCCCCGCCCCAAGCGTGAACTGGAACTTCTGCCCTCGGTCAACCGAGCTATCAAATTTTTGGCCGCGTTTGTCGTCTGCCTGCTCGTCGTACAACCAGCCCGTGTAGTGAACATCGACATTGTCACCCGCTTCGGCTGCACGTCCATAACCGCGTTGCAAAACCTTCGCGACCAAGCCGGGCGTTATTTCAATTATCTCCAAACCGTTCGTGCTTTCATCTGTCACTACCTGCTCCTCGACTGCATTGGTGGGTTTCGTGGTTTCGTCAGTTTCATCACCGGGTTGACCGCAAGCGGTGGCGCCTGCCGCCAAAACGAACGCAAGGAATGTGTGGCTGATTTTCATATTGTATTGCCTTTAAGTTTGCAATGAGCGTTGAGACCTAGTCACTGTCCTGAAATTCCAGCGACGCCGAATTGATGCAATAGCGAAGACCGCCGGGCTTTGGGCCGTCTTCAAAAACATGGCCGAGATGCGCACCGCAAGCACCGCAGACGACTTCCTCACGCACCATGGCATGGCTCGTATCGACTATCGTCCGCACAGCATCCCCGGCGAGCGGCAGCCAAAAACTGGGCCAGCCCGATCCCGAATCGTATTTGTGGGCAGACGAGAACAAATGCGCATCGCAACAAACGCATCGGTAGGTGCCGTCCTCCTTATGGTCGACATATTTGCCCGTAAAGGCCCGCTCGGTGCATTTGTGCTGAGTGACCTCATATTGTTCGTCAGTCAGCTTTGCTTTGAGCTCGCCTGCGGCGGGTTTCGAACCACTCATCTTGGCCATACCCTGGAATCGGTCTGCATATTGGACGTTTTAGCCCGGGCCCGCACTTGAATCAAGCTCCAGCAGCAGTGAATTCATTCGTTTGACGTACTCGGCCGGATCATCGAGCTGCGATCCCTCGGCCAACAGCGCATGGTCCAGAACAATATTTGCGAGCGCATCGAAGCGGCTGTTATCGACCTCAGCCGATAGCCGGCCAACCAACGGGTGTTGCATGTTGATCTCAAGAATCGGCTTCGACTCCGGAAGAGATTGTCCGCTCGCCTCCAGCATGCGCCGCAGAGTTGGATTGAGTTCACTCTCGCCGGCAACGACACACGCTGGCGACGAAACAAGGCGCTTGCTGACGTGGACTGCCTCGACCCGGTCCTTGAGTACCTTCCGAACCTTCTTGAGCAATGGTTTGTGCTCGTCGTCCATCGCGTCCTGGGTAATCTGACCGTCTCCTTCAGGCAGGTCAAGGCCCTCGCGGGCAACATCGGCGAATGACTTTTCTGCGTACTCGCCCAGACCATCGACAAGCCACGGGTCGATTCGGTCACTTAGCAACAACACCTCAATACCCTTTTCCGCCAGGCTCTCGAGATGCGGGCTGGATGCGGCCGTCGCATGATTTTCGGCAAGGATGTAATAGATCTTGTCCTGGCTCTCACCACAGCGGCCGATATAGTCATCAATCGATTGAACCTGCTCGGCGCTCCCGGTGTGGGTCGTTGCGAAACGAAGCAATTTTGCGAGCTTGTCTTTATTGGTGTGGTCCTCAACGACGCCTTCCTTGAGTACCTGGCCGAACTCGGCCCAGAACTTGCTGTATTCATCGGCCGATTTGCCCGCTATCTTGCCAAGCATATCGAGTACACGTCGCGTCAACGCGCCGCGCATCGCAGTCAACTCCGGGTTCTGTTGCAGCAACTCGCGTGACACGTTGAGCGGCAGATCAGAAGAGTCGACGACACCCTTAACAAACCGCAAATACAGCGGCAGAAATTGCTCGGCGTCGTCCATGATGAAGACTCGCTGAACATACAACTTTAGTCCGCGTGGGGCATCGCGATTCCACAGGTCAAATGGTGCGCTCGCCGGAATGTACAGGAGACTCGTGTACTCGCGTTTGCCCTCGACCCGGTTGTGACTCCAGGTCAACGGATTCGCAAAGTCGTGCGACAAGTGCTTGTAGAACTCTTTGTATTCTTCGTCCTCGACCTCGGAGCGCGAGCGCGTCCAAAGGGCCGTCGCCGCGTTGACGACCTTCGCTTCGTTTTCGGTATCGCCACTCGCGGAGAGCATCACCGGAAAGGCGATGTGGTCCGAGTACTTGCGAATCATGCTCTCAATACGTAACGGCTCGGCGAATTCTGATTCGGCGTCCTTGAGGTGCAGGATCACCGCGGTGCCGCGCTCCGGGCGTTCAATGTTTTCAATCGTGAATTCGCCTTCACCGTCGGATTCCCAGCGAACGCCTTCATTGACCGAGAGACCAGCGCGGCGAGTCTCGACGACGACTTTGTCGGCGACGATGAAAGAGGAATAAAAGCCAACGCCAAACTGACCGATGAGCCGCGCATCTTTCTGCTGGTCGCCCGTCATCTGCTGCAAGAATTCTGCTGTGCCCGAGCGTGCGATCGTACCGAGATGTTCGACGAGTTCATCGCGCGACATGCCGATGCCGTTATCCGTAATCGTGATCGTGTTGTGCTCTTTGTCTGACTCGATACGAATCTTCAGATCCGTGTCTTCGCTCAGCAGGTCCGGCGTTGCGAGCGCTTCAAATCGCAGCTTGTCGGCAGCGTCGGATGCGTTGGAGATCAACTCCCGAAGGAATATCTCCTTGTTGCTATACAAAGAGTGGATCATCAGCTTCAAAAGCTGACGAACTTCGGTCTGAAAGCCGAGTGTTTCCCGGCCTGTTGCAGTACTCACGCCTCAAGCTCCTCTGCATCGATCACGTAGTGCGGTCGGCGAAAACGGCCGCATTGGGTCAGACACGATAGGGTCTTATCAGGCTATTTCAAGTCGCGGCGAGGTAACCAGGCGATATAACAGCGATACGAACAGCAGTAATGCCATTGCGAGAGCGAGTGGCGGATGGATTAGCGCCAGCAGGACGCCGCCGATTTGAACCGCCAGCGCCGTGCAGGTGAGCATCAGTGACAGAATCGCGTTGCGAATCCGCTCGCCGGCGAGGCCGACCATGGAGACCAGGTCGTCGAGGTCATCGAGCATCTGCGCCAGCCGTTCCATGCGCCTAGCGGACGATCGACAGCAGCGGACCGCCGCTTTTCGGATCGCTCGAGTTAGCATCCGAATCATCGAGGGCTGCATCGTTCGAACGTTTCGCATGGGCGATCGCCCTGTGAAACAGTTCCCAGCGTTGCCGAGCGGATTCATCCTTGAGAGAAACCACTGGCGATTCAGCATCCGTGCATTTATTAGACATACCGTTTAAATCGCAAATGTAAGCTCAGTAGGAGTGACTATAGTTAGCTCTACACGATGCCTCCGTGAGGCGCATCACAGCTTGATTTAGAAATTCGAGATTCGTCGTTCCAATGATGAAAAACTAGACGCAGTACCACCTGAAAACGGTGCTGTTACAACCTTTGCAGGGTGATCCCGTTCACATATTGAATCCATCACGCCCACAAAAAAAGCGCCGGCAAACTGGCGGCGCTTTTCTTGCAACATAATCTTTTTGTCAGGAAGACTTACTCAGTGTCCTCTCCCGTGTCCCAGTTTCGTTTCACTTGCTCGGACCAGTTTCGATAGCCTTTCCACGAATACAACGCCGGATCGATTCCGACACGCCGCCCACGTGGCGCGGGAGCCTTCGAAATCCACTGACGGTATTGCTGCCATCCATCCGCATCATTCGCGGCAGGTTCGGCAGGCGTTACAGACTTGTCTGATTTGTCGGCTTGCGACTCGCCATCCGTGCTGTAGTCGTCCCATCTGAGATGTTTGCTATCCGGCATTAGGTTGCTCAGTCAGTCCCTTTGAACAAATGCTAAGTGCCGGCCGGCACAAATCACAGGAACTGCATCACAATGCAAGTCACCGTTTTTCACATAATTTTCAATATGTTACCTCGCGTTTTTACTTAATCAGCCGTACCTGTGTGAGATCGATCGTGGCGATTTGACAATAAGTCCGTTCGATCGGCCTTTGCCCGATCTGTTGCGTCTAGCTGACGCGGTAGCAAGGTGAGTAGTCGTTGCCCGAGATCTTCATACGCTTTTGTGCAACGAATGCAGCAAGCAGGTCGTCCAGCAGGCCCAATATCGTTGCCGACCCGTTGATCTCAAACGGCCCTTTCCTGTCGATCATCGCGGCCGTGTCTTCGCGCACGTTTCCGGAGACGATTCCCGAAAATGCGCGCCGCAAGTTTGCGGCAAGCACATGGCTCGGCAGACCCTCGTCAATATTCAGCGCGCTCATAGCCGCGTGTGTCGATTCGAATGGACGTTGAAATTCCTCGTCGATAGCAAGACGCCAGTTGAAGTAGTACGCATCGCCTTGTTGCTTGCGAAATTCCTGTACCTGCTCGAGACCTGATCGCATGCGGTGCGCAACTTCACGCGGATCATCGATGACGATCGAATAGCGCTGCCGCGCCTCCTTGCCGAGCGTCGCCCCAACGAACTCATCGATTTGCCTGAAGTACGGCTCAGCCGACGCTGGTCCCGTCATAATCATCGGCAGCGGCTGTCCGGCATTGTCAGGGTGCATGAGCACACCGAGCAGGTAGAGAATTTCCTCTGCCGTACCGACGCCGCCAGGAAAAACGACGATGCCATGTCCGACTCGCACGAAGGCCTCCAGTCGCTTCTCCATATCGGGCATGATCACGAGCGAATTGACGATGGGATTCGGTGATTCGGCGGCAATGATGCCTGGCTCTGTTATTCCGACATAGCGGCCATCGCGAATACGCTGTTTCGCATGACCAATCGTCGCACCTTTCATCGGCCCCTTCATCGCGCCGGGGCCACAGCCGGTACAAACGTTCAGGCCGCGCAGCCCGAGTTCATAACCGACAAGCTTGGTGTAGTCATACTCGACGCGGCTGATCGCGTGACCGCCCCAGCAAACGACCAGGTTCACATCTGCCGGAAGTTTCAATAAACCCGCGTTGCGCACGATGTGGAATACGGCATCCGTAATGCCGCTTCCCGACTGCAGGTCGAAACGATCGCTGTCCACGACCTCGTTGCGCGTATAGACAATGTCTCGCAAAACAGCGAACAGCAGCTCACGAATACCGCGGATCATCTTGCCGTCGACGAACGCCACACCAGGCGCTCCCTGCAGCGAGAGCTTCAGTCCACGGTCTTGCCGAATAAAACCGAGTTCGAAGCCCTTGTAGCTCTCGAGCATCGTGCGCGCGTCGTCGGTCTGGCTGCCCGAATTCAGCACGGCGAGCATGCAGCGGCGCAGCAAGGTATACAGGCCGCCCTCGCCGCTGGATCGCAGCTGATCGACTTCGAGCTGCGACAGCACCTCAAGGCTGCCCTCAGGCCTAACCTCGGCATCAACAGGTTCTGAAATGGTCAACTCTTGCTCGGTCAGGGGCGAATTTCTATGAGCGTATTGTTGTCGGTCATCAGCCAGATATCGATCATGTCGGAATTCGACACGGCAATGCAGCCGTTCGTCCAATCCTGCGTCCGATAGTAGGCTTCCGACTTCGTCGGCATGTTCGGCTGTCCGTGAATCATGATCGCACCGCCCGGATCAAAGCCCTTCGATCGAGCTTCGCGAATATCCTGGCCGTTAGGGTAGGAAACATGAATCGACAGAAAAAATTCACTGTGCGGATTTCGCGTATCGAGAAGATATTGTCCTTCTGGTGTTTTGAAGTCACCCTCGAACTGCTTGTCGCCGGACGGCCGGATACCGAGTGCGACTTCAAACGTGCGAAATGCCTCACCGTCCTTGAGCAGATGCAGCTTGCGGTCAGATTTGTCCACTATCACCTTATCGGCGACCGGAAATCCGCCTGCATGAAGTGCGCCCTGGCAAAACAGGATGAGCGCAGCAGTTGCGATACTCAGTTTAGGCATGGGCCGAGACTAGCAAACCTTTCGCCACGGGAACATGGCAAACGTCACACGTTTTTGCCGACGATCCAGCCAATCGCGAAGCCGATGATGCCTGCAACGAGCGTGTACACCGGCAAGTAGCGGAACAGCTGACCGGGATTTGTTGCACCCGTAAACAGGTCGTCAAGGTTGACGGCGTAGGCGTAGTGAAGGTAGATCGACAGACCCAGCGCCGGCACGGCGTAACCCAATGTCCCCAACGGCAGGCGCCACCCCGCGCCGGTCCATGTGCCGTTGCCACGATGCAAAGTGACTGCGGCAAGCAGCAATATGAGGAACGGCGGGCCAAGGTTGCGCAACACATACGGCCCGCCTCCCTGAATGTCGTGAATCCAGGCTGCTGCCGCAACGACGAGCATGACGAGCGGCAGAAGTCGTACCAGGGTCAATCGCAACAAGGCAGTATCAACTCCGTTCAACCTTGGTCAACAGGGGAAAGTGAACAGCAGTGCCCGGCCGGACGTTGTCGAGATCGAGTTCCGGGTTGTACTGCCGGAACAACCAGACCGGCACGTTGTACTCGCGAAGAGCCAGAATCCAGATCGACTCGCCTCGTGCAATGATATGTTCAGTGACACCCGAGATGATGTTCTCGCGGAAGAAGCTGTCTTGTTGCGCCCGGTGAAATGCGATTCTGCGATTCTCGAAGGTTTTTGTATCGACGCCAGCGACGTCGAGTTTAATGCGCTTGCCGACTTCAACCGGCGTGCGGAATGAAAGCCCATTGATATCGCGAAGCCGTTGCGTGCGAATTCCCAGCCAGTCGGCATAGTGACCAAGAGTCTCCAGCGGATGAACCTCAATCGTCTTGTCGCCTGCAACGCCATAGTCACTGGGGTCTGATAGCAGCGCAGTCTGTATCGTACCGAGCAGGCTTGCCGCAAGATCGCCAGCCATCGCTGCCGGCGTTTGCTCCGCAACAATCACAGCTTCCTCGATTGCCGGCACATCGGCACTTGCAACCACAACCGCCGCGGCGCTGGGTGCCGGTGTTGCAGCAGCCTTTCCACCGGGTGCCGGACCGGCGGCCGGCAGCCGCAATTGCTGCCCGGCGCGAATCCGGTTTGAACTGCCGAGATTATTGAGTGCAACGAGCGTCGATACGCGCGTGTGATAGATCTCCGCAATTTGCGACAAGGTGTCACCACGCGCGATCTTGTGGAACATGTCGGGTAGCTGAGATTCCTGCCAGTGATCAGCGGCGACATTCGATACGAGACTTGCCATGGGCGCGTCGAGCAAACTGTTTGGCAATCGAATGTCGAAGTTCTTTGGCAAATGTTTGCTGCCCTGCCACACCGTCGCTTGTATTGACATGTTGTGCGCCGCAAGTTGCGCTGCGGTAACGCCCAGTGCCGCAGTGAAATCAACGACCGGGATGTATGCAGGCAAACTGATAGTTGCGTAGTCGGTGGCGCGATCCACCGTGATGCCCGGAAAATACTTCTGCGGATTCTGATCCACTTGTTTGGCGGCAAGGAATGCCAGGTAGAAATTTCGCGAGGCGAAGCCGAACGTGCGGCCGTTATAGTCTCGGAATATCCTGGCGGTTGCGTTGTCACCGAATTGCCGCATAGCGCGGCGCACACCGGCGAGCCCGTGATTGTATGCAGTGATCGCCATCGGCCAATTGCCGGTGATCGAATAATTGTAAGCGAGCAGTTTTCCAGCTGCCCGTGTCGCGGCAAACGGGTCGTTGCGCTCATCGATTACATGATCGATGCGCATGAAGCGCCTCCCCGTGCTGCGAGTAAACTGCCAAATTCCCGATGCGCCGACGTGCGACCGCGCGTCCGGATTGTAGGACGATTCAACGTGCGGCAGCGCTGCAAGCTCGAATGGCACACCCAGGGCGGCAAACTCTTTCTCGATGTAGCCCCGCCAGCGACCGGCACGAATCAGCCCCTGCCGAAACCGGTCTCTCAGTCCCTGTTGATAGCGTATGCGTTTGGTCGCAGCGCGTAGCGTTTCGTTACTGACGTCGGCAGGCCATAGCGCGAGCACGCGCGCTTCTTCTTCACTGAGATTGTCGCGCTTGCCACCCGCGAGGCTGCGCAAAATCGCCTGTAGTTGCTCACGCTGCCTGGCGACCCGCCGCTGACGTTCGC